>Ga0105054_10004825_pt1 | contig 19860 bp, 18 predicted proteins | sample BON02_FD_78091 | JGI IMG/M metagenome (GOLD analysis project Ga0105054, IMG submission 78091) | Freshwater microbial communities from Lake Bonney liftoff mats and glacier meltwater in Antarctica - BON-02 (megahit assembly) | ecosystem: Environmental > Aquatic > Freshwater > Ice > Glacier...
GACCACGACGGCATTGACCTCAGGGTCGGTCATGATGTCACCGTAGGCGCCCAGCATGCTGAATCCGCCCTCTTCCCAGCACCGCTCCAGCTCGGCCTCGATGACCTCGCGCGGCAGGTCCTTGCAGGGCTCGTTGTTGTCCCTGACCAGATAACCGCCGGCCGACCAGCGCGTGAATTCGCGCAGTTCGGCATAGTGCGCCTTGTGATCGGCCTCGAAGGCCGGATCCATCGGGCCGTTCCAGGCCGGCATCGAGAAATTCGGCGTACGCTGGAAGACGGTGAGGTGTTCTGCCTGGCGCGCGATCTGCGGAATGGACTGGATGCCCGAGGAACCGGTACCGATCAGACCGACGCGCTTGCCGGTGAAATCGACCTCGTGATGGGGCCAGTCGCCGGTGTGGTACCAGTCGCCGCCGAAGTCATCCAGACCGGGCACGTCGGGAATGCGCGGCACCGAAAGGCAGCCTGTCGCCATCACGACATGGCGCGCGTTCCAGACTCTGCCGTCCTGACTCTCCACGGTCCAGCGGTCGCTTGTCTCGTCGAAGGTTGCCGTGTTGACGCGGGTCGAAAACGTGATGTCGCGGCGCAGGTCGAAGCGCTCCGCCACATGACGGGCGTACTTCAGGATGTCGGGCTGGGCCGAGTAGCGTTCGGGCCAGTGCCATTCCTGCTGCAGGTCCTCATCGAACGACATCGAGTAGTCCATACTCATGACGTCGCATCGGGCGCCGGGATAGCGGTTCCAGTACCAGGTGCCGCCGACATCATCGCCGGCCTCGACGACATGGACCGAAAAGCCCTCCCCGCGCAGCCGATGCAGCAGGTAGAGACCGGAAAAACCGGCACCGACGATAACGACGTCGAGGTTTTCGGGCTGGTGCTCAACCGGCATGTCGATGCTTCCTTCAGTGCAGGGCATTCACGGGGATACCGCGACCTATAACACGCCCGCTTTGCGCGATACGAGCCGCTGTCATACAGGAGCGCTGCAAGTTCACTGCAGCAGCTTGTTCCAGGCATCGAGCGCGGCGACCTTGTAGCACTCGGCCAGGGTCGGATAGTTGAAGACCGTGGTCAGGAAATAGTCGATGCCGCCGTCCAGGCCGATCACCGCCTGGCCAATGTGGACCAGTTCGGTCGCGCCCGTGCCGATGATGTGGACGCCGAGCAGCTTGTGACTCTCGGCATGGAAGATGAGCTTCAGCATGCCGGTATCGTCGCCCAGGATCTGGCCCCGGGCGATTTCGCGATAACGCGCGATCCCGGTCTCGTAGGGCACCTTGGCCTGGGTCAGCGCGCGCTCGTTCTCGCCGACCATGGAAATCTCGGGGATGGCGTAGATACCGATGGGAAAATGATCTGGCATCGGCTCGGCCGGCACACCGAAGGCATGGCAGGCGGCCAGACGACCCTGCTCGGAGGATGTCGCGGCCAGGCTGGGAAAGCCGATGATGTCACCGGCCGCGAAAATATGGGGCACCGACGTGCGGTAGTCGGACCCGACGACGATACGACCGCGCTCATCGGTCCCCAGCCCGGCCTTTTCCAGGTCCAGGATATCGGACGCGCCCTGGCGCCCGGTGCAGGCCAGGACGAGGTCGGCGACCAGGCGTTTGCCTGATTCCAGGTGCAGGCGCGCCTGCTGGGGCGGGCCTGCCATGGGCTCGATGCTGTCCACCGTCTCGCCCAGGCGAAAGGTCACCTTCGCGTTGCGCATCTGGTGGGCCAGTTCGACCATAATTTCGCCGTCGAGCATCTCGAGGGGGCGTTCGCGCCCGTCGACCACGGTCACCTCGACACCAAGGGCCGCAAACATCGAGGCGTATTCAACGCCGATCACGCCGCAGCCGATCACGACCATCGAACGCGGCAGTTCGGTCAGCCCCAAAACCTCGTCGCTGGAAATGACGCAGGGCATGCCCTCGGGCATGTCGACCGTGCGGCGCGGCCGCGTGCCGACCGCGATCACGATATTCTCAGCAGTAAACTCGCGCTGGCCGCCCAGGGGGCCGCGCACCAGCACACTGTTGGGGCCGGTCAGGCTCGCCGTGCCGCCCAGGACATCGACGCCGTTGCGTCGCAACTGATCCTGCTGGACCCGGGCCTCGTTCTCGACGATGGCGGCGACCCGCGCCAACAGGCTGTTCGCCGTGGGGCTCTCTTCGCCCAGAGGGAGACGGCCGGCATGGGTGTTGAAGGCGCCGCCACGGCGTGCATCGCCATAGGAGAGCACCGCCTCGCGGAAGGTCTTGGAGGGGATCGTACCGGTGTGCAGGCAAACGCCGCCGACTTCGGCGCTGCGTTCGACCACGGCGACACGCTTGCGCAACTTGGCGCCCTGAACCGCAGCGCGCTGCCCCGCCGGACCGCTGCCGATGCAGAGCAGGTCGTAATCGTAGGCGTTTTCCATCAGGCGTGCCCTCCTCGGCAAACCGGGTTTAACCTGATGCGGCACAGGGCCGCAACGCATGGTCCCTGCCGCGCCACCGGGAGAATGCCATGAGCTGGCTGTTCGACGACGACCATCGCACCTTGCAGGATCGCTTCGGCACGCGCGCCCTGGCCGACAGGCTGGAGCAGGGCGACCTGCGCCAGCATATCGGGCCGGCCGAACGCAGCTTCATCGAGGCGCGCGACATGTTCTTCCTCTCGACGATCGACCAGCAGGGGCGCCCGACCGTGAGCTACAAGGGCGGCGCGCCCGGCTTTGTTGCCGTCAGCGATGCGGCGACCCTGATGTTCCCCAGCTACGACGGCAACGGCATGTACCTCTCCATGGGCAACATCGCCGGTCGCGCCGAGGTGGGCATGCTCTTCATCGACTTCGAGAAACCGCGGCGGCTGCGGCTGCAGGGCCAGGCCGACCTGACCGACGACCCGGAGGTCCTGGCCCGCTGGCCCGGCGCCGAGCTGGTCGCACGGGTCACGGTGACCGGGCTCTGGGTCAACTGCCCGCGTTATGTCCACCGCTACCGGCGCGTCGAGAGTTCGCGCTACGTGCCGGACGGCGCCGGCGACGCCCCGCTCGCCGGCTGGAAACGCATCGACGACATGCAGGATGTTCTCTCAGACGACGAGGCGGAACAGGCGCGCCGGCAGGGCCTGATCGACGAAGCCGCCTGGACCGCCAGCGTCGATGCCGGCGACGAGGAGGCCTGACGCTCAGCCCAGGACGATGAGGCCGCTGTTGTCGATCAGCCAGGCCAGCAGCGCCGCGATCGCGCCGGTCACCGGCACAGTGATGACCCAGGCCGCGACAATGGTGACCATGTGCGAGCGACGCACCAGGTAGCGACGACGCATCTTATCGGCCTTGATGCGCGGGTCCTTGGCCTGATGAGGGGTGCCGGGTTCGTTCATGACCTCGCCTGTGACAACGGTCTTGCCGGCGCCGTTCTCCTTGTTGGCGAAGTACTCGCGCAGGAAACCGACGCCGAACAGGGCGCCGATGGCGATGTGCGTCGAACTCACGGGCAGACCCATGGTCGAGGCGATGATGACCGTGATCGCCGCCGACAGCGTGATGCAGAAAGCGCGCACCCGGTTGAGTTTGGTGATCTCGCTGCCGACCGTACGGATCAGCCGCGGGCCATAAAGCAGCAGGCCGATCGAGATGCCCGCCGCGCCGATCAGCAGCACCCAGATCGGCAGGGGCGACTTGTCGCCCAGGGCACCGCCGCCGACCGCCTGATAGATCGCCGCCAGCGGACCGATGGCATTGGCCACGTCATTGCTGCCATGGGCAAAGGACAACAGCGCGGCGCCGCAGATCACCGGGATGGTGAAAAGTTCACCGACCTTGGTCTTGTGCAGGCCGCCTCCGCCGAGGCGACGCTCGACACGCGGGCGCACGACAAGCACGCAGACGATCATGACCGCCAGGCCGATACCCAGCGCAAACCAGATCGTGACCGGCATGATCCGCGACAGGCCCTTCATCAGCAGATAGACCGTGAAGGCCCCGGCCATGATCCCGACCAGATAGGGCACGCGCCGCCGCGCCGCCGCGACCTTGTCTGCGGCACCCAGGACAGAGACTTCGATGTAGGCCAGGAAAGCGGCCGCGATCACGCCTCCCAGCACGGGCGAGACGATCCAGCTCGCCACGATCTGGAGTACCACGCCCCAGTCGGCCACACCGAACCCCGCCATCATCACGCCGGCCCCGAGCACGCCGCCCACGACCGAATGGGTGGTCGAAACCGGAGCGCCGATCCAGGTCGCCAGATTGATCCAGAGCGCGGCAGCAAAGAGTGCGGCGATCATGGCCGCCGTGAACGCGGCGGCATCGGGCATCAGGGCGGGGCGGATGATGCCCTTGGACACCGTCGCGACAACATCGCCACCGGCGATGACGGCGCCGGCCGCCTCGGCCACAGCGGCGATCATCACCGCCGTGGCGATGGTCAGGGTGCGCGAACCCACCGCCGGCGACATGTTGTTGGCGACATCGTTGGCCCCGACATTGAGCGCCATGTAGGCGCTGACCATGCTGGCGACGACGACAATGCCCCAATGGGAGCCCAGGCCGACAAAGGCGTCGGCGAGCAGGCCGGCAAGGGCCAGGAACAGAAGCCCGGCGCTGAGCCGCGCCAGATGCTGGCCGCGGCTGCGGACGGCATCCTCCAGGCTGGTCAGCCGCCTGAGGTCCTTGTCGAGTTTGCGCGCCATCAATCCCCTGCCCGGCCCTGCCGATTGGCCGACCCCTCACAACCGGGCGCCATCCAAACGTCACATATCTGACATGTCGAGCAGCAAATGACCGCCCTTGGGGGCAAATCCGCTGCGCCCGTGCGGCCGCCCGCCTTGAAGGCCCTCTTGTGCCATGCTTCGATGCGTCGCCGTCGTCTCCAGCGAAAGAAAAGATCAAGCCGTGAAATTCAGCCTTGCCATCGACATGGCGCGCCTCACGCCCGAGCAGGACATGCGGGACGTCGCGCGAGAGAATCTTGAACTGGTACAGATGGCCGACCGTGGCGGTTTCGAGATCGTCTGGGTTGCCGAACACCACGCCATAGAAATGACGATCGCGCCCAGCCCGTTCCAGCTTCTGGCCTGGTACGGCGCCAACACCGACAACATCCGACTGGGCACCGCCGTGGTGCAGGCGCCCTACTGGCACCCGATCAAGCTGGCCGGCGAGGTCGGCGAGGTCGGCATGCTCGACCTGATTTCGGGCGGGCGCGTCGAGTTCGGCATCGGGCGCGGCGCCTACCAGCGCGAGTTCGACCGCATGATGGGCGGCATGGACCAGCACAAGGGTGTCGCCTACATGCAGGAGATGCTGCCCCTGCTGAAGCAGCTCTGGGCCGGCGACGTCGCCCATGACGGTGAATTCTGGCAGTTCCCCTCTTCGACTGTGGCGCCCAAACCGCTGCAGAAGCCCCATCCCCCGCTCTGGGTCGCCGCGCGCCACCCCACGACCTACGACTGGGCCCTGCCGCTGGGCTGCAACATCATGTCCTGGGCGCTGACCCGGCCCTTCGGCGAGGTCGTGAAATACAAGGCGCAATTCGAGGAGGCGCTGGCCCGCTCGCCCGATGTCGCGCGGCCGCGTTTTGCCACGATGCGCGCCAGCGCGGTTTATCCCCGAGAGGAGGACGCCGGGATCTATGCCGACGCCGTCGTCGACGGCACACGTTATTTCGAGAATTTGTTCAAGCAGCTCGGCGAGGTCAGGAACGGCTTCCCCGAGCCGATCCCGATCGAGGCACTCGACAACAAGGACATGCTCACGCCCGAGGCGCTCCAGGCCAACCTGGTGTTCGGCACGCCTGAGCAGGTGATCGCCAAGCTCAAGGACTACGAGGCCCTGGGCGTCTACAACTTCTTCTACCGGGCGATGACCAACATCCCCTACGACCTGCAGGCGCAGTCGCTGCGCCTGTTCATCGACGAGGTCATGCCCGCCTTCGAGAACTCGCGCCACGTGCATCATGCCGCCGAGTGAGGGGGCCGACGCGGCGGATCGTTACGCCACGCTCGGCGGCCTGCGCCTGCGCTACCGCGACGAGGGCCAGGGGCCGGCGCTGATGCTGGTCCACGGCGTCGGCAGCCGCCTGGAATCCTGGGATGGCGTGATCGCCGCACTGGGCGGCCGCTATCGCACGGTGCGCCTGGACCTGCGCGGCCACGGTCTCTCCGACAAACCGGCCGGGCCCTACAGTCTGGAAGACTTCGTCGGCGACGTAACCGGCCTGCTCGATCATCTGGAGATCGCGCGCTGCCACCTGGCGGGATTCTCGCTGGGCGGCCTGATCGCCCAGGGGTTCGCGCTTGCCCATCCCGACCGGCTCGATCATCTCGTCCTGCTCAGCACTGTCGCCGGGCGCACCGATGAAGAGCGCGCGCGGGTCGCCGACCGGCTGGTGGTGGTCGACAAGGGCCTGCCGGGCGACCATTTCCGCAACTCGCTGTCGCGCTGGTTCACCGATGCCTATCTGGCAGCCAACCCGGACGTGATCGCCCGCGCCGAAGCCGGCAACAAGGCCAACGACCCCAAGGCCTATGCCGCGGCCTACCGTGTGCTTGCCACCAGCGATCTGGCCGACCGCCTGCACGAGGTCACTGCCCCGACCCTGGTCGCAACCGGCGAGTTCGATGTCGGCTCCAACACCCGCATGGCCCGCCTGATGCACGAGTGCATCGCCGGCTCACATCTGCACATATTCCCCGGCATGAAACATTCGATCCTGGCCGAGATTCCAGGCGACGTCGCCGCCCGGATGCACACCTTCTTCACGGCCTGAACACCGCCGTACCGAACTCCCGAAGCGGGCGCTCGGGCTCGGTGATGCGGTGCTGATAGCCTCCTGAAAGCCATGATAGGCTGCGTCGCTGCGGCGGGGGAAAACATCCATGACACTTCCAGGCGGAACACCGGAAACCAGGCGCCAGCTTGAAACCTGGATCACCGATGTCGCCATCCGTCTGCTGATCCTGGGAGTGCTTGCCTATTGGTCGATCAAGCTGATCGCGCCGTTTGTCATCCTGGTCGTCTGGGCCGCGATCCTGACCACGGCGATCTACCCGGTTTTTGTCTGGCTGCGCGCCCGCCTGGGTGGCAGCTCGACGCTGGCTTCGCTCCTGATCACCATGGTCGGCCTGGCGCTGATCCTGGGACCGGCGGCGGGACTGATCGCCTCCAGCGCCGGTACCGTGGAAGCATTCTCGCGCAACATGGCGGCCGGTTCGTTCGCCTTTCCCCCGGCCAACCCCGCCGTGCAGGACTGGCCGCTGATCGGCGGCTGGGTTTTCGACCTGTGGGGCGACGTGCACGAGAACCTCGCCGACGTCGTCAGCCGCAACAAGGATGTGGTGATCTCCTCCGGCAAGACCATGCTGGGTGTCGCGGCGGGCCTGGGCTTCGACATCGTGATGTTTGCCGCCTCGGTCGTGATCGCGGGTTTCCTCTACAGCCGGGGACACGCTCTGGCCGAAGGCTGCCGCAGGTTTGGCCAGCGCATCGGCGGCCAGCGCGCTAGCGGCTTTGTCGATCTGGCCGGGGTGACGGTGCGCAATGTCTCGCGCGGCGTCATCGGCGTTTCCCTGCTCCAGGCGCTGCTCGCGGGCATCGGCATGATGGTCGCCGGCATACCCGGCGCCGGCATCCTGGCCATGGGCGTGCTGATCCTTGCCATCGTCCAGATCGGACCGGCCATCCTGCTGCTGCCGGTGACGATCTGGGCCTGGGTCGAGCTGGACACGCTGACCGCCGCCTTGTTCACCGCCTACATCCTGCCGGTGCTGCTGCTCGACAACGTGCTCAAGCCGATCGTCATGGCCCGCGGCCTGAAGACGCCGATGCTGGTCATCCTGCTCGGCGTCATCGGCGGCACCCTGGCGCATGGCCTGACCGGCCTGTTCCTGGGGCCCGTCGTGCTGGCGGTGGCCTACGAGCTGCTCATGGCCTGGGTCGATACACGCGCACCCGAAACCCCGTCCGAACCGGCCCCGCCGCCCGGCTGAACCGGACGCCACACGGCCGAACGGCCATCACAGCAATGAGGAACATACGATGACGGGAGTCGCAGGACGTGTCGCGCTGGTAACCGGCGCGGGCAACCCCAATGCCATTGGCTTTGCCACGGCACGGCTGCTGCGTGCGGCAGGCGCGCGCGTGGCCATCACCTCGACCACGGAGCGCATCCAGGAGCGGCGCGCCGAACTGGGCGGGGCTGACGGCGAAACCTTCGCCATGCCGGCCGACCTGACCCAGGTCCAGGAGGTCGCCGCCCTGGTCGCGGCAACCGAAGCCGCGCTGGGGCCGATCGACATTCTGGTCAACAACGCCGGCATGGTACAGGTCGGCCGAGACGAACCCTCCCGGCCTCTGCACGAGACCAGCGATGAAGGCTGGCGCTACGGCATCGACATCAACCTGACCAGCGCCTTCCTGGTCACCCGTGCCGTGCTGGGCGGCATGATGGCGCGCGGCTACGGCCGCATCGTGCAGATGTCTTCGGTCACCGGCCCGGTGGTCGGCATCGCCGGCAGCGGTGTCTATGCCGCGGCCAAGGCCGGCATGCTGGGCATGACCCGCGCGCTGGCGATCGAAGCCGGACCGCACGGCATCACGGTCAACGCCATCGGGCCGGGCTGGATCGAGACCGATTCCAGCAGCCAGAACGAGGTCGTCGCCGGCCGTTACACACCCGCGGGCCGGGCCGGCACGCCCGACGAGATCGGCCATGTCGCCGTGTTCCTGGCCAGCGAGGAGGCCAGCTACGTCACCGGCCAGCTCATCGTCGTCGATGGCGGCAACACCATCCAGGAATACAAGGTCGCGCTGGACTGATCCCGTAAACGGTGAACGCCGGACCCTGAGACAGGATCCGGCGTTCGGGTACCGCCCCGCGGGGGCGTCGGGGCAGCGTCGAGGTCGTGGAGTCCGCTAGGCCTGGGCCTCGGCGGCAGGCCCCTGGGGACCAGCGCGGCGGTCGGCCATGAACTGGTCGAACTCGGCCTTGTCCTTGGCCTGACGCAGCCGGTCGAGGAAGGAATGGAACTCGCTCTCCTCCTCCTCCAGGCGACGCAGCGTATCGGCGCGGTATTCGTCGAATGCGCTGTTGCCGCTGGATTCCTTGCGCCGATTGCCGCCGCAGGGGCCGTGCCAACGTCCGCGTGCCTTGAACATGTCCTGCATTCCTCCTTGTGCGCGGTTGCCCAGGCGACCGCTCCAGATGAGATAGGCCAGGATCGCAAGACCCACGGGCCAGAAGATGATGAAGGCCAGGACCATGACGGTGATCCAGGCCGGTTTGCCGTAGTCGTCGAGTTTCGCTGTGATGCCCATGCTGTTTCCGCAATGTGAATGTTAATGACATTAACATAGGAAGGCTTCACCGACCCTGCAAGACGGCATCGGGCAAAAATCGACAGGACGGAAAAGCCGTGCGGTCAGGTCCCCGGCGTGCCCGCCGGACCGGGGTGACCCAGCCCCTGGAGATAGATCAGCACGGCCGCTTCAAGCAGGTCTTCCGGGCTCATGGGCAGGGTCCGCCGGCCGGGATCGCCACGGGCAAAAAGCGACGCGATGCCGTGGGCCAGCGCCCAGATGTGGAGTGCCATCATCAGTGCCGGCGGGCGCCCCGGCAGGGTGGTGCTGAGCGCCTCGGCAGCCTTGCGCACGATGGCGAAGGCGCGCTCGCCGGCCTGGCGCAGTTCGGGATGATCGTCCAGCGGGATGCCCGCCTCGAACATGGCCGAGTAATAGGCCGGTTCGGTGCGGGCAAAGGCCAGATAGGCTTTCCCGATGTTGCCCAGCGCCGTGAGGCTGTCGGGCCGGGCATCGTTCCAGGCGGTGTTGAGGTACTGCTCGAAGCGCTCGAAACCCTGCTGCGCGACATCCGCCATCAGGGCATCACGGTCACGGAAATGACGATAGGGCGCAGCCGGGCTGACACCGGCAGAACGGGCCGTCTCGGCAAAGGTGAACCCCGCCGGGCCCTTGGCCTTGATCAGGTCGAGCGCGGCCTCGATCAACGCCTCGCGCAGATTGCCGTGGTGATAGCCGCGGCGGGAGTCGCCGTCGCCGCGTTTGTTTCCGGACCAGCCCATGTGAAGGGCTCTTACATCACTTCCGTGCGCACCGCAGCATTCCGATGTGCAACAGGTTATCCTGCCACGTCATACGGAAAAGCAGAAAACGGAGCATCATGTGAACAGGCGCAGCCTCGCGCCGATCGCGCGCCTGGGTTACGCGGCACGCGGAACGGTCTATGTCATTATCGGCTGTCTGGCCCTGCTGACCACGATCGGACAGGGCGGAGGACAATCAACCGACTCCAGGGGGCGCGCTGGCGGCACTGGCCGATCAGTCCTGGGGCCCGGTGGCCGTCATCATCATCGCCGTGGGCCTGATCGCCTTTGCCGGATGGCGCGCGGTGCAGGCCGTCCTCGATGCCGACGACCACGGCACCAGTCCGCGCGGGCTCGTGGTCCGCATTGCGCTGGCGGTGAGCGGATTGACGCACCTGCTGCTGGGCTTCTATGCGGCAACCCTGGTGACACGGCTGGCCAGCGCGTCCGGCGGCTCAGGCTCCCAGGACACTGCAGCCTGGATGCTGCAACAGCCCTTTGGGCGCTATGCGCTGGCGGCCGTGGCCCTGGCGATCGCGGGAGGCGCCATCGCCCAGCTCTGGAAGGGCATGACCGGCAGCTTTCGCGAACCGCTGGCAATCCCCGGCGCCTGGATGGACCGTCTTGCTCCGCTCTGCGGCTTCGGCCTGGTGGCCCGCGGTCTCGTCTTCCTGCTGATCGCCGTATTCTGCCTCTATGCGGCCTTCACCATCGACCCTGACGAGGTCGGCGGCCTGGAGAGCGCCCTGCAATGGCTGCGCAAGCAATCCTACGGCACGGCGTTCTACGCACTCGCTGCCGCGGGCCTTCTGGCCTTCGGCCTCTACGGCTACATCGAGGCGGCCTGGCGACGCGTGGGCTGAGCCGCCGGGGCGCAGCAGCCGAAGGCAGCCGCGCGCCGACGCAGGACATGCTCAACCTGACGGTCGCCCGGTTTGTTGGAAGATAAGCAGAAGGATCAGGCCCAGCGTTATGCGCGCCTCCCGACGCACGCCGGGAATTGGCGATCACATTTCAGACACGTCTTCGGACTGAAGCGATATCGGACGCAGCAGCGTTGCGATGACAAAGACCTCCCCCTAGGCTGCGCCGCCAACCGAACCACACGCACCTGAGGCAACGGATGAAAACCCGCATCACACAACTGCTGGGCATCCAGCATCCGATCATCCAGGGCGGCATGCATTTTGTCGGTTTTGCCGAGATGGCCTCGGCGGTCTCCAACGCTGGCGGCCTGGGCATCCTCACGGGCCTGACCCAGAGGAGCGGTGCCGATCTAGCCGCAGAGATCGCGCGCTGCCGGGCCATGACGGACAAACCCTTCGGCGTGAACCTCACCTTTCTGCCGTCGCTGAACACCCCTGATTACCCGGGGTATGTGAAGGCCATCGTCGAGGGCGGCGTCACGGTGGTGGAAACCGCGGGCAACAACCCGCAACAGGTTCTGCCGCCGCTGAAGGAGGCCGGGATCAAGGTGATCCACAAGTGCACCTCCGTGCGCCATGCCCTGAAGGCCCAGTCGATCGGCTGCGACGCGGTCTCGGTCGACGGCTTCGAATGCGGCGGCCATCCCGGCGAGGACGACATTCCCAACATGATCCTGCTGCCGCGCGCGGCCGACGAGTTGGAGATTCCCTTTGTCGCCTCGGGCGGCATGGCCGATGCACGTTCGCTGGTCGCCGCCCTGGCCATGGGCGCCGAGGGCATGAACATGGCGACGCGCTTCATCGCCACGAAGGAAGCTCCGGTCCACGACAACGTCAAACAGGCGATCCTGGCGGCCAGCGAGCGCGACACGCGCCTGATCATGCGCCCCTTCCGCAACACCGAACGCGTGCTCAACAACGCCGCGGTCGAGCGCATCCTGGAAAAGGAAAAGGCGCTGGGCGATGCCATCACGTTCGAGGACATCGTCGACGAGGTCGGCGGCGTCTATCCCCGTATCCTGCAGCAGGGCGAGATGGATGCCGGCGCCTGGTCCTGCGGCATGGTCGCCGGACTGGTCTATGACATCCCGACGGTGAAGGAGCTCATCGACCGCATCATGGCGCAGGCGGAGGTCATCATCCGCCAGCGGCTGGAAGGTTTCCTGGCCGCCTGATCACCGCGCCGCAGCCGTGCCTTCCATGAAGGCGTAGTTCGCGTGGAAGGCAGGAAGCTGGGGATTGCCCAGGATGTAGTCGGCGGCACGCGCCGCCATCATCTGGGTCGTGGCGTTGAGATTGGCGCTGATGATCATCGGCATGGTCGAGGCATCGACCACCCGCAATCCCTCGATGCCGTGCACCCGGAACTCGCCGTCGACCACGGCGTCGCTGCCCTGCCCCATGCGGCAGGTGCCGCAGGGGTGGTAGTCGGTGCCCGACAGATGGCGCACCGCGGCCGCGATCTCGTCGGGTGTGCGGGCGTCTGCCACCGGGGTCAGCTCGACCCCGCGCAGGCGATCGAGCGCCGGCTGCGCCACCAGCTCGCGCACCTTGGCGACACCCTGGACCAGTTCCTGTAGGTCGGACGCTTCCTCGAAATAGTTGAAATGCTGCGCCGGCTTGACGCCGGGATCGGCTGATTTCAGCGCGATATAGCCGCGGCTGGCAGGCCGAAGCTGATCGATCTGGATGGTGAAGGCCTGCTTCAGCCTGATGCGCGTACCGTCGTAGTCGTAGCCCATCGGCGCGAAGTGGTACTGCAGATTGGCCTGCCTGACATCCGTGTTGCCGCGGATCATGCCGCCGGCCTCCCAGACGTTCGAGGCAGCGATGCCGGAACGGTCGAACAGCCAGCGGGCGCCGGCCATCAGCTTGTTGAACGGCCGGTCCACCGTGTGCATGGGCAGCGATTGCGTGCAGGAGAACTGCATCACGATCGCGGCGTGATCCATCAGGTTGCGCCCGACCCCGGGCAGATCGAGCGCCACGTCGATGCCGTGCTCGCGCAGATGATCAGCCGGACCGATGCCCGAGAGCATCAGCGTCTGGGGTGAATTGATCGCGCCGCCCGCGACGATGATCTCGCGCTCGGCCTCGACCTTGTGGCGCTGGCCGCCATGATCGTATTCGACCGCACTCGCCCGGTTGCCCGCGATCACGACCCGCTGGACCATGGCGCGTGTGTGCAGCGTGACGTTGGGGCGCGTCAGGGCCGGCCGCAGATGGGCAACCGCGGCACTGCAACGGCGGCCGCCGCGCTTGGTCGCATCGAAACGCGCCACGCCTTCGGGCTGATAACCGTTGAGATCGTCCGAGCGGCCCTGCCCGGCCTGCTCGCCGGCGTCCAGGAAAGCGTCGAACAACGGATCCTCGAAGGCCCCCTTGGTCACGCCCAGAGGGCCGGAATCGCCGCGCCAGTCGCTGGCGCCGCGGTCGCTGGCCTCGCCCGCCTTGAAGTAGGGCAGGCAATTGGCCGAGGCCCAGGCCTCCATGCCTGGTTTGCGCGCCCAGGCGTCATAATCCCAAGGATGGCCGCGCATGTAGACCATGGAGTTGATCGACGACGAACCGCCCACGACCTTGCCGCGCGGCATCGAAACCTGGCGGTCGTGGATCCGGGAACCCGGCTCGGTCATGTAGTTCCAGTTGATCTTGGGATCCCGGTGCGCCCAGTAAACCCCGGCGGGAACGTGGATCAGCAGGTCACGGTCAGGCGGTCCGGCTTCCAGCACCAGCACGCTGAAGCGCCCGTCGGCGCTGAGTTTGTTGGCCAGCACGCAGCCGGCCGAACCGGCACCGATGATGACGTAGTCGTATTGGGCCATGGCAGGGGCTTTCAAAGGTCGAACAACAAGGGCCGGTTCGACATTTGAGCCAATCGGGAAGATTGGCGCAACAGCCCCGGCCGGCACGACAGGCGGGCGCCCTGCGGCAGCCCGCCCGCGATGCGACAGGATCGTTGCGTTATTCCACGGCGACCACTTCCTGACCCTCGCGCGTCAGCGTCATCCAGATGACCACGGCGGCGATCACGCCCAGGAACAGCAGGCTGGTGATGACCGTTCCGAAACCCATGCCGCCATACTCCAGGGGCTGCGACAGCAGGTCGCCGAAGGAGGCGCCCAGAGGCCGGGTGAGGATATAGACCAGCCAGAAGCCAAGGATGCCGTTCAGGCCCAGCCGGAAGTATCCGACAGAGAGCGACACGATGACCGCGCTGAACAGGATGCCGGTCGCCAGGTAACCCAGCCCGAAGCGCTCGGACACCAGATCGCCGGCCGCCGTGCCGAGGGCAAAGGTGAAGAGGATCGCCAGCCAGTAGAGCGCTTCGCGCCGGGTCGTGACGATGGTGTGGATCGACAGCGTGCCCTCGGTCCGGAACCAGATCAGGAAGGTCACAGCCAGGGCGACGCTGAACGCCGCCGTCGAGGTGACCAGGCTGACGCCGAAGGTATCGACCAGGTTGTCGGTGATGAGCGTGCCGACGATGGAGATCAGGACCACGGCCAGCCAGTAGGTCCAGGGCACGTAACGCTTTTGGGCAAACTGCAGGACAAGGGCGCCGACCAGCACGCCCGACATGATCAGGGTGGTCAGGGTCAGGCCAAGCCCGAGGTTCACCGCGAGATAGTCGGCCGCAGTCTCACCCATGGTCACCGCCATGAGCTTGATGAGCCAGAAATCAGCCGTAACCTGCGGCACGCGATTGGGGCGCAGGTGGGCAGACGCGGCGTTGGCACGCGCAGGCATTGCGTTGGACATGGTTGTCTCCGGAATGAGGGGATCAGTGCGCGGCGAGCGCAAGTGCCTGGGCCGCGAGGGCATCGGCATGCTTGTCGTCGTCGGCATTGCAGCGTTCGGTGGCCTTGGTCTGGAGGCCGGTCGCTGCCGGCTTGTCCGCAGCAGCGATCGAACCGTCCGCCAGCGCGGTGCGGAGTTCGCCCAGCATCGCCTCGCAGGGCAGCGCGTGACCGTTCACATCGGTGACGGCAATGCCCGCGACATTCTGGGCGGGCCCGGACGCCGCACCGCTGCCCAGGGGATTGGCCAGCATGGCGGCAAGCGCAACCAGCGTTGCCTTGACGCTGGACGCATCCGGCGTGCCCTTGCGCAGCGCATCAAGGGCATCGTCGGCGGCCGTATCGATGTTGCCCCAGGCAGCGGCATCCTTCGCGCGAAGCGTGGATTCGGCCGCATCCCATGCCGTCTCGAAATCGGTGATACGTTTTTCGGCGGCGGCAAGGTCGCCCGATCCGGCGATCACACTGGTGTCGGCCACGATGGTCTCGTAGGCCGCAAGGTCGCCCAGGGGATCGACAACGACGGTGGCCGAAGCATCGGGGACGGTGGGGATCAGCCAGATCTCGACGGCACTGAAGCCCGCCACCGGGACGGCGTTCAGCAGAAGCGCAAGCAGGAACTGTTTCATGGCGCAACTCGGTATGGTTGTTCGATGCGCCTTGATCGCACCGGCACCATACCGCAGCCTGCCGCGCGTTATACAAACACGTAATGATCCAGCCCGCGCGCCGAACGCCACATTGCAGATCTTCAATCTTCCCGTCAGGCAAAGCGCCGGTCGACTACCCCAGCTTCAAGGGACAGGAGCGGCGTGGTGCCGTCTTCGAACCACTGGGAGTACTGCAATGACCCGTTTGATCAAGACCTTCGGCGGCGCTGCCCTCACCGCACTTGTCATCGCCGCTGCCGCGCCGATGGCCATGGCCGACAGCAAGGACGATGCCACCGAGGCCCAGGCCTTTCTGTCCTCCGGCATGACCCTGACCCAGGCCGCCTCGGCCGCGGAGACCGACAGCGGCGGCACCGCCATGTCGGCGGCATGGGAACACAAGGAGTCCGGCGGCATGGTCTTCGAGGTGGAGCTGGCCTACCCGGACGGCAAGGTGACCACGGTGCAGGTCGACCCGGCCAGCGGCACGGTCACGGCCCTTGCCGACCACAGCGACGACGGTGAAGACGACGACGGCGACGACTGATCCGTCCCGAAGACCTGCGGCAGGACGGCGGCGATTTCGCGCCGCCGTCCTTCCCGGCGGCTAAGCGGCATCGTCAGTCCGGTTCTGTTAACCTGAAACCGCGGAAGGGCCCGCACCGGAAGGGCCAACCCCAACACGACAGGCAGTCGATGAAGATCCTTGTGATCGAGGACGACAGGACAACAGGTCCCTACATCGCCGACGGACTGCGCGAGGAAGGCCACGTGGTCGATCTGATCGCCGACGGTGCGCAAGGGCTGATCCAGGCCGCTGCCGGCAGTTATGACCTTCTGGTCGTCGATCGCATGCTGCCCGGACTCGACGGCCTCGCCGTGGTGCGCACGCTGAGGGGCGCAAAAAATCCCGTGTCCATCCTGCTGCTGACCGCACTCGACGGCGTCAATGACCGGATCGAGGGGCTCAACGCCGGGGCCGACGATTATCTGGTGAAACCCTTCGCCTTTGGCGAACTTTCCGCGCGGATCGCGGCCCTGGCCCGGCGCCCGCCGCCCGCCGACGAGCCCACCGTGCTGCGCGCCCGCGATCTCGAGATGAACCTGCTGACCCGCAAGGTCACCAGGGCCGGCACGACCATCGATCTGCTGCCGCGCGAATTCGCCCTGCTCGAACACCTGCTGCGGCGCAAGGGCCGGGTGCAGACCCGAACCATGCTGCTCGACGCCGTCTGGGACATCCACTTCGACCCGCAGACCAATGTCGTGGAAACCCATGTCAGCCGGCTGCGCGGCAAGATCGACAAACCCTTCAACGATGATCTGATCGAGACCGTGCGCGGTGCCGGTTACCGGATCGAGGGATGACCGCACTGCGCTCAACACCGCTGCGCCTGACCGCTACGCTGATCGTGGTCTTCACACTGTTCACACTGGCCGGATACGGCGCGGCCTATCTCGTCACGCGCGCCGCACTGAGCCGGGATGTCGCCGCCCGCCTGGAACAGACCGTGGAAACGGTGCGCTCGATCCCCGAACAGGAGGAAATCGCCGAACGCGTCGCCGAAATCGCCGCATCTTCCGCCCCCCGCGACCTGCTGCTGCGCTACGCGGTGCCGGGCGAACCGGTCATCGGCAATCTTCCGGCAACCGTGGCGGCCGCCTCGGGCGCCATCGTCGGACACGACGACCTGCCTCTGCCCGAGGACGACCTGGCCGACAGCTACCTCGCCTGGGAGGGCGTTGTCGGCAACGGGACGCTGACCCTGCTGGTGGGACGCGACAGTCTGGTGGGATTGGGCGAAACCTTTTCCCAGGTGCTGCTGTTCAGCCTGCTGCCGGCGCTGCTGCTGGCCTCATTGATCGGGGCTCTGGTTGCCCGCAAGGCACGCAACCGCGTCGAGAACATCCGCTCGACCCTGGCCCGGCTCACCTCGGGCCATCACGAGGCCCGCGTGCCGGTCGGCCCCGAGGTTGTCGACGATCTCGGCCAGATCGCCCTGGACGTCAACCGCATGGCCGGGGCCCAGGAGATGGCGATCGAATCGCTGCGCCAGGTCTCCGCCGACATCGCCCATGACCTGAAAACGCCGATCCAGCGGGTCGCCGTCCTGCTCGAGCGCCTCGAGGATACGGCGCCGCCGGGACCTGCGCACACGATCATCGCCTCGGCGCGCGCCGAAACCAGCCAGATCGTCGAGACCTTCCGTTCCCTGCTCCAGATCGCGCAGCTTGAAAGCGGCCAGGCACGTTTGGCCTTCAGCGATGTCGATCTGGCCGCACTGGCGACCGACCTGGCCGACGTCTATGGCCCGGCGAGCGAGGACAGCGGGCATAGCCTGATCACGACGATCGACGGCCCCGCGATCGTCAAGGGCGACCGCACCCTGCTCGGGCGCCTGATCGCCAACCTGATCGAAAACGCCCTGCGCCACACACCGCCAGGCAGCATCACCCTGCGGGTCGCGGGAGGAGCCTCACCGATCCTGATCGTGCAGGACGATGGACCGGGAATCCCCGAAGCCGAACGCAGCCGTGTTCTGCGCCGGCTCTACCGGCTCGAACACAGCCGCACGAGCGAAGGCAGCGGCCTTGGCCTCAGCCTTGTCGCGGCGATCGCGGAACTCCACGGCGCACGCCTGGAACTGGGCGATGCCGCGCCGGGCCTGACCGTGACCCTGACCTTCGCAGGCTGAAAACCCCGAAGGGCAACGACACAATCATCCCCTGCGCCCGGCAGGCACTGGAAGGACATCCAGCCATGCCTATGTTCCCGATGCTGCCGGCAGTCGCAATCTGAACAGCATTCCGGTGCCATCGGCGGGGCTCAACACGGCGCGATAAAGCTTGCCGCCGCCTCGCAGACGCGGGCCTTGATGCCGGGAAGGCGTGGCGAAGCGCCGAGCTCGGGCCTCTCGTGCAGCCAGCCGATGACGGCCATGCGGCGGATAAGGAGAAACATCGGCAGGAGCGCCAGCTCCTCGTCCGGCAGGGCGCGCTCCGATCGGTAGCCGGCGATCAGGGCGTCCCGATAGCGCGTGATTTGGGGATCGGCGTCGAAGGGGAACAAGGCGACCGCGAGATCGTACTGATGCCAGCCAAAGGCACAGTCGTCGAAGTCGATCATGGCAAAACAACCATCGCTCACCACGACGTTCCTGGGGTGAAGATCGGCGTGGATGACGCTGTAGGTTGCCTTCGGTTTGCCGTAACGAAGCAGCGCTTCGTGGATGCGGTCGCGTGTCGTGATGAGCAACGAACGTTCGCCGGGGGAGAGGATCGCATGCTCCCAGAACGGTCCCCAGAAGGGGCGCTCGCCCATCAGCCCGTCCTGGTCGAGACGATGCCGCACGAACCCGGGCGGAGGCCGCCAGCCGCTGGCCTGGCGATGCGCCGCGGCCAGGATCCTGCCCAACTGGAAGAAGCGAGCGGCATTGACCGCCGGATCGCGCTCGGCCTGCATGAGATCGTTGAGAACGCAGCCTTCCTCCCACGCGGCAAGGCCGGCCCAGCGCTCCTCCCCTGTGGCCTCGATGGACACCGAGACATAATCCTCGCCATCGGTTGCGCGGACCGGGTGCGGCACGAGCAGCCCCTCCTGCGCCAGCGCGCGTATCCAGATGCGCTCGGAATCCAGGGCCGCCCGCGCGTGGTAGTTCGGCCGATGGAGGCGCAGCACGAACGACCTCCCGGTCGCGGTCTCGTCCACCCGGAAGGTCACGTTCTCGCTGACGTGCACGAACGCAATGTCGGCCGCCCCGACCGGGAAAGCACGCAGGGCCCTTCGCGCCGCTTCGTCATAGACGGCAGCGTCGAAGCCTTCAGGCATGCAGATCCGCGATGACACCATCCCATGCATCGAGGAAACCCGCGGCATCTTCGCCGGAGAACACCAGCGGCGGGCGGATCTTGACCACATTGTGGAAGACGCCGGCATTGCTGGTCAGGTAGCCCCGGTCCTTGAGCTGGTTGCAGATCCATGCCGCGCGGTCGCTGTCGGGCTCGCGGGTGCCGGGTTTGACGATCTCCACCCCCAGGAAGAGGCCTCTTCCGCGAACGTCGCCGATCACGGGGCTCGCGTCCTTGCGGGCAACCAGGCCCGCCTTGAAGGCTTCGCCGACACGGCTGACGCTCTCCAGGAGACCCTCCTCCTCGATCACGTCGATCACCGCCATGCCGGCGGCAGCCTGGAGGGGACTGGAGGCAAACGTATTGAAATAACGTGTCCTGGCACGGAACATGTTCATCAGGTCGTGGCTGGCGGCGGTCGCCGAAAGGGGAATGCCGTTGGCCATGGGTTTGCCCGTCACCACGATGTCGGGCGCAAAACCTTCGCTGTCGTAGCCCCACCAGCCTCCCGTTCGGCCGTAACCCGCCTGCACCTCGTCGGCGATGACCA
>Ga0105054_10004828_pt1 | contig 19858 bp, 23 predicted proteins | sample BON02_FD_78091 | JGI IMG/M metagenome (GOLD analysis project Ga0105054, IMG submission 78091) | Freshwater microbial communities from Lake Bonney liftoff mats and glacier meltwater in Antarctica - BON-02 (megahit assembly) | ecosystem: Environmental > Aquatic > Freshwater > Ice > Glacier...
CTGCGATTACCGTCATACATCAAATACCCTTCTCTCCTCTCTTCTCCTTTTGTCTCGATAGTCTCTATCGCTTTCTCTCTCTCTCAGTCTCTGTCGCTGTCTCTCTCGGGGGGCTTTCTCTCTTGCGTTATCTTCCTTTCTCGCACTGTCTTTCCTCTCTCTATCAATCGATTCTGTCCTTGCAAATTGGACAGCTCACACATCCTTGCAAATTGGACAGCTCACACAAATATGTATCAAACACAGCCTCTCCCCTTTCTAGCTCTCTCCTCTCTTTCCCAAACACACTGTCCTTTTTCTCCACGCACTGTTTTTGTCTCTCGCTTCTCCTACTCCTCCTACTCCTCTCTCCTTCGTCTTCCTGTCTGACTGACCAACTCTCGCATATGCATGCACGGCCTTGATACAAATTCCACCTAATCCTTGAAAACCATGCATCTGCTCTCTCTCTTCACACACCAAGCACACACGCATCCCTCCCTCCTTCCTCCTCTTCCCAAATCTACGCCCCCGACACTCCTTCCTCCACCCCTCCCTCCTTCCCAACCACCATTTCCTCCCCTTTCCCCACGTTCGCCCCAAGCCAGAGATCCTTCTACACCCGTCGGCCGAAAGAGAATAGAATTAGCCCTCCTTCCTTCACATATTTCAGCGCAACATCCACACCTTTCCCCACCACCTTGAAGAGAAATAAAGCGAACCACAGGCACTTTCGGAAGGAGAAGGGCTTGGAGGAGCGGCCAGGGGCCACGCCCGTCTTCTCTTCCTCTTCCCAGGTCGAGGGGGAGGGAGAGAGGGAGGACGGAGACGAAGAGGCGACGATCAGGTCCTGGGCGTTGTAACTACTGCTGGCGCTGGTGCTGTTGGTGTTGCTGTTGGTGTCCGCCGCCGCCACTACCCTGGCGACCACTGCATTGATGAGCGAAGCCACGGTCATCTTAACCTCCTCCTCCACCACGTTCACGGAGTCCGGTTGGGGCGAGGCTTGGGCGGGTGCTCCTTCCTCCTCTCCATTACCCACGCTCACATCGGGAACGGGGACAAATTGAGGAGGGGAGGGAGGGGGCGATGCCAGGCGGGCATGGGGCGAAGCGGCTTCCGGCACCACCAGGGCCACCGGGGCACTCACCGCTGCTGCTGTTGCTACTGCTGATGCTGCTGCTGGTGCTGGTGCTACTGCTGCTTCGGCTGCCGCCTTTGGTTTCAGGGCACGCTTCCAATTTTTCCTCTGACGGCGTCTCTTCTCAGCAGCCGTGAGGGTGGTGGCGGGGGTGGTGGAGGAGTCAAGCGGGGCGAAAGCTCCTGAATCATCTAGCTCACATCCTGCTTCTTCTGCATCGGCAGCAATTGCAGCTGCAGGCATCATGAGGGTGGATTTATATAGCGACTCGGTGGTGGGAGGGAGGGTGGCCGGCAGCCCGCTCTCCACCTTGGCGGTGGCCAGCACAGTGGCGGCTTGCCCGCTCGTCTCGCTACCGGAGGCCGGCACCGGCAAGACTACTGCTGCTGTTGGTGGCAAAATCTGCTCCTCCTCCCCTTCCTTCTCAATTTTATCCTTGGCCATGGCCTGGTCCACAATGATGGCAGCCGTCTGCTCCTCCTCCTCCGCCTCCTCCTCCGCCCCGACAGCAGGGTCTTGTGCCCCCAGAATCTCCTTCTCCTCCTCCTCGTCGACCACCCCCTCCTGCATTTCCTCCCCTCCCTCCTTCACTCCCTCCCCCTCCCCCACCTTCCCCACGGCCACCCCAAGAGAAGGATTCGGTTCAATCCGCTCCTCCTCCTCCTTCTTAATCATTTCCTCCCCCTCGCCCTCCTCCGCTCCCTCCTCCTCTTCCGCAGGGATGATAGCGTCGTCATTCTCCTCCTCCTCCTCCACCTCCTTGCCCTTAATCGAATTCTCCCCCCCACCCTCCCCCGCTCCCTCCTCCTCCGCCGCAGGAATCAGAGCATCACCCTCCCCTCCCCCCCCGCCCTGCTCCTCGCCCTCCCCCTCCTCGTCCACCGGCTGCACCACCACCTCCTGCGTGTGGTAGCCGTCCAAGACCAACACATCGAAATGATAGTAGTCATTTTTATGGGTCATGATAAAGCCAAACTTCTGCCGCCCGTCGTTCACATTGCATTTGTCGTCGTATAGCTTCTTGGACAAGGCCTCTTCCGCCTGGGCGTAGGGCAGCACGAGCGAGAGGATCTGTGCCTGGGAGTGCGAGGAAGTGGGGGGTGGGTGGGAGAGAGGGAGGGAGGGAGGGATGAGATTTAGATCGGCAACACGAAACGAAGACACACAAACCAGAAAGAAGATAGATAAATTCGTCACAAAGCCACCCCCACAAACAAGGCACGTACATCGTATTCGAAGAGCGACTTGGCCCCTGTGGTCAAGCAGGCATCCGCCCACTTGTTGCTTTTCTTCTTGTACATCGACTCCCACAGGTCGAGCAGGTCCACCACTTCCGTCACGCCCTCCTCGTAGCTGACGCCCGCCTCCACCGCCGCCGTGGACAAGAGGCTGCGGGCGAACTCCTTGTCCTCCCAGGCCTCCGACGCCAACTTGGTCAACACGACGTTCTTGAACTCCTGGGCCGCCGCAAGCACCATGTACTTCAGGGACTCCATGACCTCGGGCGTGAGCTCCTGTTGGGTTGTGTGTAAGGTGCCGAACGACGTTAGAAACGCATTACGTAATAATTCCTTCCCTCCCTCCCTCCCTCCCTTCTAGCACCCCTCCCTCCCTCCCTCCCTCCCTCCCTCCCTCCCAAATCAATCAAGCCATGCTTCTTACCCGCGGGAAATTCAAATACCGAAAGGGCAGGTCCTTGCCCGTCTGCAGCATATACCAGCGTCGAAATGCCGCCGAGTTCCGGCTCCACAGCTGGTGGGCCAGAGTGCGCATGAAACAGTAGCCGTCGCCCAACGCCAGCAGTTGGCGCAGGCCACGGCACGAAGGCACCGGCAGGAAGCTGTCCTCTCCCGCCGGCTCGTAGAGCTTCATCATCTCCAGAAACGCTGATTCCCGCGTCTTCCCCCGCTTCTTAAGGGCCGCTGCCGCCTCCTCCGCCAGACGCTTGGTGCGCTCTTTCGCCGCCCGGGCGTCGAGATGTTCCTTGTAGGTCGGCCACTCAGATTCGGGCCGTGACTCGAGGAAAAGGGCCTGCGCGCGGTCCAGCACGGCGTCCTTATCTACCTCCCTTAACTTCCCCGCCGCCGCAGTCGCATGCCCAGCCTTTAGGCGGACAAAGGCATCCGCCGCCTGCTCCAATTGCACCATGTCCCGGATGATGGCGGTGGGCTGGTTTCGCTGCTTCCTCTTCTGCTGCTGCTGTCCATGATTGGTCCTCCCGCCCATGGCTGCCAAAAACCTGCTCCTTTTCGCTCAACCGAAAACCAACGCACAGGCAAGGATCCGCCTGTTGTTGGAGGGAGGGAGGGAGGGGGAGGAGAAGGAGTGAGACGTACGCGTCGGGGCTTTGTTCCTAGACCTCGGCCTTGGGAGGCAGGCAGCCCAGGGGGCAAGCTCAATGCATGCCATGCATGGGGTTGCCAATGGGCAATCACACCCGCACACACACATCCATCCCCCGCGGCACCAGCGCCGGACCCTGCCTGGCCGTGGGGCTGTGCAGGGCGTGCGTGCACTGGGTCGAGGGCGTGCAGGACGAGGCTTGAGGTGTGTCCTTGCTTGCTGCCGAGGCCTTTTGTTCTTTCTTCGAGCCGCGGGCACCCAATACACGCCACGACGAAGCCACAGGTACAGGGCAGGCGGAGGGCACGGCCAAGGCGTTGCGGTGGTCAAGGGCGTGGCGGCGGGGCACGTGGTGTGTGGTGTGTGGTGTGTGTTTGTGTAGGGGCAGAATGAGTGCGTGTGATTGAGGCAGAGGGGGGGAGCGCATCGATGGCGCATGGTTCCACCCCAGCCACGCCCTTCCACTAGATTGGACAGACGGGAGGGACGCAAGCAGCCACACAGACGACAAGGCAAGCGAGGAGAGGCAATGGCGCATGTTCTGGGTTCGGCTCAAGACATACACAGCCAAGGGGCTTGCAAAGCAAGAAGGGCGAGCGAGGGAACGAGACCGGGGCTTGGAGCCGCTGTGGCCGTATTTAGATGAGTGCTTTCGTTTTATCTACTGCCACCTATCTTCCTACTGCGTCCTTCCAGCCAAGAACCTTCGTCCATCATTCGGTCCACCATGCGTCTGCCCACGCCCGCGTCCTGATCACACAGCAGGAAGGGAAAATGCGTACTGGCGGGTGCCTAGAGGACGAGAGCTGGAGAGAGAAGAGAGCGACGCCATACCTGCTCTCCTCAGCAGTCAACGGCAGTCCTGCCGTTTTAAGAGGCCTATCGGCATGAAGAACGAGCGCGCTTTCCATCAGCAGCAGCACCCTGATCTCTTCACGCTTTCCCTCTCTTCCTACACCACCTCCCGCACAAGGCACGCTGCGACAATCGAGCGCACATGACGGGGCGCGACGACGACAACGACGACCACGACGACCTGCAGGACGACGGCAAGGCTCGATCATTCAGCTACCTCTACTGCTACTCGCCCTCCCCTCTACCTCCTCCCCCCCCTCCTCCTCCTCCTGCATTCAGCACCAGACCATCAAGACCCGGCTTAGGCCTTCTCGACGACGGACAAGGCCTCTCCTCAGCAGCACTACACCGCATCACCACGAGCGGGGGGTCGCCTCTGTGTTGTGGGTAGGGATATAGGTAAGGGAGATGTAGGTCCATGCATGCTTTAACATCTAAGTTATGTCTCTGCCTCTACATTTGCTGCTCCTCAACACATCCTCCCCACCCAGCCTGGACCCAGCTCTCCTCCTCCTCCTCCTCCTCCTCCTTCCCCTGCTGCTCCTCCTTCCACCGGCATTCCTCCCTTCAGCCCTTCCTACACACAAACAGCCTCTCCTCCTCGCCTACTTCTCCCCTTTTACGTGTGCCGGCATTGACTTGAGAGGTAAGGAGGAGTGGAGGGAGGGCAAGCCGAGGCCACCACCACCACCAGCAGCCCTACCTCTTCGTCCAGGCCAGCATCACCACCCTCTTTCACTACGCACCTTCGCCGCCTTCTCCTGCGAGCCTTTGGCCTGTCCAATTTCCAGCATTCAACTTCTTCTTCAAGCGCGGCGCTTCCACGGCAGCCAAGCATCAACGCAGAGAAGGGGAGGAGGAGACGGCCCGGCACTGCACACACAGACAGACACCCCCGCACACGCTGCACCCTGACGCACCCATGCCCACTACTAAAGTACGTACCTTATTCGATTTTTCCTTCGGCTTGCGGGACGCGGGAGTGACGAGGGGGCCAAGAGTGCGTCGTCCGGTGCTGGAAAGGAGGGGAGGGAGGGAGGGAGGGAGGGGAGGGAGGGTAAGGGAGGAGGGTTTTGCTCGGGTGAGGGAGGGCAGGCAGACGTCTGGGTCGGGCTGGGCTTGGCGGTTGCGACTGTCGGTTGTAGGTATTTGTGTGGAGGGCATGGAGGGACGTACCTGGGTGAATTTAGAGGCGGGCACGTGACTTGACAGAAAGAAGAAATGTGGTGCTTGATGTCGTCCGGTTGACGCGTGGAGGTGTCGTTTTGTTGTCGTGTTGGTGGCACCACCCCTACCCCAGCCTTCCCATTAGTAGGAACGTGCTTGGGCATGGTGCTCCGTCGTTCTCCCATGCTTTACTTCGCTGCTGATCACGCACCAGGGGCACATGCAGCCACCAATGCACTCCATTTCCTCGCTCGCTCGGTGGTTTTTGGTTGTTGGCCGAAAAGCGGCTTTCTTTGGTCGCGTCGTTCTCACCCATTTGTCATTACTTTACCACCATACTTGGAGTCAAGGTCGGTCATATGACAGTGAAGAGATGAGCGTGGACTTGTGCATTCTCGCCAAGTACAGCCAATGGATAATGGCCACTGACCGAGCGTTCGAGCAAATACCAAGCTAGGTTTCATTCCAATATTTTCTGGGCGTTGCTGAAATCCGCTCGTTCGTTTCGGCCTCGGTCATTGCCGCCTTTTGTTGGCTGTCATACACGTTGGCCTCTATATTGTAGCTCATGAATCGAAAATCTTATCACCAAGACCTAGTCCAAGTTTGGGGTCAATATGTACAGCATTGGATGAGAATGAGGTGGCCAATAATTTCGGTCCAATTCTACTACTCATCGAGGTCTCCTCTTGCGTGGTCACCATCAATGACGCCGCGCAATGCCATGGCACTAAAACTCCGGCAATCCCTTGGAGTAGTAGATTGCCACGATTTTTGACCATTTGCCCAGGCCTTGGCACCGCTCACACCTAAAAAACAAGAGACGGGTGGCTGCGACGCCAAGTGGACCATGTCCGAGTGCTTTCTAAGTGCCGAGGAAGGGCGCAGACTTTACAAGGTCCTTTTGCTTTGGGCTTTCGCTTGCAAGCTTGGGCAGCAGTACCTTGAGATGTGTTTGATTTAAAGCTTTCCAGGCAGATTGTCTTTAGGGTAGTGTGGGTTCGTAAAATCGGCCGCAAAAGCCGCTCCAAAAAATAACCTCCCCTCTGATTTCTGCCACGGCTGCTTTTTGGAAGTGCTGTGAATGGGGTTAAGCCTATTTGGGACCAGGAGCACAACACATCGTCGGTACAAAATACTAAGGCTCGTGGACCTCTATCCCCTATTTTTCGGGCAAAATGAAAAGATAACTCAATGGAAGCTTCCTCGCGCGACTATCCCCACTGCCCCTCACCGCAGAAGCAAAGAACAACTGACGAAATGATAGAACACATTACAGTTTTTTCTTCTTTTTGATTCTCATACTAATGTCTCTTTTGTGGTGCCTTTCCATTTTTCATTCCTTCGCTCGCTCCACAACTCTCTCAGTATTTACTTTTCCCCCCCAACATTAATACAAGTCAGCTTCTCTCCTCCCCCCTCCCTCCCCCCTTTCCTCCTCCTCCCCCTCCTCCTCATCCTCCCGCACATCCAACAACGGCAACCCCCGACTGTTGCTCCTCCCGCTCCCTCCTACACTCCCCCCACTCCCTTGTCGAGTACTCCTCCCTGACGACAAGGGCGTCGCTCTCCTCCACCCTCCCTCGTGTAATAAGTATTTACCAAATCGAATCACACCAAACACGATACCAACGCAGAGCAACGCTGCCGAGATGACAAATTCAATCAGCTCTCCCGCACTCACCTTCTCTGGGGCCTTTCCTCCCTCCTTAGTATTGCTCCCCGCCTGGGTAGGATCGTCGTCGGTGCTGTTACTGCTGCCGCTGCTGCTGCCGCTGCTGCTGCCGCTGCTGCTGCCGTCGTCGTTATTGTTGTCACTGCCGGTTCCATTTCCAACTTCTTGCACCTGAAGCGTCTTGTGCGAAGAAAGCGGCGCAGCAGCACCAACAGGGCAGCTACTTAGGGGAGGAAGTGCTGGGTTCCAGCAGGCCGTTGCTAGGTGCTGCCACATAGGAGGAGAAGGGAAAGAGGCGGCTGCTGCTGTTGCTGCGGCTGCCCTCCCCTCCCTCTCCACACACTGCACGTACGCCTCGCTCCAGCTCCCCGGAATCTGCGTACGGTGGACCAAGCACATCTTCTGACACTCCTCAGACGAGGAAACCAACCCTTCATACACCGCCGGCCACTCCTCCCTCCCTCCCTCCTTAGCCCCTGCCTTCGACCAGGCAGCACAGCCCGCTTCGCAGTGCACGTCATATTTGGAAGACAAGGAAAGGGTGAACGAAAGGCATTCCTCTGGCCTAGCCCTGCAGTCAGCGTCGGGGCCTAGTCCGATGTAGAAGAGGCCGGACTCGAGCTGCCTTCTATCGTCGATGCCGATGAAGGAGAGGTCCGTCTTGGGGTCCAGCGTGAAGGAGAGCTCTTGCGAAGCACCTAGAGGAGGGAGGGAGGGAAGGAGGGAGCGAAAATAGGTTAATACACATAGACGGGAGGACGAAGATAGATAAAATCACATGTCAAAGATAGAAAAGAAGAAACGTACCAGCCTCCAGCTCCACTTTTTCAAAGCGCCTCAACATCTTGTACTCAGGCGTGACTCGTCGGACCTTATCCGTAACAAACAGCAACACGGCATTCTTCCCCGGGCGCCTGCCCGTGTTCATCACCGTCAACGACACAACCAACGGCGTGTTCTCATCGATCGTCGTCGCACTTAAGCTCGCGTTTTGATACGCAAAAGAAGTATAAGACAACCCATGCCCAAATTCCCACTGCCGGGGACAGTCAATGTACACAAACGGGAGAACCGCGCGGCCCGTCGTGCACAACGAACTCGGCTTCCTATAATACTGCTGCGGAGCCACGCCCGTGAAACGCGGGTACGTAAACGGAAGCCTAGCAGAGGGATTCACGTCCCCAGCGATAATCTCAGCGAGCGCTTGCCCGCCGCTGGGTCCAACCAACATGGCGTCGAGCACAGCGGAGGCTTTATCAAGCGCCGAGCCCAAAACACGCGCGCGGCCTTCGACTAGAACCGCAACAACAGGGGGCCCCACCGCATTGAGTTTCTCAATGTAATCCAACTGCCCAGCAGGTAAAGCCAAATCATTGACATCCCCCGGCTTTTCCGCATAGCTCTGCTCGCCCACACATGCCACAATCATATCAGCCTCCTTCGCGTGGCGCAACGCTTCTCTTTGCCCGGGAATATCGGTTCCTGCTACAGACACCCCTGGATGATACCACACCTCAGACAACGGAAACCTTTCCTTCAACCCCTCATAATAAGTCTTGCCATCCGTAAACACACTATTCCGTCGAGCGCCTTGCCAATGCAGAGTCCAACCCCCCGACTGCATGCCTAAGCTATCACACCCCTGCCCCGTCACAAAAATCTTCTTGCCCACCATAGTTGCAGGCTCCAGCGGAAGGAGCGACTGAGGATTCTCGAGCAATACGATCGACTCCCGCGCCAGCGCCAACGCCGCCTCTTTATCAGCCGCCGAGCCCACGGACGCCTCCAACAGAGGAAAGTCATCAAGCAAATGAAACGGGTTATCCAACAGCCCCAACCACTCCTTCAGCGCCAGCACACGTGCGACCGACGCATCGACCCTTTCTTCAGACACAACCCCCCTTCGCACCAAATCGAGCACCGCGTCCGCAAAGCCCACAGCTAACGGCGGATTCATGCTCATATCTATACTTGTGTCCTTCATCGCCAACTCCACGGCCCCTGGCATATCCTCCGCCACAAAGTGAAACTTGTGCAAATTTGCGATTTCATTATAATCGGTCACCAGCATGCCATCAAACCCCATCTCGTCCCTCAACAGATCGACCAAATACTCTTTCGACGACGCCATGGGCACCCCACTCACTTCCGTATAAGCCTCCATTGCTGACTTAACCCCCGCTTCTTGCACTGCGGCAGTAAATGGAGGGGCATACAACTGCTTGACCGTCCGACTGTTCAACTCAATGGGGGAGCGATCGTGGCCCGTGACTGCAGCTGGGTAAGCAATGAAGTGCTTCATGCATGCCGCAGCGGGAGGAAGGCCGGGGAACTCGGGGTCTTCCTCAGTTTGGATGCCGCGGATGATGGCCTTGCCCATCTCGGCGGCAACATAAGGGCATTCGCCAAAGGTTTCGAAGGACCGCGACCACAAGGGTTGGGTGTTGATGCCGAGGATGGGGGAGAAGAGCCACGGGACTCCGCCTGCCTTCGTGTCTTTGCCTTGGACGCGGCCCATGGCTTTGACCAGGTCGCGATTGAAGGAGGCGGCGGCGTTTATTTGTTGCGGGAAGATGGTGGCACCGTAAATGTAGTTCGCTCCATGCACGCTGTTCAGGGTATGGGGGAGAGGAAGAGAAGGAGGGGATGAATGAAGGAAATGAATAAAAGAAACAAATAAACCCCCTTAGCCTAATCTTAGTGACTGGTCCAGTACAAGCCACCACCAACAAAAACAAAAATTTAGCCCTTCGGTCCCTCAGCTTTCGATGGGGTAAGAAACAAAAAGGAGGAAATCACGCCTCTTCTCTAATTCTACCCCTCTAATTCCCTCCCCCTCCCCCTCGGTCCAACGAGAGGAAAACGCACCTGTCAATTCCGTACACAGGCGGCAAAGCCCCCACCTCTTGGGCCGTCTCATGTATTTGACGCAGCAATCTCTTCCACTCCCCCGCAGTCCAACCGTCCTTGCCATGGCTAGGCCCGAGGGTGAAGGGGGAATTGAGAATGCTGCCGACGTGGTATTCCCGAAAGACAGCGGCCAGGCGAGTGGTGTTTAGGGTCAAAGAGCCCGGTTCCAAAAAGCCCACGAGGTCCAGCTGCAGCATCTGCCCCACCCTCTCCTCCAAGGACATGCTGGCCAGCAAGCTCTGGACCTTGATGGAGCGCTGGGCGGGTGTCGGGGCAACGACGGCGGCGCTGGCAGCGAGAAGGAGGAAGAGAAGGGGCAAGGGAGACGAAGGCCTCCTTCTCCTCCGTCTTGCCGGCGACGGCGGCACCGGTGGTGATGGGCAGGTCATGACGATGCCCTGTTATATGGTCTGTGTAGGAGGGGTGGGTGGGTGTCGGGGCATAATTGTTTGGGGTGTGGTTTGTATGGGTCCGTCTCACTATTTGAACACGCGATTGCTGCCTGGGCTTGAAGTTGGCGATGACGTTCGGCTTTCTGTGCCCTTCCCAAAGACGGCCGCAAGGACGCTATCAGTGCCCATTCTTTATACTGATGATACAATCAGACTCCTTACCTATTATTCAATCTATTTCTGGCCACTTATTGCGCGGATTGGGTGACTAAACGTCGTGCCGGCGCCCTCAAGCCTTGATAACCTCCTCCCTCTGGTCTGTCGTGTAAATGGCAGGTAAATCGAAAAACAAAAGCACAGTTTGGCACACAATTCACTTCCCGCTCTCCGTTAGCCTTCGAAGCCAAGAAAGCAAGAAAGAAAGAAAGAAAGACACAAAATGTCCTTCATATCTTTGCATTTCAGTTTTCTTTTACGATGCGGCAGTTGCGTGCTACTATGGCTATCTATTTGTACACAGAGGAAATGAAATGGCACCCCTTTTGTTATTTCAGGCAATAGGCGCAACAGCATTTCTGCTGCTGCTCCCAGTAACCCCCTTTTGACTTTGCTGAGGAGAAGGAGGGGCCGAAACTACAGCAGCAGTTATGGCTGCCTCATCCTTGTACCCTCCTCCTCCCTGAGCTGCCGGCGGCCCTCCTCCTCGCATCACCACCACCCGTTCCCCTAATCCATCCACCTCCTCCTCCTCCTCCTCCTCCTCCTCCTCCTCCTCCTCCTCCATCTCCCCCACCCCCATCGACGCCGCCATCGGCGGGATATACACAGCCGGGTCCAACCCGTGCTTGCGCAACACATTTCTCAACACCCTTAACTTACTCCCCGGCGTCTTGGCATTCCGCCAGTCCCAAATCGTTACTTGGGCAACCGCCCGAAACTTCCTCAAGTGCTCCGCATGGTAATTGACCAAAAAGCGACGGAATTCAGCGTCGCCTGTGTAGCGACCTAAGGCATTAGTGAAAAAGTGCCCGCGGCCTTCCAGGAGGATGACGACGGGGAGGGCTTCTTCGCCTCGGGGGGCGTTGCTGCTGCCGCTGTTGCTGCTTGCTTGCCAGGGGTAGAGGAGGAGTTCAAGGTTAAAGACTTCTTTGAGTGTGCCGGAGGAGACGCGGAGGTCGAGGTGGTTGGCTGTTTCCATTACCGAGGCGTGGAAGGTGGGTTGGGTCATGGCGAGGGAGAGGGGCAATGGGGAGGAGGAAGAGGACGAAGAAGAGGTTGATGCAGCTGACATCAAAGCCCGCCCTCCTTTCCGTCGCTTCTCCTTCCCTCCCTCCTTCTCCACATCACCCGTCCCCACCTTCCTTCCCTCCCCTCCTCTCTCCCCGCCATCTGCTGCTGCTGCTCCTGCTGCTGCTGCCAAGGCCACCCCTCGTCGTCGCCAGGCCTCCTGCAACACCCCATCCAATCGCTTCACCGCCCTGTCCAACGACGGATTCCTCAAGGTCTGTAAATACATAGACCCCTGCACCAATTGCCTATATTTAAGCACAGCGGGGTCATCCCCCCCTCCAGGCCGAAACGCAAACTCATCATCCTGAGGGTCCAATTGATGCCTCCCCACCAAGTCAGTCGCTGTATCTACTAGCGCCAACAGGGCATTCGCATGTCCATTCCCAATATCCAACACCGAGAACGACCAAAGCACCAAACTGATATCTTTCACCGTTAACTTCGTCCCTTTCAACGCAAAACTCGCCCAGTAAGCCTCCAAAAAAGAATCCGCCGGTCGATGATAAAGCGTTGCTAGCCCATGGGCCAACTTCCAGAGTTCCCCCCGAGAGAAATGCTGCAGTTGCGGGGTGACGTGTGCTTCGAAATCACGCATAAACTCAGGGCCGGGGTAGTAGCCCAAGCGAGCCACAGAATGGATCATAGAGGAGAACCCAGCAGGGGTGAACTTGCTCATTTTGGCACGGCAGGCTTGGAAGTAGGCGGCCATGAAGTCCACGCCTAGGGGGGGGAGGGAGGGAGGAAGGGAGGGAAGGAGAGAGGGTTAAAAATACAATGCCACGCGGGCCCTTTGACTCTTCAAAAGGAGGAAGGAGGGACGGGAGGGAGGGAGGGAGGGAGCGGAGCACTTACCTGGGTCATGCTGCAGCTTGAACAGGCCAAAGATAAAATTACACAGCGCCTGCGGATTAAACGCCGGGAGTAACTCTCTCGCCTTAGCCACGATTCGACGAAGGAAAGGCTCAGGAGGGAGATAAAGCAGCTTGGAGAGCGCCGTGATGGCGTTCGGGATGTCCAGCCAGGAGAAATTATCGAGCTGGTTGTCCATGGCCAGGACGAGCTGCGCCATAAAATCAGGAGGGGGCTGATGCTTTAAAGTAGCTAATCCCTGTATCGTACTACTCAAAGCCCGTGGAGGAAATTCGTGTAATTTTCGCTTGGCGCACGCCGTGAAGACCCTGAGGAAGGGTGTGCCGGGGTCATGGCCTAGTTTAGCGAAGCCACGAATGATGGACATGAGACCGACCGGTTGAAAGTCCATCAAATTATTAGCAACGACCTCAGTGTATTGAATCATAAATTCGGGCCCTGGCCGATAACAATCCAAATTGACAAAGGCACTGATGATATGCGACAGGGAATAAGGATCGAAGAACGGGTCGTGATTGTACCCTCCTCCCCCTCCTCCTCCTCCCCCTCCGATGTGCCCGCCTCGAAGCGAAGGACCACCAGGCAAGCTCACGCCAGCGAGGGACGGAGGGGTAGGAGGCTGCTGTGGCCCTGCTGCTACCTGTTGATGCAATCGCAGCAGCATCCCATCCCGAAGATGATCGAGAAAATGCCGAGGAGGGACGTAATCCAAATGAGCAAGGGCAGTGAGAATTTTGCTGTAGCTCTGCGCACTGAACCCCGCAGGAGCCATCGCCTGCACCTCGAGCTGAGCCAGCAATCGATGGAAACGCGGGTCCTTATGCACAGCCACCTTCTTCTCGTGGCTATCACGGAGCAGCAACGCCCCCAATTTGAACAAGGCCTTGACCAACCCCTCGCTTCGGTAGAGCTTTAGGAAATCAGAGACCTCCGAATCGTCCACCACGGCCAGAATGTCCTCTGCCGTGTATTCCTTCCCGCTCAATATCTTCACCACCCGTGACTGTTGCCCTGAGCGTCCTGTCCCTCCCCCTCCTCCTCCTCCTCCTCCTCCTCCTCTTATTTGTGGCCCGCCGCTGCCCGGAGCACGTTTGCCGCCGCCGCCGTTGTTGTTGCTGCGGTGGGTTGGCATGGTAGGAGCTCTGTTGGGATTGTACTGCTGATTCCGTGTGTTGTTGTTATGTTGATGCTGCTGCTGCCCCGGGGGTCTGCCTGGTCCTCGTGGTTTGTCGGGTGGCGTGGCCCAGGTGATAGTGGGGTGGTCGAGGCCTCTTATTCTAGGCGGGGCCAAGGGAGAGGAGGAGGATGGTGGGGGGGCATGGCTAGGTCGCACGAAAGCCCAGCAGCCACTGCTGCCGCCCGTGTTGAGCCCGCTCCATAGTACTAGACCTAGAGAGTGTGAGGGAGGGGTTGGTAAGAGCCGTATGTCGTGGTGGGGGTGGCTAGAGGCACGGGCAGGCGCATGCGTACGCTCTTTTGCCCTACAGCAACTTACCAAAGACAAGCAGGGTTTGTAGCGACTCCAGCCCTGGCCGCCGCCGTCTTGGCATCCTTGAGAAAGCGGGCACACAGCCGACAAACCCTAGCTCCCTGCGGCCGCTCAATGCCTGTGCGTTGTGTGCGTGTGATTTGCGTTAGAAAGGCGTTTGAAGATCTAGGTGGCGACGGCAACTTGGAGAGCCGCTGGCTTGGGCAGGCAAAAGGAGGATTGGTCGTGGACAAAGGGCGAGACCTAGGTATGCAAGGAGGAAGAAGAGGTGCAAGAGGTACTGTAGCTGTGTTGGCATGGTTTAGTGGTCAGGATTGACGTGGCTAATTAGGGCGCAAAGTGCAATGCAAGGCAATGAGGCCTGCGTTTTGCCGGGTACCATTTCACCAAAAAGTCGTGAGCAGCACAAGCACACGACGCCACATGGCGCCGAGCGCCACAGAAAACGCAGAAAAGAAAGCGAGACACATCACTCTATTTTAATAATCGTTGTAATTTTTGACTCGCTCGACTGTCATTCATTGAATCATTGCTTTCTCTCCGCAAAAATGAAATATGCACAAAACTTGGTTGGGCTCCTCTCCCTCCCTCCCTCCCCTCCCTTCCTCCTCCCCAGCTGCCTTCCACCCCTGCACGATTCTCCTCATTGCTTTTTGTCCCTTCCCAGCTGCCTCCCTCCTGACCAACCCCCTATCGTCAGTAAAGGCTCTCCTCCGCTGCCAATTCCGCCGTCTCGGCGTGCAGGTGCTCTTCGTACTGCCTGCTCGGGGAGAGGTTGCCGGTGCAACAGGGCTTCGGACGCGTAGCATCTGGACCGGTCGGCACGATTTCACCCTGATTTATTGATTGATGAGAATGGATGAAATGAGCAAGGGATGCGATGTGAGCTTTTTGTTGTTGTTAAATCGCTAGAGGGACACGAATAAAGGAAAATTTACCGGAAATGATGTAGAAATGGAAAGAGCACGCGAACCAAAGGGCCCTACCACTAGGTATGCAAATCCTCCCTCCCTCCCTCTTCCTCACTCACCGTCTCCTCCAGCTCTGCTCGAAAGTAAGCCACCGTCTTGCTCAACCCCTCCCTCACGGGGACGCGTGGCTGCCAATCCAACACCTCTCTGGCGATCGTGATATCAGGCTTACGCTTCGCTGGGTCATCTTTCGTAGCGGGCATGTGAATGATGGTACTGCTCGAGCCAGTGACGAGTTCCTTGACGAGAAAAGCGAAATCTTTAACAGTGTATTCTTCGGGGTTGCCCAGGTTGCACGGCAGCCCATAGTCCGAGTTCATGAGCTTGATCAGCCCGGTGACTAGGTCCTCCACATACTGGAAAGGAGGGGGGAGGGACAGAGGGAGGGAGGGAGGGAGGGGGGAAAGTGTGAGCCTTTGACGGTGTATTCTTCGGGGTTGCCCCAGATTGCAGGGCTGGCCGTAGTCCGAGTTCATGAGCTTGATCAATCCCGTGACTAGGTCCTCGACGTACTGAAGAAGAGGAGGGAGAATAAGAGGGAGGGAGGGAGCGTGCGGCAATCAGACACCATTTCTTTCCGATCCAACCTTACGCCCAACCACACCCAGACATACACACATACCTGGAACGAACGCGTCTGCTGCCCTTCCCCGTAAATCGTGATATCCTTCCCCTGCAGCGCCTGAATGATGAAATTACTGAAATAGAGGGGAAAAAGAGAGAGAGGATACAATAAGTTAGTTTTCATCTAAGAAAAGGGTCGGCCTTTCCTCCCTCCCTTCCACCATCCCTCCCTCCCTCCCTTCCTACCTACCTAACCACCCGCCCATCATTCGGGTGCATCCTCGGTCCAAAAGTATTAAAAATCCTTGCCACCCTCACGTCGACCTTCCCCTGGTTGTGATAAGCGTACATCATTGTCTCTGCCACTCGTTTCCCTTCGTCGTAGCAAGCCCTCGGCCCGATCGGATTGACGTTCCCCCAGTACGACTCCGGCTGTGGGTGAATTTGAGGATCCCCATACACCTCACTCGTGGACGTCAACAGCATCCGCGCCCGCACCCGCTTGGCCAACCCCAACATATTCAACGTCCCCATCGTGCTGGTCTTAATCGTTTTTATGGGGTTATATTGATAATGAGGGGGGGAGGCAGGGCAGGCCAAATGATAGATCTGATCCACCTCCAGCATGATCGGCTCGACGACATCGTGGACGATCAACATAAAATTCGGATGCCCAATCCAGTGCGCTACATTCTTCTTCCGCCCCGTGAACATATTATCCAGCACAATCACTTCATGCCCTTCCTCCATCAATCGATCCACAAGGTGCGACCCCACAAAACCCGCCCCTCCCGTCACCAACACACGCATCCGCTTGCTCTCACTCAAAATAGCCGTGGGCGGAAAGAGTTTCTTCCCAACCCCCGCCGCTTGCTGCGCCTTGTTCATGGCACAGACACGCTCGTAGACTTGGTGGTCGACCTCCCGCTGAATGACTTCACGGAGGGCGGGGGTGATCACATCGTTGGTGCCTCCATCGTGCCCGCCGCTGCTGCTCTTGCTGCTGCTGCTGCTGCTGCTACTGCTGCTGCTGCTCCCTCCCGTCTTCTTGACCACGATCTTGACGCCCGCGTACTCCTCAATGAGCTGCGGCCAGAGGTAGGCGACTCCCATTGTCAAGGCTGCCCCTCCCACGGCCGCCGCCGCGCACAGAGCGGCTTTCGACGAAGCTGCGCCTTCTGAAGTTCGGCCCCCGTTTCGCATGCTGCTTGCTGCTGCTGCTGCTGGTGCTGGCCCTGGCGGCTATAGCTGCGTCTGTCCTGTGTGTGTGGAGGGGTGGCGTGGGGATGTCAGGGCGGGCGGGCACACTTTTGGTAGACCGCGTTGCTTGGGTCGTCGCTCGTCGGCGTCTATTATGCGAAGAAGCCCCTTGCTTGGGGTCAGGAGCGAGGCTTGGAGTTAGGACCATCATCCACACCTCTGCGCTTGCTTCTCAAGGCAGACCAACCACCAGGTCACGAGGTCACGGTGCTCACGAGCTGCTTGCCTATGGTGTGTGTGTGTGTGTGTGGCGTGGATGGTGGAAATACACCGCACTCAAACCCACTCGCGATGATTGATTGATGAGCGACTCCAATTCCTTGCTTTCTTCTTCTTCCAACGTGCCCTCTCTCATGCCTCTTTTCCTCCCACCACACCGCACACACAGGGACACGATGATGAAGGGCGGCAGTGGCGGCGACTCCCCCTCGTCCGCTTCCTCCTTTGTCCCCACGGGCTTCTTGGAGTCGCTCCAGTCCCAACAGTCCAGCAGCCGGTTCAATCTGCTCTTGCTGGAACACGGGGAGGTCTATTTTGGTACGTCCACAAGCAGCAGCCACACCCTCCCTCCCTCCCCCCCTTCCTCCCTGGGTTGGGGAGGACGGTTGGAGGTCTATGAATATGGTGGGGGCTTGGTAAAGGGGTGCATGGGATGGGGAGAAAATGGGGTGCTCCATCCGCCTTCGATCAGCCCGCCGCGCCCTCTCCTTGCCTTCCTCCTTGGCTTCCCGCTTTGCTGCGTAGAGCTTATGAAGCGCCAACGTTATGCATTCGTAGAGGATGACAGCATATCCACCTATAAGGCGTTCCAATCATCTGCCTTCCTGCTCCCTCACCCTTCCCTCTCCTCCCTCCCCTCTTCCCCCCCTCCCTCCCCACCCACGTAGGTGATTACGCCGTGGTCCGGTACCGAATCAAAGGCCGCGCTAAAATCAAGATTCCTGGCCGCTTGAAAGTGTCTTCACGCAGCCTCGTCTTTGACCCGGTGGGGGATGTCTCTCAGGTACGTTTGAGGGTGCTCCCTCCCTCCCTCCCTTCCTTCCTCCCTTCATCCCTTCCTCCTTCATTCTGTCACTCATCTTTCTCCTTCAAAATTTGGACGGCAAGCTTTTTTGTCACGTTGGTACTCTTTTCTCACTCCCCTCCCTCCCTCCTTCCCACCAACCATTCTTCCCTCCCTCCCTCCCTCCCTCCCCCCCTCCCTCCCATCAGCCCCTCCTCCGCTTCCCCTACAAACACATGTCGCGGGTCCTGCGCTACACCCCCCGCGGAGCCGAAGCCTTCGAATTCGCCTCCCTCTCCTCTTTTTCTACCTCCTCCACCTCTTTCTCCTCCTCGCCTTCCCCCCCTCCCTCCCTGGACGGACTCTTCCTCTTCTCCTGTGCGTGTGTCAGCGAGATGAAAGCTAACGACCTCGTTGCTCCTTACCTCCAGAAAAGATGTGGGGAGGAAGCAGATTACGAAGGACCTGATTTCATATTCAAGCTGCAACACACGCCACTGAACGAATTTTTGAATTTGGTAGGTGCAAAGGAGGGAGGGAGGGGGGGAGGGAGGGAGGGAGGGAGGGATTGACACTCATACCTGTAATAGAGATGTGGGGAAGAGAGTGATTACGAAGGATTTTACCTTAAGGTTGCAACATACACCACTGAATGAATTCGTAAACCTGGTGAGTGAGAGGGAGGGAGGGAGGGAGGAAGGGAGGGATGGAGAAATTAGGAGTCATTGAATCTAATCATCATCTTTTTATTCACTCATCTTTCTATCTCCCTCCCTCCCTCCCTCCCTCCCTCCCTCCCTCCTACCCACCTATCTCTCTAGGTCGATCAATTGTATGAAATCGCTGCAAGACTAGCAAAGGGAGGGACGGGCGCCACGGGCGTATGTGCGGAGGAAGGGTTGCTTAGGCCGCTGCTGGAGGAGAGGGAGAGGGTCAGGGCGGTTTTTGATCCGGTCCAGCTGGTGGATTTTCGGTAGGTGGGGAGGGAGGGAGGGAGGGAGGGAGGGACGGGCGCCACGGGCGTGTGTGCAGAGGAATGGTTGCTAAGGCCACTGCACTGCTGGAGGAGAGGGAGAGGGTCAGGGCGGTGTTTGATCCGGTGCAGCTGGCGGTTTTTCGGTAGGCGGGGAGGGAGGGAGGGAGGGAAGGAAGGAAGGAGATGCGAATGATTGTGCATGTTCCCAGACAAACTAATTCTTCCTTCCTCCCTCTCTCCCTCCCTCCCTCGTTCTCAAAAACACAGAGGAAAACTCCTCCTTCCCGCCGCCGTGCCCGTGGACCGCATCTCCCCCCTCATCAAACACCCGGGCGTGCTAATGCTCACCGACCAGCGTCTCTACTTCCAACCTGCTGAATTGAATAAGGTGGTATCACCACCACTAGCTATACTCACCTCCTTTCTCTCCTTCACACCAAAATGAAGATACAGAGAAAAACTCCTCCTTCCCGCTGCCGTGCCTGTAGATAGGATCTCCCCTCTCATCAAAAACCCAGGCGTGCTAATGCTGACCGACCAGCGGCTCTACTTCCAACCCGCCGAGCTCAACAACGTGGGGATCACCACTCACTTTGCTTCCCTCCCTCCCCTCACTACAGCGAAAAACTCCTCCTCCCCTCCGCCGTGCCCGTGGACCGCATCTCCCCCCTCATCAAAAACCCAGGCGTGCTAATGCTGACCGACCAGCGGCTCTACTTCCAACCCGCCGAGCTCAACAACGTGGGCATCACCACCACTAACTATATTCTCCCTTCGATCGTTCAAATTTTCAAACGTCGATTCATGCTAAGACAGACGGGGCTGGAGATATTCTTTAGAGCTGCTGGGGGGGAGGGAGGGGGGAAGGGAGGGGGGACGGAGGAAGGGAATAATGGACATGGTGGTAATGGGGGGGGGAGGGAGGAGGGAGGGGTGGGGAGCACGGGTGCGGGTAGCAGCCGCAATGGTAGCA
>Ga0105054_10004830_pt1 | contig 19857 bp, 18 predicted proteins | sample BON02_FD_78091 | JGI IMG/M metagenome (GOLD analysis project Ga0105054, IMG submission 78091) | Freshwater microbial communities from Lake Bonney liftoff mats and glacier meltwater in Antarctica - BON-02 (megahit assembly) | ecosystem: Environmental > Aquatic > Freshwater > Ice > Glacier...
CCTTCGAGAAAAACCTGGTGCGCACGGGGGACGGTCGTTCCTTTCCCACCGATCTCGGCGTCTGGGCCGCCGGCGTGCGCGCGCCCGACTGCCTTGCCGACCTTGATGGCCTGGAGAGCGACCGCGTTGGCCGCCTGATCGTCGGTCCCAGCCTGCAGACGACCCGCGACGAGCGCATCTTCGCCATTGGCGACTGCTGCTGTTTCGTGCCGGAAGGTCAGGAGCGGCCCGTGCCGCCGCGCGCCCAGGCCGCCCATCAGATGGCGGGTGCCGTGCTCACCAACCTCAGCGCGCTCATGGCCGGAAAGGCGCTGAAGAACTTCGTCTATCGCGACCACGGCTCGCTGGTCTCGCTCAGTCGCTTTTCCACCGTAGGCAGCCTGATGGGCAACCTGATCGGCGGGCGCATGGCGGTGGAGGGTCGCCTGGCGCGTTTTGCCTACATGTCGCTCTACCGCATGCACCTGATCGGCATCCACGGCTGGATCAAGGGTCTGGCGCTGATCGTCGTCGGCCACGTCAACCGCATCGTGCGGCCGCGCCTCAAGCTGCACTGAGGCGGTCAGTCCTCTTCGATCAGCCGTGCCTCCAGCCCGGCGCGGACATCGTCGGGGATCGCCTTCTTGGCCCGTTTCTCCAGGTCGAAGCAGACCGTGATGGTGCGCGCCTTCGAGACGACCTCGCCGGTCGCCGCGTTGGTCATGCGCGAGACATAGGTGAAGGATGTGTTGCCGATCTTGGCGACGGCGCTCTCGATCAGCACGGGATCGTTGACCATCATCTCGCCGAGGAAGTCGAGCTCCACGCGGACGTCGACGAAACCGGTGTGATCGGTCTCCAGCCGTTCGCGGCGCACACCCGAACACTGGATCATGTGCCAGCCGGCCTGATCGAACATGGCGTAATACTGCACCGTGTTCATGTGGCCCTGATGGTCGCAATGCCATGCGGTCACCATGCCGCGGTAACTCTCGATCCAGCCGCTCATCGCGTCCTCCCCTTTTCCGGGGCGCACGGTGCCGCGAAGCCCTCGGCCTGTCGAGCCTGTCGCGCGGTGTTTCGCGCCGCGCCCGTTCGTGTTGTGATTGCTTCCTTCATCCAGCCGCCTGCGGGAGCGTCAGCACCATGATCACCGGCATCGCCAATCCGGACCTCGCCACCCTGGCCGACAACAAGGCGCGCTGGAACGTGCCGGACCACCGCCGCCACGGCTTCCACAACCTGCACACCATCGCGCGGTATGGCCTCTCCTTCCGCGCACCGCGGGTACTGCCGCTGACCCGGCAGATCGACTGGACCATCGGCGAGCGGTCCGATGTCGCACGCCTGCTGGCGATGCCGCATTTCTCGGCCTTTGTCGTCGTCAACGGCGACCGCGTTCTCTACGAACAGTATGCTCCCGACTTCGGCCCGGACCGGCCGCACTCGATCCAGTCGATCACCAAGACGACGCTCAACCTGATGCTGGGCAAGGTTGTCGCCGACGGCCTGGTCAGCCTCGACGACCGGGTGAAGACCTATCTGCCAGAAATCGGCACGGGTTACGCCGAAGCCACGGTCAAGGCGATGGCCGACATGAACGTCAACAATGATTTCTCCGAGGACTACGCCGACCCCTATGCCGGAAGTTACGGCATGGAGCTGGCGATGGGCTGGCGCCTGCCGCCCGAGGGCGACACGGCCGAGACGATCCGCAGTTTCGTCTGCGGCGTTACCGGCGGCGATCTGAAGAACCGCACCGGCCACGCGCTCTACAAGTCGACCAATTCGGACGCCCTGGGCTGGATCATCGAGCGGGTTTCGGGCAAACCCCTGCGCCACTGGCTGATCGAGATCATGGAGGCCGCCGGCATCGCGGGCACCTTCCACATCACCTGCGACCGCGACGGCGTGCCGCTGGTCGACGGCGGCGGCTGCATGACCGCGCGCGACCTTGCCCGCTACGGCCTGCTTTTTGCCCGCAAGGGCAAGGGCATCGACGGCCGCCGCGTCGGCGACAAGGAGTTCATCAAGGCGACCCGCAAGCAGCCCGGTCCGCCCATGCCCAAGCCGCGCGACTGGATGGCCTATTCCAACCAGACCATGACCGACGGCACCTGGCTGGGCCACGGCGGCTACGGCGGCCAGTTCATGCTCGCCAACCCCGATACCGGCACCGCCGTTGTCTATTTCTCGGTGCTGGAGAACAAGGACGCCTACGATGCCGAATTCCAGGGCGCCATGGTCAAGATGATGGCGGGCGTGGCGGCGCTGTAGGTCGCTGCGTGTTTGAATGGTTCGGGGGGCGCGATGATCGGGCATATGTCGTTGGGGGTCGCCGACCTGGAGTGCGCCGCCCGCTTCTACGATGCGGTGCTGGTGCCGCTCGGCTATGTGCAGGTCTGGAAAAACCCGCATGGTGCGGGCTATGGCACACCGGACGGCAACGACAAGCTGGCCCTGTTTCCCCAGACCGAACCTTCAGCGCCCCGGCCGGGATTCCATGTCGCCTTTGTCGCCCCGGATGCCGCGGCGGTCGATGCCTTCCATGCTGCAGCCATGACAAGCGGGGGAACCGACAATGGCGCGCCGGGACTGCGCGCAGATTACGGACCCCGATACTATGCCGCCTTCGTCGTCGACCCTGACGGCTACAACATCGAGGCCGTCTGTCAGTAAGCGGGGCCTAACGCGGCACGTCGCGGTCGATCACCGCGTAGATGTCGATTTCCATGTCCATGTGGGCGCGGGCCAGGCCGCTGATGATGACCTCGCTGGTGGTCACCGGGATGCCCTGCATGTGCTTGCCGATCACGCGCATGACCGGCTCCAGGTGGGCGCGGTCGGTGACCCAGATCTTGATCTTACAGATGTCCTCCTTGACCGCGCCGGCCTCGCCCATGAGGACGGCCAGGTTGCGGAAGGCCTGCTCGGTCTGTTCGGCCGGGTCGCCCATGCCGTGAAACTCGCCGTTGAGGTCGTGGCCGGTCTGGCCGCGGATCGCCAGGTAGTCGCCCGTCTTCACGACCATGCAGAGCTGCGAGTTGAGCTGTTGCGTGCCCTTGTACCACTGGTTCGTCTCGAACTTGCGCAGGCGCTCGTGGGTCGTCATCGGTTCTCTCTTCCAGTCATCGTCCGGCTTGACCGGACGATCCATGCTGTGACGGAACGTCCGGTGGCGCGGGAACGACCGTGGTGCACACGGTCAGGTTACAGCATGGATGGTCCGGTCAAGCCGGACCATGACACAAGAGGGAAAGCGTCATCTGCCTCAAGGTTTGTTGCCCAGCACCCGGTCCGACAGCCCTGCGGCGGCCTTGACCTTGCGCTTGGGGCCTTCGAAATCGAAGGTCATGTATTCAGCGGCCAGATGGGCAAAGGGCGGCGACTGGGCGAACAGGGCGAAGGTCAGGCGGTGGCCGGCGTGGTCGGAATTCACCAGGTCGCGGGCATAGGCCAGCAGCTTGCGCCGGTCCTCGGCGACCCAGCGGTCGTTGACCGTGTAGAACTTGTCCATCCAGGGCGAGGTTTCGACACCCTCGAAGGTCGCCGCATCGGGCGTGATGCAGATCTGTCCGCCGGTCAGCTCGCGCGCCAGGTGCATGGCCTTGGGCAGGCCGGTGCAGGCGTGGATGCGACCGGCATAGATCATCGACTGGTTGGGCATCATCAGGCCGGCCGGGCTTTCCTGGGCCAGCTCGATGGAGGCCACGATATGGGCCTGGATGCCCTCGCGCCAGGCCGCCAGCTCGGCAAGTTTCTCGCGGACCGCCGGCTGCTTGTCCAGCCCGGTCTGCTCGGTGTTGAACTTGGCCGCGCCGATCAGCAGGTCGGCGATGTGCAGGATGCGGATGACAAAGGGCAGGGCACTGTAGCGGTGCAGCATGGAGCGGATGAAAGCCGCCGATTTGGTGTGCTGGTAGAAGAAGACGTTCTCCCAGGGGATCAGCACATCGTCGAACACCAGCAGGGTGTCGATCTCGTCGAAGCGGGTGGCGCTGGGGTAGTCGGCCGCCGCCTTGCCCTTGGCCAGGCTCGAGCGGCAGATGTGCTTGAGGCCGGGTGAACCCATCGGGCACATGAAACCAAGCGCATAATCCGACATCGCCGCATCGCCCCAGTTGGCAATGGTCGGCTTGACGAAGGCCTGGTGGGCATAGGCCGCGGCCGTCTCGTACTTGGCGCCGCGCACGATGATGCCGGCGTCGGTCTCCTTGACCGCGTGCAGCAGCATGTCCGGATCCTGCTGCTGGGGCGGCAGGCTGCGGTCGCCCTTGGGATCGGTGTTGGCCGAAACGGTGAACCAGTCGCCGCGGAAGGCGCGATCGACATGGCGCTCGATGTTGGCGGTGTAGTCGCTGGTCACCGTGTCGAGCACGTCCTTGCCGTCGAGCAGGGACCACACCGCGCCGATCGTCTCGTCGCCCAGACGAAAGGCAACGCCTTCGATGTCTTCCATCACGGCGTCGACCCAGGCGCGCTTGGCGCGCAGGTCTTCCTTGCTACGCGGCGGCTGCCAGGAAACCGAGCAGCGCTCGCCATCGGGCGCCGCCACGGTCATGACGTCCTTGTACTTTTCCTCGTGCGCCATGTCGTAGATGCGCGCGCGCACGTCGACCATCGGCTTGAAGGCGGCGTGACCCGGCACGTCCTTGACGCGCTCGCCGTCGATCCAGACCTGGCGGCCGTCGCGGATCGATTCACGGTAGTCCTGGCCGGTAAGCAGCATGGGTGTGGGTCCTCGGGCTTCAGTACTGACGCGCGGTGTCGATGCGGTTCTTCAGCGCCTTTCCCTCGAGCAGGCGGCCCAGGTTGGCAAAGAAGAAATCGAGCGTGTCGGGGATGTAGAGGTCGATGTCGTCGGAGGAACAGTGCGGCACCATGATCAGGTTCGGCACCTTCCACAGGAAGCTGGAGCGCGGCAGCGGTTCGGGATCGAAGACGTCGAGGATGGCGCCGCCCAGATGGCCGCTCTCGAGCAGGTCGGCCAGCGCGCGGTAATCGACGATGCGCGCGCGGCCCATGTTGAGCAGGCTGGCGCCGGGTTTCATCTTCGCCAGACGTTCCCGGTCGAACAGGTTCTCGGTCTCCACCGTCAGCGGCGCCATGATGAGCACCACGTCGGCCTTGGGCAGCACGCTGTCGATGCGTCTGGCGGTGACCACCTTGTCGGCGTAGCGATGGGGTTTGCCCGAGCGGGTCACGCCGATCACGGTCATGCCGAGTTTCTGCTTGAGCCAGCGCGCGCAGGCCCCGCCCATGCCGCCCAGCCCGACGATCACGGCGGTGCCGCCCTCGATGCGGGTGGTGAACTTCTTCTGCCACTGGCGCTGGCGTTGTTGCGTCGCAAAGAAGGGCAGGCCGTGGGCCATGGCGAGCACGGCGGCGCCGGCGAATTCGGCGGCCTTGGGCGCATGCACGCCGCTGTTGTTGGTCAGCGACAGGCCGGGCCAGACCCAGTCGAAGGGCTGCAGGTGTTCGGTGCCCGCGCCGGTCAACTGGATCCACTTCAGGTTGGGCGCCATGTCGCGGAGTTCTGGGCCGGGGAACCTCCAGCCGATCATCGCGTCGGCCTGCGCGATGCCCTCGGCAAAACGGTCGTGATCCCAGCTCCAGTCGAAGGTGACGTGTTTGGCGATCGCCTTGTGGCGTTTGCAGGCCGCCGCGACACGCTCCTCGCTGACCCAGAACGTCGGGTCCTGGGTGGAGAGTGCGGAGACGTGGACGCGCAGTTTGGTCATCGGTGCGCCCGTGCCCCACTTCTCCTCATGCCCGCGAAGGCGGGCATCCAGACGCACCCGCGGCGCGGCTCAGCTACCGTCCGGTGCGTATGGATCCCCGCCTTCGCGGGGATGACGAGAGGGAAGGAGAGCGCGGCAGCCATCACTTCTCCAGCACCCGGTCGAGCACCCAGTTGTCGATGGTGTGGACCAGCGGCTCCATGTAGCTGAAGCGGCCGGGCTGGACGAAGGGGGAGGAGAGGCCGATCTGCTGGATGTCGGAGATGTCGTTGTCCTCGATGATCGACTTGTTCCAGCGCTCGTAATAATTCTCGACCAGTTCGTCGAAATCGGCGCGTCTGGTCGTCGCCTCGGGGAAACACGAACCCACGATCAGCTTGGTCTTGCCGGCGCTGACGGGGTGCAGCTCCAGCCACCACATGCAGTCGTAGGTCAGCCCGAACATGGTCGAGGGGTTGATCAGCACATAGTAGGTGCCTTCGTTGGCCAGCCCCGACAAACCATCGATGTAGGGGAAACCCTTGGCGCCGGGCAGCAGGGCGCGGCTGCCGGTGTGGCGGGTGAACAGGCCGCAGTATTCGCCCTGCGTCGGGATCGGCGGATTGTGGTCGCGGTTCTGTTTCTGCAGGGTCTGCTGGTGCACGGTCGGGACGTGATAACTCTCCATCGCGTTCTCGACATAGACCTTCCAGTTGCAGTCCAGGTCGTATTCGACGCGCCGGGTCGTCACCAAGGTTTCAAGATTGTAGGGGGCCAGCACCTCGGGCAGGTCGCCCAGCCAGTCCGACAGCGGCGCTGCATTTTGATCGAAGTTGAGGAACAGGAAGCCGCCCCACAGCTCCAGGCGCAGCGGCACCAGGCCGAAGTCCTTCTTGGCGAACCCTTGCGTCTCGTCCATCTCCATGGCGCCGATCAGGCGGCCGTCGTCGATGGCGTAGGTCCAGGCGTGGTAGGGGCAGCTCATGACGGTGCACTTGCCCTCGCCCTGCATCACCTTGGCGCCGCGATGGCGGCAGGAGTTGGCGAAGGCGCGGACCTGGCCGTCGCGCCCGCGCACGACCACGACAGGCACGCCGACGAACTCGAAGGCGAAGTAGTCGCCGGGGTTGGGCACACGGTCGGCCCGGCCGATGAAGTTCCAGACCTTCAGGAAGATGGTCTCGACCTCGCGCTTGTAGAACGCCTCCGAGGTGTAGCAGTCGGGCGGCATCGTCTGCGCTTCCAGCAGCGGCTTGCGCACGCCGGCGTAGCGGGCGGGATCGAAGATGTTGGTGATCGCGTTCATGCCTTGTTGAACTCCTCCTTCTTGCGCCGTGCGACGAAGGCTTCCAGCTCCTCGGCGATGGCGGGGTCGAGGGCGGGTGCCTCGAAGTTTTCCAGCAGGTCCGTGACGATGCCGTTGGCCCGATCCGTCGCGGTCTTCGAACCGTCTTCCTGCCAGGTCTCGAAATTGCGCCAGTCCGAAAGCATCGGGCTGTAGAAGGCGGTCGCGAAGCGCTCCAGCGTGTGCTGGGCGCCGAAGTAATGGCCGCCCGGCGCCACCTCGGCCATGGCCGAAAAGCCCATGGAATCTTCATCGACCGTCAGGGGCTGCAGGACTTCCGACATCATCTGCAGCATCTCGGCATCGACGATGGCCTTCTCGAAACTCGCGGTCAGGCCGCCTTCGAGCCAGCCGGCGCCGTGATGGAGCAGGTTGGCATGGCCCATGACCGCGCCCCAGATCGACATCTGGCTCTCGTAGGCGGCCTGGGCGTCGACGGCGTTCGACGCGTTGGTGTTGCTCGAGCGGTAGGGCAGGTTGTAGCGCCGCGCGAGCTGGCCGCCGACCAGGCAGGCCTTGGTGTATTCGGGCGTGCCGAAGGCCGGTGCGCCGGTCTTCATGTCGACGTTGCTGGTGAAGCCGCCATAGAAGACACGCGCGCCGGGCTGTACGGCCTGGGCAAAGGCGATGCCGGCCAGACCCTCGGCGTTCTGCTGCACCAGGGCGCCGATGATGGTCGCCGGGCTCATGGCGCCGGCCAGCGTGAACGGGGTGAGCGAAACCGCCTGTCCGTTCTGCACCGCTTCCATCAGGCCTTCGATCATCGGTCCGTCGATGCGCCGGGGCGAATTGACGTTGATCGTGGTGAAGATGCCGGGTTCGTCGGCGATCTCCTCACGCGTCTTGCCGCGCGCGATGCAGAGCATGTCGATGGCGTCGCTGACGCGCTGCTTGCCTAAGCCCGTGGCGTGCCAGACCTTGTCGGATTCGGTGAGGATCGTGAGCACGCAGTCGAGATGGCGCGTCTCGGCGTCCAGATCGATCGGCGCGATCGGGATGCCGCCGCACAGGTGCAGGATGTTGAGGCTCTGCATCAGGCGGATGAAGTTCTTGTAGTCGGCGAAGTTGCCCTGGCGACGGCCGCCCTGGAGGTCCGAGGCGTTGGGCGGGCCGCCGACCGAATTGAAGTTGAGGTGGTTGCCGCCGAAGCTGACCGCGCGTTCGGTGTTGCGCGGCGTCAGGGTGAACTCGGCAGGCGCCTTGCCGACCAGTTCCATGACCAGCGCCCGGTCGAACCGCACCATGTTGTTGGAGCGGTCGACGTCGGCGCCGGCGGCGGCCAGGATGTCGAGCGCGGTGTCGGAAAGGAACTCGATGCCCAGTTCCTCGAGCACCCGCAGGGAGGTCTCGTGCATCGCTTCCAGGTGGTCGGCCGAGATGATCTCGACCGGCTTGTAGGGATTGCGCAGGCGTCGCCAGGGAAGCTGGGTGACCTTGGGCCCGGTCGGGCGCCGTTGGCTTCGCTTTTCGCTGCGGCGGCTCATGATCTTGGTACTCCGTTGAGGACGACCCTGTCGCGACGGTAGCGCACGTCGCCAGCGGGCGGCTCCTGGAACTCCCGCGCGAAGCGGTGCCCGGCATAGACCGCATCCACGATCAGGCCGGGCGCGAGACAGTCGCCGATGGCCGCAACAGTGCGGACGCCCGCTGCCGTCATCGCGTCCATCTGCGTCCCAAGGGTCTGAATCAGGCTATTGTCGGGAACCCGCGATGTCGCCAGCACCAGCGTGCCGTATTCCAGCGTCGAGGTCTGGCCCGAACCGGCGTGGCGCAGGGTCAGTTCGCCGTCTCCGATGCTCTCCAGACGCTGCAGCACCAGGGGACGGATGCCCTTGGCATAAAGCTGGGGCACCATCAGGTGGTGTTCGTCGGTCTGCTGCATCCAGACGCAGGGTTCGGCGGCCGGTGTCAGCAGGGTGACGTCATGGCCTTCGCCAGCCAGCCGTTCGGCCAGCGCGCCGGCCATGTAGTAGTGGTCGTCGTCGTAGATCACGACCGGCCCGGCGATGCCCTGCGGTGTGGCGTCCAGCAGGTCGTCGGGTGTCAGCACGTTGGCGCGTTCATGGCCGGGGATCGCCACGACATGGCTGCGCCCGGTGCCGTCGCGTTTCCAGGTGCAGCCGGTGGCGATGACGACATGGGGAAAGCCGAATTCGGCGACGTCCCGGGGCGTCAGCTTGCTGTCGCGGTAGATCTCGACATGGGCCAGCTTCTCGATCTGGCCGATGCGCCAGTCGGTGACGCGTTTCCAGGCGGCAAGGCCGGGCAGGCGCGCGACACGCGCGACATGGCCGCCAAGTTCCGTGCCGGCCTCGGCCAGGGTCACGGCATGGCCGCGCTGGGCCAGGGCGCGGGTCGCTTCCAGCCCGGCGGGGCCGGCGCCGATCACCAGCACTGCGTCCTGGCTGGTCGCCGCCTTGATCCGCTCGGGGTGCCAGTCGCTGCGCCACTCCTCGCCCATGGTCGGGTTCTGGGTGCAGCGGATCGGCACGCAGCCCTTGAAGGTGGCGCGGCAGATGTTGCAGCCGATGCACTCGCGGATGTCCTCGGGCCGGCCTTCCTCGATCTTCCTGGGCAGGAACGGATCGGCGATCGAGGGCCGCGCCGCGCCGATCATGTCGAGCACGCCGCGGCGGATCTGGCTGACCATGGCGTCGGGGCTGGTGAAACGGCCGACGCCGACTACCGGCTTGCTGGTCAACGGCTTGACCCACTTCTGGTGGGCCTCCTGGAAGCCTTCCTCGAAGAACCGCGAGCTGCCGGAATCGGTGCGGTAATCGGCGACGTTGACGTCCCACAGGTCGGGCATCTCGGCCAGCATCTCGACCACTTCGCGGCCTTCGGTCTCGCTCACCAGGCCGGGTTCGCCGACCAGTTCGTCCATCGAGAAACGGATCGCCACGGCGCAGGTGTCGCCGATGGCGTCCTTGGTGTCGGCGATCATCTCGGCGATCAGGCGCACCCGGTTTTCCAGGCTGCCGCCGTATTCGTCGGAACGCTTGTTGAAGCGGCGGCTGATGAACTGGGCCGGCAGATAGGCATGGCCAGCATAGACATAGACGATGTCGAAGCCGGCGCGTTTTGCGCGTTTGGCGGCGTCGACCTGCCAGCGCCGCAGGTCGGCGATGTCGGACTTATCCATCTCGCGCGCATGCAGGGGCGAGAGGTACCCGATCGGGCGGCCCGAAGGCGCCATCGGCACCTCGCGCGTCAGCTTGACCGGGGAATAGAGCCCGCCGTGCCAGAGCTGGGTACCGGCCAGCGCGCCGTGTTCGTGGATCGCCTCGGCGGTGACGGCCATGGTGCGCACATCGTCCTCGTCCCACAGGCTGCAGGTCGGGAAGGGGGCGTCATCGGCGGTGGGGTGGATCGAGGTGTATTCGGTGTTGACCACGCCCCAGCCGCCTTCGGCCTTGATGCCGCGCATGGCGGCCACCGTGGCGGGCCGGTCGTATCCCATGCCGGTGCAATGGGGCACCTGGTAGAAGCGGTTGCGCGCCGTCACCGGGCCGATCTTCACCGGCTCGAACAGCACGTCGTAGCGCGGATCGCGGCTCATGAGGCCACGCTGCGTGCTGTTGCGGGGCGGTTATGGGGCTGGCGGCTGGTTCTGATCATCACTGGCTGGGTCCGGACCCTGGAGTCATAGTATAATTCGTTTTAGTGAAACAACACCTGATTGTACGCGAAAGGGGGAGAAGGTTCAGACCGAGGGCCGATGGGGCACCGCGACCCAGACGAATTCCGCTTCCGCTTGCGCGCGATTGGCCAGCCGGTAGGGGGTCCGTGCGGGCACATAGAAGGCATCGCCCTGGTTGAGAGCGATGGTTTCGCCGTCGATGGTCAGCGCCATTTCGCCTTCGCGCAGCAGGCCGATGAAGCCGAACTCGACCTTCTCCTCTGTCGCCCCCGTGCCGCCGCCGGCGCGAAAGCGGGTGATGCCCAGCCCCATGTTGCGGTAACTCTCGGGCGTCGCCAGGAAATCGTCCATACCCAGGTATTCGGTCGTGCCGTGGCGCGTCGGCGCCTTGGGGCGGCGGCGTTCGCGGCGCAGGATGTAGCGTTTCTCCGCGCTCTCGGCCGCGTCGTCCTCGTCGCCGGAACGGAACAGCCAGGCCAGCGGCACGTCCAGCGCATCGCTGCAATCCTGCAGGGTTGCCAGCGAGGGCCGCGAGAGGCCGCGTTCGACCTGGCTGATGAAACCGATCGTCTTGCCGATGCGCTCGGCAAGATCCTTCATCGTCATGCCGCGCAGGCGACGCAGGGTGCGGATTTCCTGGCCGATCTGGGCCAGGACCGCACTGCGCTGCTCCGGCCCGGTCTGTTTGTCGCGATTGGTCTCGTTCACGGCGTCGCGTCCTCTCCGGTCGCGAGGTTACATCCGGTCCCGCGGGATCGTCTCGTTCCAGTTCCGCACGAGCACGGACTTGCCGTCCTCGAAGGCCTCCAGGCTGGCCACGATGTGGAAGTTGGCAGGATCACACGAGAAGGTCAGCAGCGATTCGGTCCGCAGGTCGAGGCCCTTGCGCCGGGCATGGGCGCTGCGTTCCATCACGATCGTCGCGCTGGCGGGATCGCCTTCGGTGATCGTGTAGGTCTCGGTGCCGCGTTTGCCCACGGTGAGATCGATGTCCTCGATACGCGTCAGGCCCGTGTCCTCGATGTGGTGCAGCGTTTGGACGCCGGTCGCCATGTCGCGGGTGAGCGTGCGGGTGCTTTCGCCCTCGGCCAGCGCGGTCGAGGCATAGGGCGGGCTCATCTCGGGCGCACCGAAGGCGGGGAGTTCGGCGTCGGCGCTGCTGTCGCCGCGCAAAGGCAGGTCAAGCGCCGAGCCCGCGGTTTCCAGCGTCAGCGTCACCGGCTCGGGCGCGGGCCAGACCATCGGCCAGTAACTCGTGGAGATCGCCAGCCGGATGCGCCGTCCCCTGGCAAACCGGTAGGCGACATCGTTGAGCGCCAGCGTGATCTCGACCGTTTCGCCCGGCACCATGGGCTGCGGGTTTTCATGACTGTCGCGATGGGAAAGGTTGAGCAGGCCGAAGGTGACACGGCTGCTGTGGCCATCCGGAAAAACCTCGTTGAGGCGCAGGGCGATCATCGCCTGGGGCCGGTCGACGCACAGGCGCAGACGCACCACGGGCGCGCCCAGGACGACAAGGTCCTCCTCCAGCGGCGCGGTCTCGAAACACAGGGACAGGGCATCGTCGGCGCGCTGGTCGGCCTGGTACTCCGGCCCGACGCCGCCGCCGTCGCGCGGGCACCACTCGCCGCCCGCCATGCCGCAGGCCAGCGGCGAGCTGTGTCTGAAGGTCAGGTCGGCACTGCTGCCGCCCAGGCTGCCGTCGCCCAGCGCCAGGCTCTCCACCGGGCCGCGCGGCGGCCAGGACTTCTCGGCGATCCAGTGGCCGCCGACGGCAAAATCCATGGGGTGGGCGTAGAGATCCTGCTGCATCCACAGGGAAAGCGCAGGTTCCTTTTCGACGCCGTTGTCGATGCCCTTGAGCCAGCGGTCCCACCAGCGCAGCGTCTCCTGCAGGAACCCCATGGCCGGGCCCGGCGTGCCGAAATGGGGATAGACATGGGTCCACGGCCCGATCAGCGCCTTTCTGGGCGCCTCCAGATGGGTCATCAGGCGTAGCAGGGCGTTGGAATAACCGTCGGTCCAGCCGCCCACGACATAGGTCGCGGCCTCGATGGCGCTGTAATCCTCAGCGACCGAGCCGTGCTGCCAGAAGGCGTCGCGCCGCTGGTGGCGGGTCCAGTCGATCAGCGGATTGCCGGATTTCTCGAGCCGCTCCTGCCACAGGGCGCGCCAGTCCTGCCCCCGCCCGCTCGGCTCGGGCCAGCGCGAGACCAGGGCGAAGATGCCGCTGCCCCAGGAGATGCCGTCGCTCAGCAGACAGCCGCCCATGTAGTGCACGTCGTCGGCATAACGGTCGTCGACCGCACAGCAGGGGATGATTGCCTTCAGCGCCGGCGGGCGCAGGGCGGCGACCTGCAGGCAGGCAAAACCGCCCCAGGAAATGCCGATCATGCCGACCGTGCCGCTGCACCAGGGCTGTTCGGCAAGCCAGGCGATGGCCTCGCAGATGTCGGCCTGTTCCTGTGCCGTGTATTCGTCCATCAGCACGCCGTCGCTGTCGCCCGAGCCGCGGATATCCAGGCGCACGCAGGCATAACCATGGCCGGCCCACCAGGGGTGGGTCAGCACGTCGCCCAGCACGGTGCCGTCGCGGCGGCGGTAGGGGATCGATTCCAGGATCACCGGAACGGGATCGTCCTCGGCATCGACCGGCAGCCAGACACGGGCCGCCAGACGGGCGCCGTCGGCCATGGGAATCCACAGGGTCGGGATCTCGCGCACCTTGCGCGGAAATTCGGAACGGATGGCAGGTTCGGTCATGGCACCTTGCGACATGGCAAGGGCCGGTTGCACGCTTGCCGCCGGCCCTGTGCCAACATGCTAGGTTGGCGCACAAGCCTCGTCCACCCTGCGGCCTCTCGCCTTGCCCTGCGCGGCCTGCTATGGCGAGGTCAGGACAACGGAGCGCGACGATGACGGCAGGCGGATTCGAGATGGACGGTGCGGCCTTCCGCGCGGCAGGGCACCACCTGGTCGAGCGCATCGCCGACTGGCTCGATGCGCTGCCCGGTCTTGCCGTTGCGCCGGACACCACACCCGCTGCTGTCGCCGACCGGCGCGGCCATGGACCACTGCCGCAGGAAGGCGCCGATGCCGGCGAACTGCTCGGCCGCGCCTTCGACCTGCTGGCGCCTTCGACCTGCCTCAACGCCCATCCGCGCATGTGGGGTTACATCACCGGCTCTCCGACCCCCATTGGCGCACTGGGCGATCTGCTGGCGGCAACGATCAATCCCAACGTCGCGGGCTGGAACGGTGCGCCTATGGCGACCGCGATCGAGGAGCAGGCCGTTGCCTGGGTCGCCGACCTGCTGGGTTACCCCGCCGGTGGCGGGTTGTTCGCCAGCGGTGGCAATGCCGCCAACCTGATCGGTGCCGCCGCCGCGCGCCATCGGCTGGCGGGCGATGCCATCCGGCGCGAAGGTCTTGGCGGTCGCCGCCTGGCGCTCTACGCCACCGGCGAATGCCACGCCTGGGTCGAAAAGACGGCAGACCTGCTCGGGCTGGGCATGGACGCCATCCGCCGGGTGCCGACCGACGGCGCGGCGCGCATGAATGTCGCCGCCGCAGCGGCCATGATCACAGCCGATCGCGCCGCCGGCTTCGAACCCTTCATGATCGTGGGCACGGCGGGCACCACAGCGGTGGGTGCGATCGATCCGCTGCCGGCCATCGCCGATCTGGCCGTGCGCGAGGGGCTGTGGTTCCACGTCGACGGTTGTTACGGCGCACCGGCGGCCTGCCTGCCCGATGCGCCCGCCGACCTGCTCGGCCTGCGGCGCGCCGACTCTCTGGCGGTCGACGCTCACAAATGGCTCTACGCGCCGCTTGAAGCCGGCTGCGTCCTGGTCCGAGACGGCGCCCGCCTGAAGGACACCTTCTCGACCAATCCCAGCTACTACGCGCTGACCGGGGGCGAGGCGGTGACCGATTTCTACGCCCTGGGCCCGCAGAACTCGCGCGGCTTCCGCGCGCTCAAGGTCTGGCTTGCCCTGCAGCAGGCCGGGCGCGCGGGTTACCAGCGCGCCATCGCGCGCAACATCGCCCAGGCCCGCCTCATGTATGAGGCCGCCGATGCCGCCCCGGACTTCGAGGCTGCGCTCTGCTCACTCTCCATCGCGACCTTCCGCTACGTGCCGCAGGACCTCATGCGCCGGCGCGCCGAACCCGCCGTCGCTGCATGGCTCGACCGGCTCAACGGCGCACTGATGGGCGCGGTGCAGCGTTCGGGTGACCTCTATCTCTCCAATGCGGTGATCTCCGGCGCAATGTATCTGCGCGGCTGCATCGTCAACTTCCGCACCAGCGACGACGATGCCCGCTCGGTCCCGGGGCGGGTGCGCGCCATCGCCGAGCCGCTGGCCCGGCGGATGCGCGGGGAACTTGCCCCATGAGACGCCTTCTCCGCTGCCTTGCCCTGCTCTGCATGGTACGGCCCTGCCTCGCCGAGGAGGCCATCCACCTGCCGGGCATCAAGGGCGAGGACGACCGCGTCATCGTCGAGAGCCTGGAATGGCCCTGGAGTGCGGTGGTCAAGGTCAACCGCCGGACAGGCGGTTACTGCACCGGCGTGCTGGTCGCGCCCGACAAGGTGCTGACCGCCGCTCACTGCCTGTGGCTCTCGCGCACGGACCATTGGCTCACCCCCGACGCGCTGCATGTCGTGGTCAACTACCGGCGCGGCGACTGGACCGACGATGCCCCGGTCGTCTCCTACATCATGGGCCCCGATCCGGACCTGCCGCGCGAGGGTGAGAACGCCAAGCTGCAGCTCGACTGGGCCGTGCTCACCGTCGCCAAGCCGCTGGGCGAACCGATCCCGCTCGCCGCACCGGGCCGGGAGACCGCCGGTCCTGACGAGGCCATGATGCAGGCCGGGTTCAGCCAGGACGCGCGCCATGTGCCGACCATGAACCGCGCCTGTCACCTGGTCGCCATGGTGCGTAGCGGCAAGCTGTTCCTGCATGATTGCGATGCCGTGCACGGGGATTCCGGCTCGCCCCTGATGATCGCCTCGCCCGACGGCAGCGTCCGCCTGGTCGGCATCCACAGCGCCACGGTCAACCAGAACGGCACCATGCTGGGGCTCGCCGTCTCGGCAGAGACCCTGCGGGAGGCGCTGCAAAAATGAAGACGATCGATCGTTGGGGAAAATGGAAACCAGCCGCGGATATCGAACATGGTGTTGAGGGTGCAGAGTCCCGCCTCAAGCCGTACCTTGATCCCGACGAGCGTCTGCTGTGGACCGGACATCCACCGAAGGGTCTGGTCCTGCGCCCATCGGATGCGCAGCATCTGCCCATCGGCCTGGTATGGACAGGGGGCGTGATCTTCGTGACCTGGAGCGCCGTCGGAGCGGGGTGGATCCCAATCCTGTTCATCCTGCTCGGCCTCTACATGGTGGTCGGCCGTTTCGTCATCGATGCCTGGCGGCGCCGGCGCATGACCTATGCCGTGACGTCCCGGCGTGCGCTGATCCTGTGCGGCGATCGCTTGTCGAGCATGCCGATCACGCCGGATCTCGCCGTGACCGTCTCGGGACAGGAGATCGGCTCCGTTGCATTCGGGCCGGACTATGTCCCTGGCATCAGGCGGTATGACCGGCGCGCAATCCAGGTGCCGTCACACCCCTTTGTTCTTGAGCGCGACGATTTTGCCCCCAACGTCTACCGTTTGGTGCACGAGCAGCTACGGATAGGACCGTCACACCCCTTTGTTTTCGAGCGCGTCGATGCTGCCCCCACCGTCTACCGTTTGGTGCGCGACATTCAGTATCGCTTGAGAGAATCCCGACCCGACGCTTGAGGTCAGCCCAGAACGTAGGATCGGGCTTTGCGCGTCAGTGCGCTGTCGCTATCGGCCAGCACGTCGACGACATCGAAGTGGTCGGCGCCGGGCACGACATGGGTTTCGATCCTGCGCTGGGTGGTACCGAAGCGCGCCACATAGTCCTGCGACTGGCGGCGCCAGTCCGGCGTCTCGTTCTCGCCCCAGGCGACAAGCTGGGGCGCATCGGTGGGCATGGCGCGCCGGATCGTGCTGATCTCGGCGGCGATGGCGGCGTCCATCCGCATGCCGTCGTTCTCGCTGCAGTGCAAGATTGGCGTGAAGTCGAAGATGCCCGAGAACGGCAGGCCGGCATCGATCATGTCGGCGGGCAGGTCGTCTGCTTCCTCGTTCCAGCGGGTCGCCATCATCTCGGCGGTCAGGTGTCCGCCGGCCGAATGGCCCATGACGCAGAAGCGCTCCCGCGCGCAGCCCAGTTCCCGCGCGTTGCGCCACAGGTGGGCGAGGGCGCGGCGCAACTGCAGCGCGATGGCGCTGGCGGGCACGGTGGGGCAGAGGTCGTAGTTGACCAGGGCGACGTCGATGCCGGCATCGGTGAAGGGCCGGGCAAGGATCGAATAGACGCTCTTGTCGCCCCGCTGCCAGTAGCCGCCGTGGATGTAGACCAGGAACGGCCCCCTGGCGTCCGGGGCGGGAAACAGGTCGAAGTTGTCCCGCGGGCCGGTGCCGTAGGCAAGATCGATGCGTGCGCCGGGGTGCCCGGCGCGGAAGGCGGCCGACCGCTCCAGCCAGCCCGGCACCATCGCCGCCTCATAGGAAGGCCGCAGCTTGCGCAGGGCGTACTGCCGCTCGATCTCCTCGGCGCTCAGGCCGCGGCAGACGACCCCGCTCACGGGTGGCCTGCCGTCGTACCACCGTCGATCTGCAGGGCCGCGCCGGTGATGAAGATGGCGTCTTCGCTGGCGAAATAGGCGATCGCCTTGCCGATCTCGATCGGCTGGGCCAGGCGCCGCAGTGGCGTGTAGTCCAGCAGGTGCTGCTCGGCGGCCTTCGGGTCGGCGGCCTGCTCGATGCCGTCGCGGCGCACCATGTCGGTGTCGACATATCCCGGACAGACGCAGTTGACGCGGATCGCCGGGGCCAGTTCGAGCGCCAGGGCGCGGGTCAGGTTGACGACGCCGGCCTTGCTTGCGCAATAGACCGAAAGACCCTTCTCGCCGATCAGGCCGGCGTCCGAGGCGACGTTGACGATGTTGCCGCCGCTTTCCTGAAGGTGCGGCCGGGCGGCCTGGATGCAGAAGAAGGTGCCCTTCAGGTTGATGTTCATGGTGGCGTCCCACATCGCCTCGTCGCACTCGGCCAGCGGCCGCGAGTCGCCGATGCCGGCGGAATTGACCAGCACGTCGAGCCCGCCCATGGCCTTGACCGCCGCGGCGACGGCGGCATGGCAGCCGGCCACGGTGCCGACATCGCCGGGCGCTGCGATCAGGTTCGGGCCACCGCCCAGATCGGCGATGCCCTGCGCCGTTGAATCCGCGCTGCGGCCGTTGATCGCGACGCGGGCGCCCGCGTCCAGCAGCACCTGGGCTGCGGCGCGACCGATGCCGCGCGAAGAGCCGGTGATCAGCACGCGCTTGCCGGTGAAATCCATCGGTCTTGTTCCTTTCAGAGGGCGAAGATGCGGATGAGGATCGCGGCTATGGCGATCAATGCCAGTGCGGCGGTGCTGTAGAAGGTCAGGGCGAAACCCAGGGCCCGGCCGGGCGCACCACGGCGATAGCCCCAGGCAAACAGCAGGCGGCCCAGGGTGAACAGGATGGCTGCGGCCGGAATCGCGGCGAGCCAGCCGCGCGGCAGGATGGCGCTGTAGGCGGTATAGACCAGGGCAGCCAGCACCACCTGCTCCAGGGTGTTCTGGATCACCGCCTGGGCTATGTGCGCGGTATCGCTGCCCTCGGTGAGGCCGCTGCCGTCGATGTCCTGGGGTGTCCTGAAGCGGTGTCCGGCAAGCCGTCCGACGGCGAAAAGCAGAGTCAGCGCGGGCAGCAGCAGCCACATGGCTGCCCACGCGAGCTGGCCCGCCAGGCTCGAACCGACGGGCAGCAATCCCGCCGGCCGCAGCACGATCGCCAGCGCCAGAACCAGGGCGACGACCGCCACCGCCGACGCCATGCCGGCCAGCACGCCACGCTGTTTTGTGCTCAGGGCCAAAGCCGCATCTCCCATGGTTGCCGGTCAGGGTCCCACATCGTCGTGGTGCGGTGAAGCGGAAGTACTTCGGCGGGAACGCCACGGCCAACGGGACGGGGACGGCTTGATCTAGGTCTGGGCGGTATAGAGCGGGCCGTCCAGCGCGTTCTGCACTGCCCGGCTCATGTCCCGTTCGTTGTAGGGTTTGGGCAGGAAGGCGAACTGCCTGCCGTCCAGGAAGGCATCACCGGGATAACCCGAGGTCAGCAGGATTCGCAGGTCAGGGCGCATCTCGAGGGCGCGTCTTGCCAGTTCGTTGCCATTGATGCCGCCGGGCATGATCATGTCGGTGAAGAGCAGTTCGATGTCGTCACGTTGGGCCAGAAGGCGTATCGCGGAGGGGCCGTCGGCTTCGCAGATCACGTGATAGCCCCGCGCTTCCAGCAGGGTGTTCGCAGTCTGGCGGACGCCGTCGTCATCTTCGACCAGCAGGATCGTGGCGGCGCGGAACACCGTATCCGGCAGGGTCACGGCTTCCGCTGCGATCTGCTCGCTCAGCGGCAGATAGAGGCGCACGCGGGTGCCATAGTCTTCCTCACTGTAGATGTTGATGTGGCCGCCCGACTGCTGGACGAAGCCGGACACCATGCTAAGCCCCAGGCCGGTTCCCGCGCCGACCTCCTTGGTCGTGAAGAACGGTTCGAACACCTTGTCGATCACGTCCTTGGGGATGCCCTGGCCGGTATCGCGCACTGAAATGCAGACATGGTGGCCGACGCTGGCGTCGGAATGGTTAACGATGGCGGCTTCGTCGAACACGACGATCGAGGTGTCGATCACCAGCTTGCCGCCGTCGGGCATGGCATCGCTTGCATTGATGGCAAGGTTCAGCAGCGCGGCTTCAAGCTGGCCGGGATCGAGGCGAATCCGTCCATCGGGCGCACCCGGCGATATTTCCAGCGTGATCGCTGCGCTGAAGGTGCGTTCCAGCATCTGACCCATGCGCGTGACGAAGCTGTCGATTTCGACGATCTTGGGGTTCAGTTCCTGCTGCCGGGAGAAGGCAAGCAACTGACGTGTCAGCTCACCGCCGCGTTCGGTCGCCCCGATGGCGGTGGTGAGCAGGCGCAGCAGCTCGGGGTCATCGCCCAGGCGCAGCTCCAGCATCTCAAGGTTGCCCAGGATCACCGCCA
>Ga0105054_10004838_pt1 | contig 19840 bp, 18 predicted proteins | sample BON02_FD_78091 | JGI IMG/M metagenome (GOLD analysis project Ga0105054, IMG submission 78091) | Freshwater microbial communities from Lake Bonney liftoff mats and glacier meltwater in Antarctica - BON-02 (megahit assembly) | ecosystem: Environmental > Aquatic > Freshwater > Ice > Glacier...
GCCAATAGCGCCGCAATCACCCCGTCAAACCCGAAACCGGGGGCAAACCCTTCCATGAACCGGCGATGAACACCCAAAGTTTCGATCCCGCCCGCCATGCCACCAATGGCACCCGATGACAGCAGAACCAGCAGAATGTTCCGTTTGACCCGCACACCGCCATAAGCCGCGAACTTCGGGTTCGAACCCATGGCAGAGACTGCGTAGCCCGCCCCCGTAAATCGCAGGAAAAGATATAGGCCAAGCGCCAGCGCCAGTCCGATGATCAGTCCGACATTGACCCGCGACCCGTCGAGCAACTGCGGCAGATAGGCCGTCTCGGCAATCGGTTCAGTCTCGGACCACCCACCAGGTCGCTTGAAAACGGCGATGGTCAGGTAAGAGGTCAGCAATACCGCGACATAGTTCATCAGGATCGTGGACACGACCTCATTCGCGTTGAACCGCGCACGCATGATGGCGGGAAGCGCAATCCAGAGCGCACCAGCGGCCATGCCTGCCGCCAATGCGACGATGACATGCAGGCCCGCGGGCAGGTTCAGCGTAAACCCGACCCAGGCTGCCGCAAAACCGCCGACGTATAGCTGCCCCTCGACCCCGATGTTGAACAGGCCACCACGCAACGCGACACAGGCCGCCACCCCACAGACGATGATCGGCGTCGCCTGCAACAACGACCCCGCAATATTCTCGGTGCTGCCAAAGGCACCGCGCAGCAGAACCGTGTACACATGCAGCGGGCTTTCTCCCACCAACATGATGATGACGGCTCCGCCGGTCAACGCGATCAACAGCGCCAGCATCTGCCCGATCAGCCCCTCGGCCCAGACCGGCACCCGCCGCTCGGACGGCGCTGCAGTTGTATCGGTCATGCGCTGACCTTTCTGTTTTGCGAGGCGCCCATCATATGCATTCCGATTTCATTCGTCGTGGCGGATAACGGGTCCAGATCGGCCACCACACGTCCCTGAAACATGACCAAAAGCCGGTCCGCGAGCTTCATACATTCATCAAGCTGGACCGAAATGAGCAGGATCGCGATACCTTCGGCCCGGCGGCGCATGATCTCGTCATGAATGCCCTCGGTGGCGCCGATATCAACCCCGCGTGTCGGCTGGTCGATCAGCAGGAATGGCTTGCCTTGGGTAAACTCGCGGGCAAGAACGACCTTTTGCATATTGCCGCCCGACAGGGATTTGACCGGCGCTGCTGGCCCTTGGGTGCGGATATCGAACCGCTTGATCAGGGCCGCGGCCTCGGCGCGCACGCGCGGCCAACGGATCATGCCCCCTTTGGCAAAGGGAGCGGTATTTTGCCGCCCCATCAGGATATTTGAGGTGATCGAGGCTTGGGCATCGACCCCGCGCACCAACCGGTTCGCCGGCACATGGGCAAGCCCGGCACTTCGGACAATGTCAGCGGGAGCACCGGCAATGTCGTGTCCGTTCAGGGCAATGTCACCAAAACTCGGCATCCGCAGACCGGCCACAACCTCGGCCAGTTCGGTCTGGCCATTGCCATCAACACCGGCAATAGCGACAATCTCTCCGGCGTGGACTGTCAGGGTCACATCACTCAGCGCAGGCAGGCCGCGATCATCCCGTGCGTGAACACGGCTCAGGGTCAGCACGGGCGCGCCTGCTGTCCCCTGCCTCTCCTTGCGGCCAAAATCGACCGGCCGCCCCACCATCATCTGCGCCAGCCGCGCCTCGGTCAGCGCCTTGGCGGGTTCAGTTCCGATAACCGCGCCGTCACGCAGCACCGTGACGGTGTCCGACACATCGAGCACCTCGTCCAGATGATGCGAAATCAGGATTACGGTCATACCCTGATCGGTAAAGCCGCGCAGGGTCCGAAACAGATCGCGGCTTTCCTGCGGAGTGAGCACGGCAGTCGGTTCGTCAAGAATGACGATACGGGCGCCACGGGCCAATACCTTGAGGATCTCGACCCTTTGTTCGATCCCGACCGACAAGTCACGCACCACGCGGTCCGGGTCCACGACAAGCCCTGACGTGACCGACAGCGCGCGAACAGCCGCCGCCTGTGCCTTGCGGTCTATAAAGCCGCCGCGCACGATCTCCATACCCAGAAAGATATTTTCGGCCACCGTCAGCGACGGGACCAGTTTGAAATGCTGGTGCACCATGCCCAGCCCCAGACCAATGGCCACCTGCGGCGAGGTAATATCGACTTGCTGGCCATTGACCCTGATCTGGCCCGCATCGGGCAGGTGCATTCCGAAAAGCACGTTCATCAGCGTGGTCTTGCCGGCACCATTCTCGCCCACCAGCGCGTGAATCTCGCCCTTGCGGACCGCAAAAGACACATCGCGGTTCGCCGTCAACAGGCCGAACCTTTTGGTGATGCCTATCATTTCGATGGCATAGTCTGTGGCAACGTCCGCGGCCATGAACCGTCCTTGGTGCTGATGAAAAAGGGCCACGTTTCCGCGGCCCTTTTCAAGTGACCTTTGGCTTACTGGTTCAGACTGACCGTGATCTCGCCCGAGGCGACACCAGCCCGGATCTCTTCCATACGGGTCATGATATCAGCCGGAATCCGCGCGAGCATATCGTCACAGACCTTGATTTCGACCCCGCCAGACGCGATGCCAACAGACACGGCCCCCGGCGTGACCGGGCTGGAGCCGTCAACTTCGCCAGCGATCATGTTATAGACGGCGATATCGGCCCGCTTGAGCATGGATGCCAGAATCGCACCGGGCGCAGAGGGGCACTGGTCGATATCGACACCCACGGCCATCTGGCCAGCCGCCGCCGCCGCCTGAAGCACGCCTTCACCTGTCGGCCCGGCGGCCTGATAGATGACATTGACCCCCTGATCATAGAGCGCCATCGCCAGTTCGCTACCCTTTGCCGGATCGTCGAATGTCCCGGCAAACACATCCACAACCGACGAATCCGGTGCGACGAAGGCCACGCCTTCCTGCAGACCGACAAGGAAATTGCGGATGACCGGGATGTCGCGACCGCCAAGAAAGCCGATCTGATCGCCGCCCGAGAATCCCTCGACATCAGCTGCGGTCAGCAGACCGGTCAGCGCACCGACGAGGAACGAACCTTCCTCTTCGACAAAGTCGATATAGGTCATGTTCGGGCTTTCGAGCACACCGTCGATAAAGATGAAGTGCTGTTCGGGATTCGCATCCGACGTCTTTTGCAGCGCGTCAACCAGCTCCCAGCCCATGACAAAGATCAGGTCATAATCGCCGGTGGCCAGATTGTTGAACTGCTCTTCATAGTCGAGCGCCCTGTTACCGGTGTCCACGATCGTCAGGTCGATCCCTAAATCGGCCTTGGCTTTTTCCAGACCCTGCATGATCGAAATCCCGAAGCCCTGCGAAAAATAGCCTGAGACTGCGGCCACGCGCAGCGGCTCCTGTGCCCATGCGCCCCCGGCAAATGCCATCGACGCGACGAGCCCGACACTGGTCAGAGCAGTTTTGGTTGATAGCAACGAATGAAGTCTTGTCATCAATAGCTCCCCTGTTGGTGGATGGTTCGCCCGCGACACGCCTTCTTAACCGGATGCGCTTGACGGGGCATTCTGTTCGAAGCATTCAGATCTTGGTTTTAGTTAGTATACGAACAAAATTCGACTCAATCCCGCCAGTTGTCAAGAAAGATTCGCGCGATCTTCATTCGTGTGCGAACCTTTCTGCAGAAGCCGGAAAACCTGCGGGGACCATGCCGATGAATGAGGATCTGGTTGTCATTACCGGGGCCGCCGGGCTCCTGGGAAAGCATGCCGTGTCGGCCCTGCGTGCGGCCGGGTATCAGGTGCGGGGCGTCGATCTGCCGGGGCGCGGTGCGGATCATGCCGCCAATCTGTCCTACACCGAGCAAGCCACCCGCGCGCTGGCTGGAGCAGGCAACATCGTTCATGCCGCTGCCATCCCGCGCCCCACCGGCGTGGCGCGCGACGTGCTGTTTCAGACAAACATCCAGACGACGTTCAACGTGCTCGAGGTGGCCGAGGCGCAGGGCACCCGCCGTATCGTGCTCGCCTCGTCATACAGCGTGTTGGGCCTGCCATTCGCGCCGCGCCCGGTGACGCTGCACGCTTTTCCCGTTACTGAAACACATCCCGTCGCCCCTCAAGACCTCTATGCTCTGACCAAATGGCTGAGCGAGGAAATGCTCGACGCATGGGCGCGCCGCACCGGGGGCAATGCGATCAGCCTGCGGATGCCATGGCTGCAATCCCCGACCACATTTCACCCCGAGGTGACGGCGCGCAGGGACACAGCCGACGCGTGGCTCGACCTGTGGGCCTATCTCGATCTGCGCGACGCGGGCCGAGCAACGGCCTTGGCGGTGCAGTCCCTGACAGAGGGTCGGACTACGGGGCACGCACGGATGTTTCTGTCTGCCCCGGACAGCTACAGCGCGACCTCGACCGCCGACCTGATCGCTCAGCACTACCCCGACGTGCCCGTCACCCAGCCGCTGCCAGGTACTAGCGCCTTGTTATCCGGCGCAACCGCCGCCGCGCGTATCGGCTTTACCCCGCTGCACAGTTGGCGTGACTATGACCTGCCGCATACCCGAAAGCCCGAACCATGACCCAAAGCCAAGATTTCCAAGGCCAATCCGTTCTGGTCACGGGTGGCGCTGGGGCCATCGGACGGGCGACGGCCATGCTTTTCCTCTCTCGTGGCGCGCGGGTAACTTTGGCGGATCGGGATACTGCGCGGCTCAACGCGGTTGTGGCAGAGCTTGCGCCGCTTGGGCCGGTCAATGGCGTGGTCGCAGAGCTCTCCACCGATGAAGGTGCAGCATCCGCCGTGGCTGCGACCCCGGATGTGACAATCCTCTTTGCCAACGCGGGGATATCCGGTCCTGTGATGTCCGTGCAGGACATGACGGCAGCGGATTGGGACAACATCTTTGCTGCCAATCTGCGCAGCATGGCGCTGACGCTCTCGCACGGCGCGCGCGCGATGATCGCCGCAGGGACCAAAGGTGCGATCGTGACGATGGGCAGTTCGATGGCCGGTTGGGACGTGCTGTCGGGTGGTGCCGGGTATCTGGCGACAAAACATGCCGTGCTTGGCCTGACCAAGGCTGCGGCTCTTGACCTTGCCCCATATGGAATAAGGGTCAATGCCGTCTGTCCCGGCGTGATCGAGACTACGCTGGGCGTCCCCGGCCTTGACGTGACGCGGGCCGCCGCGAACCGCTTTGCCCGCGCAATACCGCTGCGCCGGATCGGGCAACCGGAGGAGGTGGCAGAGGTCGTGGCCTTTCTGGCTTCAGACGGCGCGCGGCATGTGACCGGCGCCAGTTGGCTGATCGACGGGGGCCAGACCCTGCAAAGCTTTGCCAATGGGCCGGAGTTGGGCAGCTATCCCCTGCGGTCCTGACGCAAGGCCGTCGTGGCGGCCAGGTCGAGGGTGCCTGAAATGACAACGCCAAACATCCCGCGCGCTTGTTCCGGTGTATAATACCCCAGCGCCACATCACGCGCGACCAGTTCGGGATCGCGGTCAAAAGGGTTGCCATAGCCGCCACCGCCCGGCGTCTCAACGCGAACCCGGTCGCCCGCGACCATGGGCACATCCTGTTCCTTGGTCAGATGTGGCGGGGTGTGACGGGTTCCGTCACGAATCACAGTCACGGTTCCGGGTGCGCCGTCCGCGCCGCCCAGGGCACCCTGCGGACCAAAGCGCCCGTGGTCCATGACGAATGACGCTCGCGCATTGCCGCGCAACAATTCCACTTCGTATGTCAGGCCAAAACCACCCCGCGTCTGCCCCGCACCACCCGAACCCTCGCGCAATGAAAACTCGTGAAAGAATACCGGAAAGACCTGCTCGGTAATCTCGACCGGCGGCGCCTTTGATATACCGATGGTCGAACAACCATTGCTGATCCCGTCGCCAAAAGCCGACCCGCCATAACCGCCACCCGAGATGTGATACATCACATAATCCCGACCCGTCAGCGGGTCATCCCCGCCCAGTGCAAAGTTCCCGCTCGTGCCGGCAGGTGCGGCCGTCACACGGTCGGGCAAGGCAGGGACAAGCGCCGCAAAGACCGCCTCGGCAATACGTTGCGACACCTCTGCCGCACAGCCCGACACCGGGCGCGGATATCGCGCATCCAGAAATGTGCCTTCGGGGGACAATATCGTGACGGGCTCAAAGGCCCCGGCGCTCAGCGGGATTTCGGGAAAGATGTGGCGCAGCGCCAGGTAAACCGAGGATTCTGTCGTCGCCAGAACCGAATTCATCGGCCCGGCGCAAGGCGGGCTCGATCCCGCAAAGTCGAATATCAGACGCGCATCGGGGGTCCGGGTGATGGCGAGCGCGATGGTCAGCGGTTCATTCACGATCCCATCCGAATCGACATAGGCGCACCCGGTCCAGACCCCTTCGGGTATTGTCGCTATAGCCGACCGCATCTGCGCGGCAGACCGTGTGCGCAATTCGGCAATGGCCTGACTCACCGTCGCATCGCCGTATCGGTCAAGCAGCCGGATCAGCCGCTCCTGGCCAACGCGCAGCGCAGCAGCCTGCGCCCGGATGTCGCCGATCCGCTGCTCGGCCACGCGGATATTGGACATGATGATCGCGTAGATTTCGGGGTCCAGAACACCCTTCTTGAACAATTTGACCGGCGGAAACCGCAGCCCCTCCTGCTCCACCGATGTAGCCGAAGCCGAGAATCCGCCCGGCACCGTGCCGCCGATATCGGGCCAGTGACCGATATTGGACAACCAGCAATATAGTTGCCCGTCACGATAGACCGGCGCTGCAAAGCGCACATCCATAAGATGCGTGCCGCCCAGATAGGGGTCGTTCACCGCATAGATATCACCGGGCTCGGGCGGCAGGCACAGCCCCCGCGCAATCCGGTCAATGATATGCCGGGTCGAGGACTGCATCGTGCCTACAAACAGCGGCAGACCGGTATTACCCTGCGCGATCAACGATCCGTCAACTGCGTCATAGATGCCGTCAGACCGATCATCCGCTTCGGCGATTATGGGCGAAAACGCAGCACGCGAAAAGGTCAGGTCCATCTCGTCACAAACTTGCTGCAGCCCCGCCTGAATCATCGTCAGGGCAATTGGATCAAGGGGCTTTGCACTTTGCGTCATCCTGTGCGTCATGCCGCCCCTCCTATGGACACGATCAGATTGCCGTCCGCGTCGCCGGCGGCAAGATCACCGGGCGGCAGGACAGTGGTCGCATCCATCTGGACGATGATCGCAGGCCCGGTCAGCGCAACGTCGGTCGGCAGCATCTCGCGCCGGTAAACCGGGGTATCATGCCAACATCCGTCAAACCGTACTGGCCTGCGCACCAACAGCGCCTCCGCAACGGTCTTGCACCGTCCGGCAGGGTCGATCAGGCGTGACAGGTCGATTTTGGGCCGGACCCCCACAACCGTGGTGCACAGTGCCACAAGTTTTGAACGGACTTCCGGCAATTCGACCCGGAAGCGGTCAAAATAGGCGGTTTCGAACCGTGCCCTGAGGTCAGCAATGTCGGGCTTGGCGTTGGGCAGGCTGACCCGGATCAGATGGGTCTGGCCGACGAATTGCATATCAGCGGCATAGGTCAATTCGACCCTCTCAGGGCAGACAGCCTCCGCCGACAATGCCGCATGGCCGGTCGCGGTGTGATGGGCCAGCACATCTCCCAATGCCGCTGCATCTGCATCATCCAGCGGCACATTGACCGTTGTCACATAGTCATGCCGCAGATCGGCAACCGCGCAGCCAATGGCATTGGTCAACCCGGGCCGCGCCGGGATCAGAACGCGCGACAGGCCCAGTTCGCGCGCAATATCGCAGGCATGCAGTGGCCCGGCCCCGCCAAAGGCAAACAACACATAATCGCGCAGATCAAACCCGCGCCCCACCGTAACCATGCGGATCGCGTCGGCCATCTTGAGATTGGCAATCTGCAAGACCGCCTCAGCCGCGCCAATCGCGTCGCGGCCCAGTGGGACGCCCAGTTCGGTCACAAATATCCGTGAAAGGGCCGCCGCATCCACCGGATGATCGACCCCGACCAGCGCCGAAGCGTCCAACCGGCCCAACAACGCGTTAGCATCCGAAATCGTGGGGCTTGCCCCGCCACGACCATAGCAGATCGGCCCCGGTTCCGACCCGGCGCTCTGCGGTCCGATCCGCAGCAGGCCACCCCCGTCGATCCGCGCGATCGAGCCTCCGCCAGCGCCCACCGCATGAACATCCAGCATCGGCAGATGGATCGGCATCCCGTATTCCAGCGCAATCTCGTGCGACGTGGCCGGAATCGTGCTACGCACCAGCGCCACATCCGTCGACGTGCCGCCCATGTCATAGGTGATCAAGTCAGTGATTCCGGCCCGCGCCCCGATCCGCGCCGCAGCGATCACACCCGAGGCCGGACCCGACATCACAGTGCGCGCCGCCTCACGCGTGACCAGCCGGGACGATACGGTGCCACCATTGCCATTCATCACCAGAAAATCGCGCTGATAGCCACGGGCAGACAGGCCGTCCCGCAACCGCGTCAGATATCGGTCGAGGACAGGCTGCACGGATGCACTGACCGCCGCGGTCACCCCGCGTTCATATTCGCGCGCTTCGGACAGCAGGGCGTGACCGGCGGTGACATAGGGGTTTGGCCAAAGCTCTGCGGCAATCGCGACAGCCCGCATTTCGTTGGTGGGGTTGCGGTAGGAATGCAGAAAATGGATCACCAGCGATTCGCAACGCGCCTCCAGCAGTTGCAAAATCGCGCGGCGCAGCCCGTCCTCGTCCAACGGCGTGACGATCCGGCCCTGCGCATCTGTGCGCTCGGCTACCTCGATCCGCAGGTTGCGCGGGATCAGCGGGGTAAAGCTTCCGATCAGCCCATATGCCTGCGGCCGTGTCCGCCGGCCCAGTTCGATCACGTCGCGGAACCCGGCAGTCGTGATCATCCCGGCACGCGAGATGCGACGTTGCAGCAGCGCATTCGTAGTCACTGTAGTGCCATGCACAATCAAGTCGAGCTGAGCTGCATCCACTGCGGCGGCGTCGATCACCCCCAACACGCCTAGCGACGGGTCGGCTGCAGTCGTCGGTGACTTAGCGACCTGAACCTCGCCCGTCCGGGCGTCAAGCACGATCAGGTCGGTGAAAGTCCCGCCAACATCCACGCCGGCAACCATCACGCTCAGGGCCGCCCTGTCCAACGGTCGATCTGTCGGTGTCAGAACGGCCTCCTTGTCTTTCCTGCTGTGCCTGAATGCATAAATTAGTTTGTATACGAACGTTCTTTCAACGCAACTCCAGAGTCAATTTGGCATATTTGACGACCTTCATTCAGTGCGCGCCGCCACGGTTGATCTGTTCAAGGCTGCAAAGCCGGACAAGATTTCGAGCCCGTGAAAGGCGGCGGGATGGTTCGCTGAACTGGCCGCCCTAAACCCCGCCGTGACCCTTGGGACCGACCTGCACCGTGGCTCGGTCTGGCCGCTGCTGCGCGGCCGATGCCAGTGTCCGCCAAGCTTGCGCAAAACCTTTCCGGCAGCGAGTTCCCGACCAGGCGGGAACCGACCAGCCTTTCGCCGAGCCAACCTGACTTCGGTATGGCGTCTACCAATCCAGTGCAGAAGCAGACACCCTCACAGCCTTCCAGCAATTTGCATAGCTTGCAGCGTAGTCATGTTCAGAAACCACGTGATCTCAGCCAAGCCGGAAATTTGCGCCGGAACCGGCGTTAACAGACGGATCAAGGAGGTGCCGCAATCGCACCATTTCCAATCTGGAGAAGAACTGAAGACCACCTCAGCTTCTTTCGCAGGACCGCCCGCCCCGAAGAATCAGCCCCCGTGACCTGAAACACGTTCTTCGCCAGATCGAGTCCGACCGTGATAATCTCCGACATGATCGCTCTCCCATGTGGATAGTCGCAGACCCACTTTGGCACATCGATGCCGTCGGGGGGCGGTCACATCATCAACGCCGACTGGTGGGCACATTCATGACGCAGCTTGCCCGAAGTGTAGGGCTGCAGAAGGATTCCATCACCGCGAAGCCCGGTCTGGCGTCCCTGCTACGGGCGGCGGCTCACCTTCATGCCAACTGCCAATTTCGCGGCCAGGGGCGGGCGTCATCTCATGGTACCGACGCACCCGATGAGACAGACAACCCAGCATCGGCAAGTTGCTCTGGGTCGGGCAAGTCGCGCAAGCTCTCCATCGCGAAGGCCGCGAGAAAGATTTCCGTGGTGACAAACGTATAGGGCGCACCGCGGCGGGGTTCGCGGGGGCCGGTCCCGATCAGGTCGCGCGCGGCCAGGCGGCCGATCAGGTCGCGGCTGATGTCTTTGCCAAAGATATCCTTGAGACCGTCGCGGCTGATCGGCTGATGAAATGCAATCGCCGCCAGCACGGCAAGATCGAATTCGGAAAGGTCCAGCGCTTGTCCACCCACGTCGGCTGCGGCCCGGATCACCGGGGCATAGGTGGCGCGCGTACGCAGCATCCAGCCCGCGCCCACCTTCGCCACCTCATAGGGGCGGCCCTCCAGGTCGGCGGCCAGATCCGCGATCAACAGATCGACCGAGACCCCCTGACCCACGACCCGCGCCAGATCCTCGCGCACGACCGGCGCGGCGCTTGCAAAAAGCACCGCCTCGATCCGCCGCAGCCATTCGCGCCAGCGCACCTGCGGCGACTGATCGGCAAGCTCGCGGTCAAAGGGATTACCCGGGGCCACGCTCAGACCCCATAGAGGCGGAACGTCTCCCGCCCGGTCAATTCGCGAATCGCCCCCAACGCAACCAGCCGGTCGCACAGCCGCCGCGCGGCGCGGTCCGACATGCCCCAATGACTCTCTGTGGTCAGCGCCGCCGGGGCCAGCGCATCGCGCGACAGGAACAGATCGACCGCCCGACCCGCGCATTTCGCACGCAGCCTCGGTACCACCGCGCGCAACCGCGCTGCCCGCCGCGCCAGATCAGCGGCCAATGGCACCGCTTGACTTACCCCCACCACCACCGCCCGGTGGCAGGCGAGCCGCAGGTCGTCGCCCCGCAACCGCAGATCGCGCGGCTTCAGGCCAAGGGAGATCAGCGGCAGGAGATGGTCCCGGCCCATAGCCCTGGACAGCACCGCATCGGCGAGGATCAGCGCCGCCGTCTCGGCGCGAGGGGTGTCGGTCAGGATCGTCTCGATCACCGCCGCCGCCCTGGCCACCGGATTTCCGCCTGCCGCGTCAAGACAGAGGGCAATCCGCTCGGCTGCGACCCCATCCAGCGCCTTGGCAAGCCCCGCCACCGAGAGCGGTCGGGCTACGGCACGGGACCATTGCTGAAAGATCAGGCCCGCAGGGCCCGGATGATCGCCGGGGCGCAGCAGATGCACCGCATCGCGCAAAGCGGCCTGTTCCTCGCGCCGCCCCGCAAGCCGCGCGCAGACCTCGGCCGCCGCCAGCGCCAGCCGGTCGCGCCACAGCGCCTGCGGGACCGCCGCCTGCCCTGCCACAAGATGCAGGGCGCTGAGCGCCGCGCCGGAGCGAAACGCTGCATCCTCAAAGGTTTCCGAGCGGGACGTCGCGATCCAGCCCGGCAGCGGGGGGATGGCGATTGTGTCGACTGTGGCTTCCGGGCGAGGCTTTGTCATGCCAGGAGGCTATCGCATGACGGCGCTTTGCGCCAGTGATATCCGCATTTACCGCCGCTATGTGGACATGCCTGTCATGTCCGATAATCTTGCATTATCGGACGTAGGAGGATAGGCTGCGAAGCATGACAAAAACGCCCCGGAAATCGCCATCAGACACCTCAGATGGCCTTGATCCCCCCGATGACCACCAGAGTGTTGGGCAGGGCAACGATGCAATCGCCCTGCCCTCTCACGTTGCAGGCTCCGGCACGCTCGACCGTCTGGTGGAAGCCGCGCGGGACTATGCCCGGGCCGCCATTTCTGAAAACACGCTCAAAGCTTACGCAATGGACTGGGCCGCCTTCGCTCGATGGTGCCGGATGCGTGGCGCGGACCCCCTGCCCCCGTCGCCCGAGTTGATCGGGCTTTACATCGCCGATCTGGCGGCGCCCGGAGTGAAGGCCACTTCCCTCTCCGTCTCGTCTATTGAACGTCGCCTGTCGGGCCTGTCCTGGGGTTATGCGCAATGGGGTTTTGATCTGGACCGCAAGAACCGTCATATCGCCACCGTTCTGGCCGGCATTCGCCGCAAGCACGCGCGGCCGCCGGTGCAGAAAGAGGCGATCCTGCCTGAAGACATCCGCAATATGCTGGCCACCCTGCCCCACGATCTGCGCGGGCTGCGCGACCGCGCGCTCTTGCTGATCGGCTTTGCAGGCGGGCTCCGGCGGTCGGAGATCGTGAGCCTTGATCACGGCAAGGATGATACCCCGGACTCGGGCGGCTGGGTGCAGGTGTTGGAGGGTGGTGCGCTGATCACCCTGCGCGGCAAGACCGGCTGGCGCGAGGTGGAAATCGGACGCGGAAGCAGCGACCAGACCTGCCCTGTCCATGCGCTGACCCAGTGGCTGCACTTCGCCCGCATCGACTTTGGCCCGATCTTCGTGGCCGTGTCACGCAATGGGCTGAAATCCACAAATGAGCGGCTCAGCGACAAGCATGTCGCCCGATTGATAAAGCAAACCGTCGAGGATGCTGGCCTGCACCCGGAACTCTCCAAGGCCGAACGATCGCGGCTCTATTCCGGCCATTCTTTGCGGGCGGGCCTCGCCAGCAGCGCCGAGGTGGATGAGCGCTATGTTCAGAAGCACCTCGGCCACGCCTCGGCTGAGATGACCCGTCGCTACCAACGCCGCCGCGACAGGTTCCGCGTGAACCTCACCAAAGCAGCAGGTTTGTAAGCTTCCCAAAGCCAGTGCCAGATTTCAGTCCTTGATGAATCTGGCCACTACCCCTTATGATGCGTGATGATTGATGCTAAGAGGTGATCACATGCGTACAACTCTTTCCCTCGACGATGATGTTCTGCTTGCAGCCAAGGCAATCGCGGGTCAACAAGGACGCAGCTTGGGTGACGTTGTTTCCGAGCTTGCGCGGCGCACCTTGCAACGACCGGTCGCTAAAGCCGAACGCAACGGCATTCTACTGCTGGCATCACGCTCCGACTCCCCCCCAGTGACCATGGACCTCGTCAACGCCCTTCGGGATGAGACCCCGTGACCTACCTTCTCGACGTAAATGTCCTGATTGCCCTGATCGATCCGGGCCATGTCGCCCATGACGATGCGCATGCCTGGTTCTCCGGAAAAGGCCACACGTCTTGGGCCACCTCTCCGCTCACAGAAAATGGCGTCGTGCGTATTCTCGGCAACCCGAAGTATCCGAACTCCCCCGGCTCTCCCGCCGCCGTTGCCGGGATCGTAGAGCAATTGCGCGCCTTGCCCGGTCACTGCTTCTGGGCCGAGGATTTTAGTCTTGTCGGGTCTGAAGTTGTTGACGCAAGCCGAATCCTTACCTCTGCACAGGTCACGGATACTTACCTTCTGGCTCTGGCAAAGGTGCGTGGCGGTGTGCTGGCAACCTTTGATCGCCGTCTGTCCGTGGACGCGGTGAAGAGCGGCAAGGCCGCCCTTCACCTGATCCCGGCGGGTAAATCGCTGTGAACAAACTATCGAAGTAAGGAGCGCCACAAATGACAGATGAGGCGGATCGCACTTGGCCACCCAGAGAATTAACTGAGTGGGCAAACCAGCAGGCTCAGAATGTTCGTCACGCCGCGACGGAGGGCGGTTTGCGATTTCAGGCGTATTTGCCACCCAAACTCGCTCTGTGGCTCCTTGATCGGATCGAGCAAGGCATGTTCCTCGATCCATCCGAAGCTGTCTTCGTTTTACTCGATGAAGCTCGGGAGCAGGAGCCACATCTGGATCTGCGGCAGGAACTGCTGAAGCGTCGGATTTTAAGCGCAGCTGACGATCCGCGGCCCAGCATCCCTGCAGATGAGTTCATGGCCAAGTTTGAAGCCATGCGAAAGAAACCACGGCCTGAGCCCGCCGTATGGCTGCCCAAGCAAGAAGCCTGACACTCAAGCTCTGGCAATAGTCGTAGAAAGTCATTTAAAACGGTCGTTTAGTGGCGCTATATGAAACTGCAAACGGCCCATTTCCATGCCCCTGATCGGCTATGCACGCGTATCAACAGAGGATCAAACCCCCCTGCCCCAGAGCCAAGCCTTGAAATCCGCAGGCTGCGCCGAGATCCACGAAGAGCAAGGCTCAGGCGGCAATCGTGCCCGGCCGGTGCTGGCCCGCGTGCTGGAGCGGGTCGGCAAGGGCGACACGCTGGTTGTCGTGCGGATCGACCGCCTAGCGCGATCACTGTCCCATCTACTCGAAGTAATCGAACGGTTGGAGGCTAACGGCGCCTTCTTCCGCTCACTGCTGGATCCAATCGACACTGCGTCCCCGCAGGGTAAATTTACCCTTCAGGTTCTAGGTGCGGCGGCCGAGTTCGAACGCGCCCTGATCCGTGAGCGTACCAAAGCGGGGCTGGCCAGCGCACGCACCAAGGGACGCGTCGGTGGGAACCCTGGTCTGCGAGCCAAGGATCCTGCAGCGTTGCGAAAGGTTCGTCTGGCGCGCCAGGATGGATATATGGAGCGCCTGAACGAGACAGCTCAGGATTGGGTGCCACATGTCCGCCGGTTGCGCCCGGACATGGCATGGGAAGACGTGCTGCGCATCGTAAATGCCCCCCTGCCCGAAGCCCGGCGCTGGACGCAAAGCCGCCTGCTGCGTGCCGTGAAGGCCTACGTGCGCGACGGTTTCCTGTCTGAGGCGGTGCTTGGTCGCGCAGGGCGACGCGAGGCTGACGACCGCCTGCCGACCATCGTCGCCGCCATCAAGGGCGCAGACCCTGACATCACGCTGCACGCGATCTGCGCGCGGTTAGAGGCGATGCGCGAGCGCACACCACGCGGGCGAACCAGTTGGCAGCCTTCATCGGTCAAGATGCTGTTGGAGCGCGCCGTGAAGCTGGGGTTGCTGTAGTCAATAAATTATAGATGTTCGTCGAGCCACAGATGACATCATGTTTCCAGAATCATTGCCGCCAAAGCCACGAAATCTCGGATTCCTCAACAAAGAACAGGGGTTACGATGTTACCTGGTCAATTTTCTTGTGCAGGACGAATCGTGGCTAATGATCCTTTTATATCTTAATATCAGTGCCTTACACCGTAATTGTGCAGGAACAGAGGATTGGTGCTGTGGATAACTTATACACCACATCTAGATTCTTCTTGCCGGATGCCGGCGTTCATGGCATTTCCATTCTGACGGCGAAACGCGTCAGGCGTACTTTTGATCGTCAGAATGAGAAAGAGCCTTCGAAAAGGCCACGAGAGGCGGCAGAACATGGGTGATCGTAACGCTGGATATGCGCAAGGTATAGGCTCATCTGATATTGGAGCCTTCGCGGACAACCTAGCCGAGTCGCTCGATCGGCAGATGAAAATCGCGTTCGAGCCCGAAGAGCGCAAATCTTTAAGACGTTTCAGTTCGACTGAGGTCGCGAGTGTGCTCCGCGTCAGCACATCAAACCTGCGCAATCGACATAAAGACGGGAGCTTCCCCGACGTTCACACCGACAATCGTGGCCATAGGTTTTACAGCGCCGAGGAAGTAGATACTCTGCGCGACATTCTCGGTCGCACCGGAAAGAACGCGGACGCCTATCGTCCCGGGCGTCGGGAGGGTGATCGTCTCCAAGTTATTTCGGTGGTCAACTTTAAGGGTGGGTCGTCCAAGACGACGGCGACGATACACCTAGCACAACGTTATGCTTTGCGTGGCTATCGAGTGCTCGTACTTGATCTGGACCCGCAGGCCAGCCTGACTACTTTCTTTGGCTTCCGACCTGAACTGGAGTTCGCGGACGGCGGGACCATTTACGACGCTTTGCGGTATGAAGATCAGGTTCCGCTCTCAGAGGTCATTCAGAAGACCTACTTTCACAAGCTCGACATGGTCCCGGCTGGGTTGATGCTTTCCGAGTACGAAACCGAGACAGCAAATGCACTTGCCCGCAGGGCCCAACCGATCTTCGCTGAACGCTTGGCTTTGGCATTGGAAGAGGTCGATGCCGACTACGACATCGTTCTGATCGATTGCCCCCCTCAATTGGGCTTTTTGACATTGACGGCACTGTCTGCATCGACCGGCCTTCTTGTCACGGTCGTCCCGGGCATGCTCGACATTGCTTCAATGAGCCAATTCCTCAAGCTGGCATCCGAGACAATAAAAGCTGTCGAAGAGGCCATTGGGAGACGCGTCACATGGGACTTCGTCAAGTTCCTAGTCACACGATATGAGCCGTCCGACGGTCCTCAGACACAGATGGCCGGATACCTTCGGTCCATTCTAGCAGGGCAAGTCATGACGGAACCGATGCTGAAATCCACCGCGATCTCCGACGCCGGCATGACACAACAGACCATTTACGAGGTTGATCCGAACCAGCTCATCCGAAAGACGCTCGATCGAGCGCTGACGAGCATAAACAGCGTCGCTGATGAACTGGAGCAAACGATTCACATGGCATGGGGGCGTCGCTGATGGCTCGCAACATCTTTAACCAGCCTCCGAAAGAGGACACCGAGGTCGCGGCTTCTCCCCCTGCCCCGGCAAAATCTTCCAGACTCCCAGGATCCGTCGGCGGGTTGCGTGACTCCTTGCGCGAGATCACAGCCAATTCGATTCGCGACATTGATCCTGACCGGATTGACATAGACGGCTTGCGAGACCGTCTCGTGCTTGAAGACGACAGTATAAATGAGCTTGCCGAAAGTATTCGAAAGCATGGTCAGCAAGTGCCGATCATGGTCCGCACTTCGGACCAGCCAGACCGGTATCGTGTCGTTTACGGTCGCCGACGACTCGCTGCCATCCGAAAGGTTGGAGGGACAGTCAAAGCGATTGTGCGAACGTTGGACGACGACGCGTCCCTAATCGCGCAAGGCCAAGAGAACAATCTCCGACTTGACCCCTCTTTCATCGAGAAGGCTATATTTATCAGAGAGATGCAGGAAGCGGGATACAAGCCAGGTGTCATTCAGGACGCTTTGGGCCTTACACGCCAAGGCGTCTCAAATCATCGCGTGGTGATCGAGCAATTGTCAGACGAACTAATCCGCCTCATTGGGCCTGCACATGGCATCGGTCGGCGCCAATGGGGGGATCTGGCCGCGCTGTCTAAGAAAGCTCCCTTGATGGACATCGCAAGGGAGACGCTCTCCTTGGTGAAAAACGATACGCCAAGCCCTGAGAAGTTTCAGGCCGTCTTCGATTCGGCCTCCAGCAAGGCGCGTGGTGTCGCTAAGCGAAAGACCCCAGGTCAATCCAATGTGGTCAGAGATGAAAGCGGCGCTCCGCTTGCCATGCTTGCCATCGATGGTCGATCCGTCGCCATCAAGATCACGCGGAAGGATAACCCAGAATTCGGCCAATGGGTCGAAGAGAACGCCGAGGCAATGCTTCGCCAGCTCTTCGACCAATGGCGGAATGAGAGAGGCTCGGGGTCCTGACCCCGGCTACAACCAGAAACACGAGCAGAGGAGAGAGACGAAGGCCAATAAGAAAAGAGCCCCCCAAGGTTTCCCCCGGAGAGCCCTCATCATCAGTTTTGCACCTATGATGTAGCAATCTCCAACAATGCGGTCAAGAGTCACCGATTCGGTGGATATCTTTTTATTGCCTTTTCACGCGCCAACTTGCGGGAAGAGATGGGGAAGTTGTGGGCAAAACAGCCCTCGTTCATAGAAACATGACATTCACAAAACTGTCCATCAAACGCAGCGAGGCTTACCAAGCCATCGGTGAAGCAACATCTAAGGCTGAAACTGACGTCTGGGTCATCTTCAGGGCTCTCAGAGACTCACACACCCAGTTTGAGCTTCGGCCAAACCACATGCAAACACTCCAAGCCATGCTCAGCTTTCTAAAGCCAGGCCAGGGTGAAACAGTGTTTGCCTCCAACTTTGAGATCTGCCGCCGTGTCGGAGGTATTGATGAACGAACACTTCGCAGACACATTGATCGCTTTCTCGAACTCGGCTTCATGACACGCCATGACAGCCCAAACCGCAAACGGTATCGTGTTCGGTCCTCAGACGGCCAATGCATCAGCTACGGCCTGTCTCTCTCTCCTTTGATCGAACGTGCGAACGAGCTCATGGCTATGGCTCAAGAGGTAGAAAACAGACGCCGTGACTGTATCTTTATTCGCAAACAAATCCTCACAAGACTTGCCCAACTAGAAGAATTTTGGCCTGAAAGCACCTTTCCATCGGAGGTCAGGAAAGCTCTTAGAAGGAAATTGTCTCTGGCTGAATATCGCGCATTGCTCACTAAGGCAGAGGCCGAATGCGATCTCATGTCCACCGCGGTGGACGCACCCAAAGCAACCTATTTGTCCGCCAATGACGGACAAGTTGACCGGCATCATTCTAGGTCAAAAAAAGAAGATAAAGATTTAGAGAGAGCGGAAGAACCGGAAGTGAGGACTCTGATCTCAATTTGCAATCAGGCAACCGCATTCGCTACGAACATGCTTAGAACATGGGAAGACGTAGAACATCATGCCCAGACTTTAGCACCAATGATGGGAATACACGCCTCGACATTCGATAAAGCTAAGAAAGCCGTCGGCGGTCAAAAAGCTTCCAGCGCGATCTTCATTATGCTTCAACTCGGCGATCGCATTCGAAACTTTGGAGCGTATTTCCATAGCATTACGCTTGGCAGACGAGTACATCAGTTCAACCCATCTCTCTTGCTCGAAAGGCTAGCAAGCTCAGAAGGGGCACCCGCATGAAGTCCACCGCGGTGGACATTTACCAATCGCCTAGAGGAAGAGAGTGGTTGTGAAGGGTTTGACGGGGAAGTGAGATCGGGAGAGTGGCTTCCGACGCCCGTCTTGGAGAAAACTGATGGCGAAAGCAGCCCAGAAAATCACCATGTCCCCTTCCCGGGATATCCCCTTCGACAAGCTTGTGCTGAGCCAGTCCAATGTGCGGCGCATCAAGCCGGGCGTGTCCGTTGATGAGTTGGCGGAGGACATCGCCCGCCGCGGCCTACTGCAGAGCCTGAGCGTGCGGCCTGTGCTGGACGATGACGGCACTGAGACTGGCAAGTTCGAGATTCCGGCCGGTGGTCGGCGCTTCCAGGCACTGTCGCTGCTGGTGAAGCAGAAGCGTTTGAACAAGACCACGCCTATTCCCTGCATCGTAAGGGACGCGGGCTCCGACATCCTCGCCGAGGACGATTCTCTCGCCGAGAACATCCAGCGTGTTGCCTTACACCCTCTTGACCAGTTCCGCGCCTTCGTGGCGCTGCGCGAGAAGGGGCAAGGCGATGAGGAGATCGCAGCGGCCTTCTTCGTCACACCGCAGATCGTGAAGCAGCGCCTGAAACTTGCCTCCGTCGCCCCTGCCCTGCTCGAGGTCTATGCCGAAGACGGCATGACGCTGGAGCAATTGATGGCCTTCACCGTGAACCCGGATCATGAGCGCCAGGTTCAGGTCTGGGATGTGATCAATTCGTCCTGGAACAAGGAGCCTTATCAGGTCCGCCGCATGCTGACTGAGACCTCGGTCCGGGCATCGGAACGTCGTGCAGTATTTGTCGGTATCGACGCCTATGAAGCCGCTGGCGGCACGATGCTGCATGACCTCTTCCAAGGCGATGACGGTGGGTGGCTCGAGGACCCTGCGCTGCTCGATCGCCTGGTGACGGACCAGCTACAAGCCGAAGCTGAGGCGCTCGCGGTCGAGGGATGGAAGTGGATCGAAGTGTCGCTCGATCTGCCCTATGGCTACAGCCACGCGC
>Ga0105054_10004839_pt1 | contig 19838 bp, 21 predicted proteins | sample BON02_FD_78091 | JGI IMG/M metagenome (GOLD analysis project Ga0105054, IMG submission 78091) | Freshwater microbial communities from Lake Bonney liftoff mats and glacier meltwater in Antarctica - BON-02 (megahit assembly) | ecosystem: Environmental > Aquatic > Freshwater > Ice > Glacier...
AAGGGTCGGGAAAGACGACGACAACCGCCAAGCTGGCCCGCCGCCTGAAAACCCGCGATGGCAAGCGGGTACTGATGGCGTCGCTTGACGTGAACCGCCCGGCGGCCATGGAACAGCTGGCGATCCTGGGCGTGCAGATCGGCGTCGACACCCTGCCCATCGTGGCGGGGCAGAAACCCGTCGACATCGCGCGCCGGGCCAAGACCCAGGCCGCTCTCGGCGGCTACGATGTGATCCTGCTCGACACCGCAGGCCGCCTGTCGATCGACGAGGCGCTGATGTCCGAGGTCGAGGCGGTGCGCGACATCGCCAAACCGCGCGAAACCCTGCTGGTGGTCGATGGCCTGACCGGGCAGGACGCCGTTACCACCGCCGAGAATTTCGATGGCCGTATCGGCATCACCGGTGTCGTTCTGACCCGGATGGACGGTGACGGGCGCGGTGGCGCGGCGCTGTCCATGCGCGCGGTCACGGGCCGCCCGATCAAATACGTCGGCACCGGCGAAAAGCTGGACGCGCTTGAGGAATTCCACCCCGAACGGGTGGCGGGCCGGATCCTTGGCATGGGCGACATCGTCGCGCTGGTCGAAAAGGCCCAGGCCACCATTGAGGCCGATCAGGCCGAACGGATGATGCGCCGGTTCCAGAAGGGTCAGTTCAACATGAACGACCTGAAGATGCAGTTGGAACAGATGCTCAAGATGGGCGGCATGGAAGGCGTGATGGGCATGATGCCCGGCATGGCCAAGATGCAGAAACAGGTGCTGGACGCTGGTTTCGATGACAGCGTTCTGAAACGCCAGATCGCCCTGATCCAGTCGATGACAAAGAAGGAACGCGCCAACCCCGCGTTGCTGCAGGCCTCGCGCAAGAAACGCATCGCGTCGGGTTCGGGGCTGGAAGTGTCGGATCTGAACAAGCTGCTGAAGATGCAGCGCCAGATGGGCGACATGATGAAGAAGATGGGCCGTATGGGCAAGGGCGGGATGCTGAAACAGGCCATGAGCGGCATGTTCGGCGGCAAGGGCATGCCCTCCGAGGCGGAAATTCGGGCCGCTCAGGCGCAGATGGGAAAGGGCGGCGGTGGACTGCCCCCGGGCTTCAACCCCGGCGGCGGCTTCCCGGGTATGGGCGGCGGCGGTTTGCCCCCCGGCCTGTCGGGGTTCGGCAAGAAGAAATGACCGCCGCGTTCCATCCCCTCGCCAACACCCCCGTGCTGATCACGGACCGCCTGCGCCTGCGCGCACCGGAACCCTCTGACCTGGCGCCATGGATGGCCTTCCTCGTCTCGCCCCGCGGCACATGGCACGGCGGCGGTCCCGAACATGGCGAGGGACGTGCCTGGCGGATCATTGCCACAATGATCGGCCACTGGTCGATCCACGGCTATGGCACCTTCATCGCCGAAGACCGCGCCACCAATCGCCCGCTTGCCGCAGTCGGCGCCTTCTTCCCGGCCAACTGGCCCGAACGCGAATTGGGCTGGTCCGTCTGGTCAGACGCCAATGAGGGCCAGGGATACGCCGCCGAGGCCGCCACCGAAATCCTGCGCCACTGTGCCGCCGACCTCGGCTGGCCGCCCCTGATCAGTTACATCGACCCCGAGAATGCCCGCTCGGTCGCGCTGGCCGAACGCCTTGGCGCGGTGCGCGAACACGGCGCCCCCACGCCTCACCCCGATGACATGGCGTTCCGCCACCGGGTGCCAGCATGACAACCATGATCCCCGTGCTGGAAACCGACCGCCTTCGCCTTCGCGCCCCCCGCGCGTCGGACCTGTCGGCCTATACCGCCTTTCGCACTTCGGACCGGGCGCGCCATGTCGGTGGCCCGTTCACCGTGGCCCAGGCCGAACAACAGCTGCACGCCATCGCCGGGCAATGGCTGATCCTCGGCTATGGCCGCTGGATCGTTGCAGACCGCCAAACCGACGCGCCCCTTGGCATCGTCGGCCTGTTCTTCCCGGTGCACTGGCCCGAACCCGAACTGGCATGGTCGTTGTTTGCCGACGCCGAAGGGCGCGGCATCGCGTTCGAGGCCGCACAGGCCGCCCGCACCCATGCCTATGGCACCCTGGGCATGACCACCCTGATCAGTTGTGTCTCCCCAGAAAACGCCCGCTCGCTCGCCCTGGTCCGCCGGATGGGTGCCACTCCCGAGGGCAGGTTCGATCACCCCGACCACGGCACGCTGCACATCTGGCGCCACCCGGGGCCGACCACATGATTCTTTCTTGCTTCAAATATCCAGATTCCAACCCCAAGGCCCCGCAATGACCGATGATATATCCCGCGCCGCCGCCCTGCTAAAAGGCCATCGCGCCAGCATCGACCGCCTCGATGCAATCCTCGTCTACACCCTGGGCGAGCGGTTCAAGCACACCCAGGCGGTGGGCAAGCTGAAGGCGGAAAACGATCTGCCGCCCTCCGATCCGGCGCGCGAGGCACAACAGATCGCGCGGCTGGAATCACTGGCGCTCGATTCCGACCTCGACCCGGAATTCGCCAGGAAATTCCTGGCCTTCATCATCCAGGAAGTCATCAAGCACCACGAAATCCACAAATCGTAGGGTGGGTGCAAACCCACCTGCCCCCAAGCCATTCAAAGGAGACCACCCAATGGCCATGAAGATCAGACTCGCCCGCGGCGGCAGCAAGAAGCGCCCCCATTATTCCATCGTCGCCACCGACAGCCGCATGCCGCGGGACGGCCGGTTCCTGGAAAAGCTGGGCACCTACAACCCGCTGCTGGCCAAGGACGATGAAAACCGTGTGACGATGGACGCCGAGCGCGTGAAATACTGGCTGTCCCACGGCGCCCAGCCCACCGACCGGGTGTCGCGTTTCCTTGAAGCCGCAGGCGTGACCCCCAAGACCGAGCGTAACAACGCCAAGAAAGGCATCCCCGGCAAGGCCGCCGTCGAGCGCGCCAAGCAGAAAGAGGCCAAGGCCGCTGCTGCCGCCGAAGTCACCGCCGAATAAACCAACCGTCCTGCGCCCCCGTCGGCGCAGGGCTATCCACCCACGACCATCCCCAACAACAGGCGAACCCATGCCCCAGGACGATCTGATCTGTGTCGGCGCCATTGCCGGTTCGTTTGGAGTGCGCGGCGATGTGCGCCTGAAAAGTTTCTGCGCCGATCCCGCCGCCATTGCCGATTATGCCCCCCTGACCACCGAGGATGGCAGCCGCAGCTTTGACGTCACCCTGACCGGCGCCGTCAAGACCGGGTTCACCGCCCGCCTGACCGGCATCACCACCAAGGAACAGGCCGACGCCCTGCGCGGATCGCGCCTCTATGCGCCCCGCGATCGCCTGCCCAGCCTGCCGGACGACGAATATTACCACGCCGACCTGATCGGCATTGCGGTGCACGACACCGGCGGCGCGCTGATCGGCACCGTGCAATCGGTTCAGAACCACGGCGCCAGCGACCTTTTGGAACTGAAAGTCCCCGGCCTGGGCGAAACCGTGCTTTTGCCCTTCACGCTGGAAAACGTGCCAACCGTCGATCTGGGCGCCCGGCGCATCGTGGCCGACCCGCCCGAAGGCCTGCTGCCCTGATCCATCGGAACGCAGCGCTGTGTCGCGACGTTGTCCGACCGAACGGGCAAATCTGCCAGCAATTCGGAAAGACACATCATGATCGAAATCATTCTCATCCTTCTCGCCGTCGCTGCCATTGCGGCGCTTCTCGGCTTTGGTCGCATCTCGGGCGCCGCCCTGACCGGGGCAAAGGTGCTGATCGGCGTCGCGCTGGTCATCTTCCTGCTTATCGTACTGGGCGTCATCGCGCTCGCCTGACGCCTTTGGGGGTTCGGTCCGGCCCCAGCTGTGCTAGGGGGCGGGTGACGTTGCAACGGACCAAGCCATGACCGAATCCCCCGCCAAATCCCATGGGCGCCTGTCGATCCAGCCCAGCATCCAGCCGCGCGAGTTGATGACGGATCGCCCGCACCTGAAGGGCGCCTGGTGCGCCCGGGTGATTACCCTGTTCCCCGAGGCGTTTCCCGGCGTTCTGGGCGCCTCGCTGACCGGCAAGGCATTGCAGGATGGGCTGTGGCGACTGGAACCAATCGACCTGCGGGTGTTTGGCGAGGGCAAGCATCGCACTGTCGATGACACCCCCGCCGGAGGCGGTGCAGGCATGGTGCTGCGCGCCGACATCCTGAACCGCGCGATCCGTCAGGCCCAGCGCGGCGCACCGGCGGACCGCACCAAATGGCCGCTGGTGTACCTCTCGCCGCGTGGCAAACCGTTCGATCAGGCGATGGCACAACGATTCTCGCAAACCGAGGGAATAACCCTGCTGTGCGGGCGTTTCGAGGGTGTCGATGAACGGGTGATCGAGCATCACGGCCTCAAGGAAATCAGCCTCGGCGATTTCGTCATGACCGGCGGCGAGATTGCGGCTCAGGCCTTGATTGATGCGACGGTCCGTCTTATACCCCGCGTGCTTGGGAATCACGCATCCACGGAAGAGGAATCCTTTTCCAACGGGCTGCTGGAACACCCCCAATATACGAAACCCGCCCATTGGGAAGGCCGCGACATCCCCGACATTCTCCTGTCGGGACATCACGGCAAGATCGCCCAATGGCGCCGGGACATGGCCGAAAGGCTGACCAAGGAACGCCGCCCTGATCTCTGGCGGGCATATTGCGCAAGTCGCGGTATCGACCCGGAGGACGACCAAAGCTCTGAGGGCGCATAGCACGGGACTGTCCCGTGCGCCACCAAACGGGACCAACCCGTGCAACATAGGAGCGTTTCAGATGAATCTGATCGCACAACTGGAGGCCGAACAGGTCGCCGCATTGGGGAATGTCATCCCTGATTTCAAGGCGGGCGACACCATCCGCGTCGGTTACAAAGTCACCGAAGGCACCCGCGCCCGGGTACAGAACTATGAAGGCGTGTGCATCGCGCGTAAACATGGTTCGGGCATTGCCGGGTCGTTCACCGTGCGCAAGATTTCGTTCGGCGAAGGCGTGGAGCGTGTGTTTCCGCTGCATTCGACCAACATCGACAGCATCACCGTGGTGCGCCGGGGCAAGGTGCGCCGTGCGAAACTGTACTATCTGCGTGATCGTCGCGGCAAATCGGCCCGTATCGCCGAAGTCACCAACTATCGGCCCGCCGCCGACAAGCCCTCGAAATAAGGAGCGGTTTCATGAAAAAAGACACCCATCCCGAATATCACGTCATCAACGTCAAGATGACGAACGGCGACATGCTGCAGATGAAATCCACCTGGGGCAAGGAAGGCGACCAACTGTCGCTGGATATCGACCCTACGGTTCACCCGGCGTGGACGGGGGGCAACACCCGCCTGCTCGACACCGGCGGCCGCGTGTCGAAGTTCAAGAAGAAATACGAAGGCCTGGGCTTCTGAGCCACGCCTCTTCGGTGCTTGCACGGCCGCCCTGCCCCGGGGCGGCCGTTTTCGTTGCACGAGCCACTTGTGCATACCGCGCAACAAGATTCGTTTTCCCGCGCCCTGTACTTTTCTTGACAAGAACCTGAACCTATAGTCCGCCCAAACCGCGTCATGCGGATGTAAACAGCGACAAGGGCAGGCTATTGGCACATATCATCGTCGTCGGAAACGAAAAGGGCGGGTCGGGCAAATCGACGACCTCGATGCATGTCGCCACCGCGCTTGTGCGCATGGGGCACCGCGTCGGCGCGCTGGACCTCGATCTGCGGCAGAAGAGCTTTGGCCGCTATATCGAGAACCGCCGCCACTATATCGCGAAGAAGGGGCTCGACCTGCCGGTGCCCGATTACCGCGATCTGCCCGACATCGCGCCCGAAACGCTGGAACCGGGTGAAAACGTCTATGACCGCCGCCTGTCCGCCGCCGTCACCGGCATGGAGCAGACGGCCGACTTCATCCTCATCGACTGCCCAGGCAGCCACACCCGCCTGTCCCAGGTGGCCCATTCCCTGGCCGACACCCTGATTTCACCGCTGAACGACAGCTTTGTCGATTTCGATCTGCTGGCCCATGTCGATCCGGAAACCAACCGCGTTCTCGGCCCCTCGGTCTATGCTGAAATGGTGTGGAATGCGCGGCAGTTGCGCGCCCAGGCAGGGCTGAAGCCCATCGACTGGGTTGTGGTGCGCAACCGGCTGGGCGCCCAGCAGATGATCAACAAGAAGAAGATGGGCGAGGCGCTGAGCCACCTGGCCAAGCGCATCGGGTTCCGCATCGCGCCCGGCTTTTCCGAGCGGGTGATCTTCCGTGAACTGTTCCCGCGCGGGCTGACCCTGCTTGATCTCAAGGACATCGGTGTCGGCAACCTGAACCTGTCGAACATCGCCGCCCGCCAGGAACTGCGCGACCTGATCAAGGAACTGCGCCTGCCCGGGGTCAGCGCCGACTTCTGACCCGGCGCGCCCTGTCCCAACCGCGCAACACCAGTGCCGTCAGCGGGCGGGGGTCGGGCAGGGCGGGGCCCGGCGCAATCTGTGGCTGCGGTGCCAGAGGGGCCAGACGGTTGCGCCCCTTCTGCGTTGCCATCTCGGGGGCAACGCCGCTGCGTTTGCGCCCGGTGCGGGCGATCCGGGCCAGTCGGCGGCGTTCCGCCAGCACCAGATGCAACCGCGACATCGTCAGCCCGCCGCCCAGCAGCGCCACCGCCACCACCACCCCGACCCAGCGAAAGGGCACAGGGCGCGGCGCGGTCAGCGCCGCCGCCCGGCCCTCGGGATAGGGCGCAATGCCCAGCAGCGGCCCCGCCACCCTTCGGCCCGCCGCGTCCAGCAGCACGGCAACGCTGTCACGCACATCGCGCGAGGCCACCAGTTCACCGTTCAGCGCGACGATGGGGCCGACCGCGCCCACCTTTTCAAACCCCGGCATGATGCGCGCGAAGTCCAGCACCTCTGCCTCGGCCATTTGCCCGTTATGGTGGAAGAACCCCAGGATCGGCGCGCCGTCGCCCTTGGCCCCCACCGCCGCCAGCGGATAGGCCAGCGTGCGGGTCAGCCTCGTGCCCTGGCGGTGAACCAGTTGCAGGGGCAGCGACATGTCGACCTGGGCCATGATCGTCACCTCGCCCGCCGGGCCTGCATGGCGCGCGGCATCGAAGGTCTCGATCGCGACGGCGTCGGGGCCACCCTGGCGCAGGGCCAGCATCCGGTCGGCGGCGCGTTGCGAGTCGGCATAGACACTGACCCCCAGTCCGGCGATCACGCACAGACCCGCGACATGAAACACCAGGGCGCGGGGCAAGGGCAGGGACGAAAGGGCGGGCAGCATGGGAAACTCCGTGGGTAGGTTGATCCCTGCATGACTGTTTACCTTGGCATCACCAAGGCGAAGGCACGGAAAGTTCGGGCTGTTTTGGCGCCGGGTGCGGGGTGCCGCCCGTTTTGGTGCGTGTCACTGCTTTCCGTTTGACACTGGCGTCGGGCTTGGCTACTCCGCGCTGGTGTGAATGGCGTGGTAGCTCAGCTGGTTAGAGCACAGCACTCATAATGCTGGGGTCGGCGGTTCAAGTCCGCCCCACGCTACCACATATCCCCGGACCGAAAGGCGCCGCGATGACGCCCCCCGCCCCGCCCGGACTGTTGCCCCGTCTGGCCGCCCTTGCCGTCGTGCTGCGCGACGGGCACGCCCTTCTGGTCCAGCGGCGCAATCCACCGAACGCGGGCACCTGGGGCTTTCCGGGGGGGCATGTCGAACCGGGCGAAACCGCACTGGCCGCCGCCGTGCGGGAATTGCGCGAGGAAACTGGGGTTGTGGCCGTGCCCCTGCGCTATCTCACCAATGTCGGTGTGATCGACCGGGCCGACGACGGCACCCTGCGCCATCACTTCCTGCTGGCCGCCGTGCTGTGTGACTATGTCTCGGGCACGCCGGTGGCGGGCGACGATGCGATGGATGCCGCATGGGTGCCCCTGGCCGAGATCGGGCAATGGCACACCAGTCCGCGTGTGGCCGAGGTTCTGCGCGCCGCCTTGGCCTGACCCTGTGGCGTTTCGGCAAAAAACCTGACTCGCCAATACCCTGCCGCGATCCGCTCTCGGAACATTGCCGATCAACCATCTGCCCAGGTGTTTCCCGAAACGCTTTATTCCGCCCCGCGCAACACCCGCGCCGGGCGCGCCGCAAGGGGCCGCCAGGCAAAGGCCAGACCCGCCAGCAGCGTGACCAGAACACCGCCCACCACGATCAAAGTGGCCGACACGGGTTCAAACACGAAATCCGTCTCCATCACGAAGGTGGAAACACCCCAGCCCGCCACGCCCCCCGCGACGATGGCCACCAGCCCCGCCGCCGCCCCCAGCATGGCACTGCGCAGCGCGAAACTGCTGAGGATCGTGAAGCGCGAGGCGCCCAGCGTCTTCAGAACCGCCGCCTCATAGGTGCGCGCCCGCTCGCCCGCTGCCGCCGCCCCGATCAGAACGACGCCTCCGGTGATCAGCGTCGCCAGGGCGCCATAGGTGATCGCCGCCGCAATACCGCCGAGAATCACCGTCACCCGGTCGATGGCATCGCGCACCCTGATCGCCGTGATATTTGGATAGGCATTGGCAAGGTCACGCAGGATCGCCGCCTCCGACCCCTCATCGGCATAGATCGTGGCAATATGGGTGTGCGGCGCCCCCGACAGCGCGCTGGGGTTCATGGTCAGGATGAAACCGATCCCGGCGGTGGAAAAATCGACCTCGCGGAAACTCGTCACTTCGGCGGTGATGTCGCGGCCCAGGATGTTGATCGTCATCGTGTCGCCCAGTTCCAGCCCGATCTCCAGCGCCTCTTCGGTGGCAAAGCTGATCTGCGGCAGGCCGTCATACCCTGCGGGCCACCATTCGCCTTCGGTAACGGTGGTGTCGGGCGACGGCATGGCGGCATAGGTGATGCCACGATCACCCCGCACCACCCAGTGATCTCCCGCCACCTCGGTCGCATCGCGCCCGTTGATCTCGGTGATCACACCGCGCAGCATCGGTGCGGTTTCCACCTGCGACACGCCCGGGTCATCGGCAAGGCGCGCAAGGAACCCGTCCAACTGGTCGGTCTGGATATCCACCATGAAATAGCTGGGCGCCACATCGGGCAGATCGCGTTCGATTGCGCCCCGCAGGTTGCTGTCGATCTGCCCCACCGCCGCCAGCACGGTCAGCCCCAGTCCCAGCGACAGCACGACCGACGTCGCCTCGCCCCCCGGCCCGCCGACGCTGCCCAGTGCCAGACGCAGGGCGCTGCGTCCGCGCACGACACCGCTGCGCGCCAGCCGCCGCGCCAGACGCCGCACCACAAGCGCCGCCCCCATCAGGGTGATGAACGACGCCCCCAGACCCAGCGCCGCCGCAAGGGTCAGCAGCGCCAGCCCCGAAAGCCACGCCGCCAGCCCCACGAGCGCCAGCATCAACGCCACCAGCACCCCGATATAAAATGGCCGGGGGATGGCACGCGTTCCGGCACCAAGGTCGCGGTACAGGGCGGCGGCCCGTATCTGCTCGGTGCGCGCCAGCGGCCAAAGGGTGAACAGCAGCGCGGTCAGGGTGCCATACAGCGCCGCCTCGAACAGCGGCATCGGATAGATGGCAAACGCGGTGGGCACCGGCAGCCGCGCCTCGATCAGCGGCGCGAACAGCAAAGGTGCCGCAGCCCCAAGGATCACGCCGAGGGCAACGCCGATGGCGGTCAGCACCGCAATCTGGATCAGATAGACCTGAAAGATCAGCCGCCCCTCGGCGCCCAGCGTCTTCAGCGTCGCGATCACCTCGGTCTTGCCCTCAAGATGCGCCCGCACGGCAGAGGCCACGCCCACACCGCCCACCGCCAGCCCGGCCAGCCCCACCAGCACCAGAAACGCCGACAACTGATCGACGAACCGCGCGATGCCGGGCGCCCCGTTGCGCCGGTCGCGCCAGCGATAGCCGGCATCGGGCAGCGCCTCGGCCGCCTGCGCCTCCAGCGCATCCAGATCGGCATCGACCGGCAGGCGCACCCGGTATTCGGTCTCGTACAATGTGCCCGGCTGCAACAGCCCCGATCCCTCAAGCGCCGAAGTGCGCACCAGCGTGCGGGGGCCAAGACCGAACCCGCCGGTGCCGCTGTCGGGTTCACGGGTCAGCACCGCCATCAGCACGAAATCCTGCGTCCCAAGCCGGAACACACCGCCCTGCGCCAACCCCAGCCGGTCGATCAGCACCCGGTCCATCACCGCGCCGGGCAACCCGTCCTGTCCGTCCAGCGCCATGGCCAGCGGCATCTCGGGCTCCAGCGCGACAGAACCGTACAGCGGATAGGCGGCATCGACGCCCTTCACCTGCGTCAGCCCCCGTTCGGCGTCGTCGCCGCGCGTCACGCTGGCCATGCTGCGGAAATCCACGATCTCGGACGCCGGTCCCAGGCTTTGCACCCATGCCCGTTCCTGTTCCGATGCGAACCGATAGGTCAGTTCGATCGACGCATCGCCCCCGAGGATCGACGCGCCCTCGCGCTCCAGCCCCCGATTGATGCTTTCGCGCACCGTGCCGACGGCGGCAATGGCCGCGATGCCCAACGCAAGACAGGCCAAGAAGACGCGGAACCCCTTGATCCCCCCACGCAATTCGCGGCGGGCAATGCGGGTGGCAAGGGCAAGGCTCATGGGAAACGGTCCGTCTGCTGAAGGGTCGCGGCACGACCATTGGGCCATGCCGTGCGCTTGGTGTCAGATAGGGCCTGTGGCTGTGTCCTCAAGTGGTGCCAGTGCCCGGTCGTGCGAGGGCGATGCCTCAGCTCTCATACCGGGTGGAGCCGCGCCGGTTGGCATCCACCGGCAGGCTGAACAGCAAAGGCTCATGCACGCGCTGGGCGCAGGCCTGGCGCGGGCAGACGTGGCAGTTGATGCCGATCCGCGCCACGTTTTGCGCACCGTCGCCGGTCAGCGTGGCGCCGTCGCCCACCCGCGCCATATGCTCGCGCTCGCAACCCAGCGTCACCACAGGGCGGCGATCCTGGCTGTGGCGGCTCAGCACCGGGCGGTTTGTGGTCCGGCTGAGCGTGAAATACTGCCCCGCATCGGGCAGTTCGACGATCTGCGGCACGATCACGCCGGGTGACGAAAACGCGGCGTGGATGTTCCACACCGGACACGACCCGCCCTGTTCGGCCAGGGTGAAACTGGTGGCGTTGAACCGCTTGGTCACGTTGCCGGCCCGGTCCACCCGCAGAAAGAAGAACGGCACGCCGCGTGCGCCCTGTCGGTGCAGGGTGGTCAGCCGCTGGCAAACCTGCTCGAACGACACCCCAAAGGACGTCGCGATGCCGTCTATGTCGTATTGCGTGGCCTCGGCCACCGCGAAGAACCTGTCATAGGGCATCAGCACGGCGGCAGCATGGTAGTTGGCCAGTTCAACCCGGCACCGCGCCCGCCCCGCTTCGGACGAGATGCCCGAGGTTTCGATCAGGTCGTCCAGCAGCGGCGCACAGGTGACAAGGCACAGCACATGGGCCAGCTGAAAGGTGCGGTTCACCGGGTCAAGGCCCTCGGACAGCAGCACACGCCCCGCCTTTGCATCGAACAGGCGCAGGCATCGGGCAGATCGGCCAGCGGCACCACCAGGGTTTCGATGCCAAGCTCGGTTTGCAGGTGCCGCTTGAGGCTGGAATACAACTCGTCCGCCGTGCCGCCGATGGCCGCGCGGGCCGCGTCGGCGGCGGATTCAAGATCGGGGCACCTCTATTAATGCGACATTCCGGGCTTTCCCATGGCGTAACCCATTGATTTAATGAGATGCGACTTCTGAAATTTTGCATTAATAGAGGTGCCCATCGGCAAAATGGTTGGAATGATCGCGAAAGAAATCGTGGATCGCCGTTTCCGGCGAGACCGCCAAAGGATCGGGCATGGCCGACGAGGTGCCAAGCCGCCGCAGGCTGTCCAGCGCGTGGCGGTGATTCTTGTAGAGGTGCAGGAGCCGTTCCACCACCCGAGGCGCATGATCGACGACGGCGCGCAGTTCCTGAAGGTCGGGGGGCGCGCCCGGGAACAGCGGATCGCGCACCGTCGCGCGCAGATCGGCCAGGCGCGTCACCTCGCCGTCGCCCACCAGCTTGCGCCAGTCCACGCCATAGGCATCGCTGACCGCCATCAGAACCTTGATCGACAGGCTGCGCTGATTGTTCTCCAGCAGGTTCACATAGGCCGGGCTGATGCCCAGACGCGCCGCCATCTGCGCCTGCGTATGCTTGCTGGTGCGCCGCAACTGGCGCAACTGGGGGCCGCCGAGGGTCTTTCGCATGTTTACAACATTACACTTTCCGATTCTGTCTGCGCAATGATTGACGCGCTGATACGCTTTTTCGTGTAATAAAATTACGCTGCTATACCCTGACGGGATGAAAAGGAGGGTTTGCACGCGCCAGAAGGGCGCGGCGGGCCGATCCGACGACAATTTCCCCTGGGAGGATGCAACATGACCGACACACTCACCCGTCGCCTGGCCCTGACGCTCGCCGCCGCGACGCTGGCCTTGGCCACACCCGTCATGGCCGAAGGCTGGAAGCCGCAAAAGCCCGTCGAGATGGTCATCATGGCCGGTCAGGGCGGCGGTGCGGACCGTCTGGCGCGGTTGTTCCAGGCGATGATCCAGAAGGAAAACCTGTCGAACATGCCGATCCTGCCGGTGAACAAGGGCGGCGGTTCGGGCGCCGAGGCGCTGCGCTATCTCAAGGACAACGAGGGCGACAACCATATCATCATGGCGACGCTGAACAGCTATTACACCACGCCCCTGCGCACCGACATCGGCGTGAACATCGAAGAATTCACCCCGATCGCCCGCATGGCCATCGATACCTTCGTGCTGTGGGTCAACGCCGACAGCGACATCATGACGCTGGAGGATTACGTCGCTGCGGTAAAGGCCGCCGGGGACAGCTGGAAGATGGGCGGCACCGGCACCGGGCAGGAAGACAGCCTGGTGACGGCCATGCTGGAAAAGGAATTCGGGCTTGAGATCACCGATGTGCCCTTCGACGGCGGCGGCGCCGTGGCCAAGAGCCTGGTGGGCGGCCACATCGACAGATCGGTGAACAACCCGTCCGAGGCCATGGGCTTTTTCCGCGCCGACAAGGTGCGCCCGATCGCCACCTTCACGCCCGGGCGGATCGAAGTGTTCCCCGACACCCCGACGATGACCGAACTGGGCCACCCCCCTGGTCTATGCGATGCAGCGGTCGTTCGTGGCACCCGCAGGCATGGCGCCCGAGGCAGTGGCCTATTACACGACGATGTTCGAGAACCTGAACGCCCTGCCCGAGTGGCAGGAATACACCCAGACCGAGGCGCTTGTGGCCGATTTCCTGACCGGCGACGCGCTTCGGGCCGATTTCCTGGAAGAGCGCGCCAAGCATGCCGATCTGCTCAGCGCGATGGGCGAAGGCTCCTGACCGCGCCTGTCCCTGCCTGATGACTCGGGGCGTGCCACTGGAGCCGCCCCGCGTCTGACCTTTCTCCCCATGGAAACATGCAATGCTGACCGCTGACCGCGTTACCGCCGCCGCCATCATGGCATTCTCGATCTATTTCATGTGGCACGCCACCGTTTTGCCCGTGGGCTGGAACGGCGAAACCGGCGGGCCAGGGGGCGGTGCGTTTCCCTTCTGGCTGGCGGCGGTGATGCTGGGCTGCGGCGCCGGCGTTCTGGTGCGCAGCCTGCGGGGCAAAACCGACTATTCCGGCGCGTTCTTCGACCCCGACACGATCCGCTCGGTGATCAGCGTGGCCATCTCAGTGGTCGTCACCATCGGGCTGATCCCCTGGGTCGGGGCCTATGTCGCCCTGCCGTTGTTCCTGGTCTGGTATCTGCGCCTGTTCGGCGGACATGGCTGGACCCTGACGGCGATCCTGGCCATTGCCACGCCCGTCGCGCTGTTCTTCTTCTTCGAGGTGACGCTGAAGATTCTGCTGCCCAAGGGGCTGACCGAACCTTTCTTCCTGCCGCTCTACGCCCGCTTCTTCTGAGGACTTTCAATCATGGAACTGCTTGGCCACCTTGGCGACGGATTTGCCACGTCGCTGTCGCCGCTGAACCTGATGATCGTGATCCTCGGCGTTACCGCGGGCCTGTTCATCGGCGCGATGCCCGGCCTCGGGTCGGTCAACGGCGTGGCCATCGTTCTGCCGCTGACCTTCATCGTGCCGCCCGCATCGGCCATCATCCTGCTGGCCACCATCTATTACGGCGCGATGTATGGCGGCGCGATCAGTTCGATCCTGCTCGGGATTCCCGGCGCCTCGACCGCCGTGGCCACCACGTTCGACGGGCGCCCCATGGCACTGCAGGGGCGCGCGGGCCTCGCGCTGATCGCGGCGGCAGTGGCGTCCTTCGTCGGCGGCACCATCTCGGTGGTGCTGTTTACCCTGTTCGCCGCCCCCCCTTGCCGATGTCGCCCTCGCCTTCGGCCCGGCCGAGGAATTCGCCCTGGTTCTGGTGGCCTTCACCACATTCGTCGGCCTTGGCGGCGACGACATCCTGAAAACGGTCATCATGATCTGCCTTGGCCTTGTCCTGTCCACCGTGGGCCTCGACATGATCTCGGGCCAGCCACGGCTGATCTTCTTCGACCAGCCCGGGTTTTATGCCGGTGTCAGCTTCCTTGTGCTGGCGATCGGCGTCTATGGTATCGGCGAAGTGCTGCACACCATCGAAACCTCGAAAACCGTCCCCACCGTCACCCCCGCCCGCCTGACCTTCCGCGACCTCTGGGAGGGGTTGAAGGAAATGAACAAGCTGTGGAAGACCATGAGCCTGGGGTCGTTCATGGGCTTTTTCGTCGGCATGCTGCCCGCCGCCGGGGTCACCCCCGCCGCCCTGATGGCCTATGGCATGGCGAAAACCATGTCGAAACATCCCGAAACCTTCGGCAAGGGCAACATCGAAGGCGTGGCCGCCCCCGAAACCGCGAACAACGCCGCCTCGACAGGCTCGCTCCTGCCGATGCTCACCCTCGGCAGTCCCGGTTCGCCCACCACGGCGCTGCTGCTGGGCGGCGTGGTGATGTGGGGCCTGATGCCGGGGCCGATGCTGTTCATCGAACAGCCCGATTTCGTCTGGGGGCTGATCTCGTCGCTTTACACCGCAAATTTTGCCGCCGTGGCGATCAACCTTGCGTTGATCCCGGTGTTCGTCTGGGCGCTGCGCATGCCGTTCAGCGTGCTTTGCGCCATGGTTCTGGTGCTGTGCATCGTCGGGGGCTATGCGCCCAGCCAGAAGATGCACGCTGTCTGGCTGATCGCGGGCTTCGTCGTTGTCGGATACCTCATGCGCAAGCTGGACTATCCCATGGCGCCGCTGGTTCTGGCGCTGGTGCTCGGCCCGCTGATGGAGACAAGCTTCCGCCAGACGCTGATCGCCGAACAGGGCAACGTGCTGGCCTTCATCCAGCGGCCGATCTCGGGCACCTTCATCGCGATCAGCCTCGTGTTGTTCCTTTTGCCCCTGCGCAAGCATTTCATGCGCCGCCCTGACGCGACCGCCCGCTGACCCGATGACACCCCGCCCCGGAAAGGCCCCGACATGACCATCACCAACCTTCTGGTGGCTTACAACGGCCTGCCCGGATCCGATGCCGCGCTGCGCGGCGCGCTGATGATGCAGAAACACTTCGACGCGCACCTGACCGGGCTGTTCGCCCATGGGGGGTCATCTCTGGCGCATCAGATGAAGCCCTGGATGCCCGCCAGCGTGCAGAACGCCATCCTTGAGGTGCAGGAGAAATCCCACACCGAGATCGAGGGCCGGTTTCGCACCGCCTGCGCCGAGGTGCCCGCCGAAAAACTGCACTGGATCGACCACCCGGGCCCCGTGCAGCGCACCGTCGCCGCCTATGCCCGCCTCTACGACATCACCGTTCTGGGCAAGCACGAGGCGGCAGCGGATTACGGCCAGAGCCATATCGAGATCTATCCCGACCGCGTCGCATTCGACAGCGGCCGCCCGGTGATGCTGTTTCCGGCCAATTTCACCGGCAGCATGTTCAACCGCCGCGCCCTTGTGGCCTGGGATGGCGGGCGCGCCGCTGCCCGCTCCCTGGCCGATGCCATGCAGATCCTCGAAACCGAAGACAGCGTCGAGATCGTTTCGGTCGGGCGCACCCCGTTCGACAAGACCCTGCCGGGCATCGACGTGGGCACCGTGCTGGAGCGGCACAGGGTGAAGGTCACGTTGACCGAACTGCCACGCACCCGCAAAAGCATCGCCGATACGCTGGTCGAACATTGCGAAACCTCGGGCGCCAGCCTGCCGGTCATGGGCGCCTATGAACATTCGCCCCAGCGCGAGGGGCTGTTCGGCGGCGTGACCCACGACATCGCTCTGAAGGCCCGCATCCCGGTGCTGATGAGCCACTGACTCAAGGCGCGGGCCGGTTCAGCCGCAACACACCACGCAACGCCCGCCCGGCCCGGTCGCGCCCGCCGCTGATGACGGTGAACAGCGACGGCACGAAGACCAGCGACAGCAGCGTCGACAAGAGCAGCCCGCCGATCACCGCAATCGCCATGGGCGCGCGGAACTCGCCCCCCGCCCCGATGGCCAGCGCCGATGGCACCATGCCGGCCGTCATCGCGATGGTGGTCATCACGATGGGGCGCGCCCGCTTGTGCCCCGCGTCCAGCATCGCCTCCGCCCGGCTTTGCCCCTGCGCCATCGCCTCAAGCGCGAATTCCACCAGCATGATCGCGTTCTTGGTCACGATGCCCATGAGCATCAGAAACCCGATCACCACCGACAAACCGATGGCATTGCCCGTCAGGTACAGCGCCAGGATCGCCCCACCAATGGACAGCGGCAGCGACAAGAGGATGGTCAGCGGCGTGACGAAACTGGCGAACAACAACACCAGCACCACATAGACCAACAGCAGCCCCGCCCCCATTGCCGTGCCAAAACTCGCGAACACCTCGCCCATGATCTCGGCATCGCCCGAGGGCTGGATGCGCACGCCCCCAGGCATGTCGGTGGCGGCGGGCAGGGCGTTTATCCGTTCCAGCACCGGGCCCAGAACGGCGCCGGGCGCCAGATCGGCCTCGATGGTGATGCGGGTTTCGCGGTCATAGCGGTTGATGCTGCTGGGCCCCGACCCCAGCGTGATGTCGGCCACCGCCATCAGCGGGATCGACCCGCCGCTGCCCGTGGGTATCCGCTGCCCCTGGAGCAGTTCCAGATTGCGCCGCTCGGCCTCGGCCACCCGCACCGTGATCGGGATCTGCCGGTCGCCGTCGCTGAACTTGGCCAGGTTGGCATCGGTATCGCCCAGGGTCAGCACCCGGATCGTTGCCGCAAGATCGCTGGCGGTCACGCCCAGTTGCGCCGCCAGATCGGGCTTTGGCACGATCCGCACCTCGGGCCGCGCCAGGGATGCGGCGTTGGTGATGTTGCGCACACCGGGCAGGGTGCGCATGTCCTCGGCCAGCCGGATTGCCGCCTGCGCCACCTTTTCCGCCTCTTCGCCCAGCACCACGATGGTGATGTCGCGCTGGCCGTTTCCGGCCAGAAAATTGATCCGCGCATCGGGAATGTCGGCGACGACGGTGCGCAATTCGTCCTCGATGGCAAAGGACGACCGCTCGCGCGTGTCCTTGGCGCCCAGCGTCACCGTCACACGCGCCTGCCCCACGTCACCGGTGCCGCCCTGCACGAAGACGTTCTGCACCTCGCGAACGCCCTGCGCCCGCGCAACAATGGCATCGGTCAGCCGCCGTGTTTCGGCCAGCGTCGCCCCCGGCGGCAGTTCCACCGAGATGACCGTCCGCCCGGTATCGGCGGCGGGAATGAACGTGGTTGGCAGCAACGTGGCGGAGTAGATCGACCCGGCAAACACCCCCAACCCGATCAGCAGCGTCACGGTTCGGTGCGCCAGCGTCCAGCGCAACAGCCCCATGTATCCGCGCATCAGGACCCCGTCGCGCGGTTCCTGATGCGCCACGTCCTTGAGGAAATAGGCTGCCAGCATCGGCGTGATCAGCCGCGCCACCAGCAGCGAGAACAGCACCGCCACCGCCACGGTCAGACCGAACTGGCGGAAATACTGTCCCGCGATACCCGACATGAAACTGACCGGCGCGAACACCGCCACGATGGTGAAACTGATGGCGATCACCGTCAGCCCGATTTCGCCCGCCGCCTCGATGGTCGCCTCATAGGCGGGTTTGCCCATATGGATGTGGCGCACGATATTCTCGATCTCGACAATGGCATCGTCCACCAGAATGCCGGTGACAAGGGTGATGCCCAGCAGGCTGACCGTGTTCAGCGAGAACCCCAGCATGTCCATGACAAAGAATGTCGGAATGACCGACAGCGGCAGGGCGATGGCGGTGATCAGCGTCGCGCGCCAGTTGCGCAGGAACAGAAACACCACGATGATCGCCAGTGCCGCGCCCTCGTACAGGGTTTCCATGGCGGATTCGTAATTGCCCTCGGTGTATTCGGTGGTGTCCTCGATCAGGGTGATCGTCACATCCGGGTATTCGGCGGAAATCTCGGCCAGCCGTCCGGTCACGCCTGTCGCCACGCTCAGATCGCTGGCGCCGGACGCGCGGAAGACGCCGAAGGCCACCACCGGCTGGCCGTTCAGGGTGGCAAAGCCCCGAGCCTCGGCCGGGCCGTCGACGATCTCGCCCAGATCGCCCAACCGTATCGTCCGTCCGCCGGGCAAGGCCAGGGGCGTGGCGGCCAGTTGCGCCAGAGTATCGACGCCGCCCAGCGCGCGAATGGTGAATTCCTGCCCGCCGATGTTGCCGCGCCCGCCGCCCAGGTCGATGTTGGTGGCGCGCAGCCGCTGGCTGATGCTGGCGGCTGAAATGCCGAAGGCCAGAAGGCGCTCGGGGTCCAGTTCCAGCTTGATCTCGCGGTCCGCGCCGCCCAGCCGGTCGATGCTGCCCAGCCCCGTCACCCCCTGCAACTCGCGCTTCAGCACCTCGTCCACGAACCACGACAGATCCTCGATGCTGCGGGTCGGGTCTGATACGGCAAAGGTCATGATCGCCTGACCGGTCACGTCCAGCCGTTGCACCACGGGTTCGGAAATCGTTTCGGGCAGGGTGCCGCGCACCCGGGCGACGGCGTCTTTCACGTCATTCAGCGCTCGGTCGCTGTCGGTTTCCAGCTCGAATTCGATGGTGGTCTGCGACAGGGAATCCGTCGCGGTGGATGTGATGTGGCGCACCCCGGTCACGGACGATATGCTGTCCTCGATGGGTTTGGTGATCTGTGTCACCAGTTCTGACGGGGCGGCCCCCGGCTGGGCCACCGCCACGGTGATGATCGGCACGTCGATATTGGGAAACTGCGTCACCGGCAGCCGGGTGAACGAAAACAGCCCGACAATGCACAGCAAGAGGAACGCCACAAGCGAGGGCACCGGCGTGCGGATCGCCCAGGTCGACATGTTCATGGCGAAACCTCGGCCACCGGCTTCACCGCGTCGCCGGTCTGGAAAAACGCCCCTGCCCGCAGCAGCACCGTGTCACCCACCGCAAGGCCCGACAGGATTTCGCGCCGTCCTTGAAATACGGCGCCAGGCACGACCTCGGTCGCCAGCACGGCGCCGTCCACGACCATCTGCACGAACGATCCGCCCTGCGCCGTCATCACCGCGCTGTTGGGCACCGTCACCGCCTCGCGCTGCGACGCGATGATGTCGGCCTGCGCGAAGGCACCCACCCGCAGCCCGTCCTGATCGTCGATGGCGACGCGCACCCGCCCCAGCCGCGTGGCCGGATTGACCAGCGGCTCGATCAGCCGCACGGTGCCCGTTCCCCAACCCCGTTCTCCCTCCGTCGACACTGCGTGGGTTCGCGGCTAGATTCATAATAGAGTTCATT
>Ga0105054_10004846_pt1 | contig 19826 bp, 8 predicted proteins | sample BON02_FD_78091 | JGI IMG/M metagenome (GOLD analysis project Ga0105054, IMG submission 78091) | Freshwater microbial communities from Lake Bonney liftoff mats and glacier meltwater in Antarctica - BON-02 (megahit assembly) | ecosystem: Environmental > Aquatic > Freshwater > Ice > Glacier...
GGTGGCGGTGCGATTCGGGGGGGGGCATGTGTGTGTGTGTGTCTATCGGCCCCCCCCCCCCCCTCCCCCCGCGCCCGCCTCCGGGGCGCGGCGGCGGCGTCGGCCCGCGCCCCCCCCCGGCCCGCGGCGGGGGGGGGGGGGGGCGCGCGCCCCCCGGGCCCCCCCCCCCCCCCCCCCCGCATCGCACCGCCACCGCCTTTGCGATCGCAGCTAATTTTCTTCTCCTTGTCCTGAAGAGCGCGTCGTGGCCGGCGATCGCCAAAGAAGCAGCGACGGAGCAAAGCCCGTTCTCGTTTCTCTCTTTGCCGCCCCTTCCCGCCGAGTAAGGGCGGGCGGGGGGGCGCGGCGCAGCGCCCTTTCTGTCGCGACCGCCCCCTTCCCCCCCCCAATTCTTGTAAAACACAAATCGCAGGGAGACGATGTGCGCTACGAGGTGGTACATGAGTGCAAGATTACAGTGGTGAAACACAGAGAGGGGCGTCTGTAAATAACGGGGTGGAAAAACAAAGAAACCACTTTTTTGGTGGGGCGGCGGCGGCGCGGCGCGTCCTCTTCACTTCTCCCCCTCTCCTGCCGCGCGACGGCCGCAAAGCAGCGCACCCTCCTCCCCCCCTCCTCACGACGGCGACCCGGCGGCGGCCTCCGCGACGGCCGCGAGAGCCGCGTCCACGTCGGCCTCCGTGTGCGCCGCGCCGAGCCCCACGCGCACGTTGCAGCCCCGGCAGTCCACCAGCACGCCGCGCGCCGCGAGCGCCCTCACCGCCGCCGCCGCCGCCGCCGGCGACGGCTGCGCAAACACGAGCGTGTGCGAGCGGAGGGCGTCGGCGCCTCCGGCCTCCTTTTCCTCCTCCGGGCCAAACGGCGGCGACAGCAGCGACGCGCGGGTCAGGGCGGCGCCCTTTCCTGCGCCCGTCGCCGCGTCCCCAACCCCCGGGGGCAGGCCCGCAACCAGCCGCCGGTGCAGCGCCATGACGCGGGCGTGCACGCGCGCGGGCGACAGGAGCGCCAGCCCCTCAACGCCGCCGCCGCCGCCGCCGCCGCCGCCGCCGCCGCCGCCGCCGCCGCCCAATCCCGCTTCTAGGCCCTGCCGCTGCCGCTGCCGCTGGGCGCGGTTGAACACGAGCAGCGGCAGCAGGAAGGCCGGGGTCCCGCCCGCCAGCTCGCAGCCGGGGGCGTAGCACGGGGCGGAGCGGGCGGCGGCGCCGGGGCCGGGGGGCGCGGACGGCGCGAGCGCAACGCCCCCGGGCGCCAGCACGGCCGGATCGGCCAGCCAGCCGGTGAAGGCCGGCCGGAGCTCGGCGGCGAGGCGCGGGCAGAGCGCGCAGAAGGCGGCGTTGGGGCCGCAGCCGGCGTGCTTGAGGAGGCCGGCGACGTAGACCAGGTTGGGCGGGAAGCCGCCGCCGCCGCTTTTGTGAGGCGGGGGGAGGGCGGCAAAGGCGTGGTACCCGTCGACGACGACCAGGGGAGGGGGCGGGGGCGGGGGGGCCGGGGGCGGGGGCGGGGCGAGGCGCCCGGCGTCGCCGCCCGCCGCTGCCGCCGCTGCCGCCGCCGCCGCCGCCTGCCGCGCCCCCCGCGCCGCCGCCTCGGCCACGCGCCGCGCGAACGCGGGCGCGTCGCGCACGAGCGTCCGCTGTGTCAGGAATGTCACGGCGCTGGCGTAGACCACCGAGGCGGGCCTGCCGGCGGCGGCCGCGGCGGCGACGGCCTCGCAGCAGCGGCGCTCGAAGGTCTCGGCGGGCTCGGAGGGGACGGGCGGGAGCACCTCGGCGGCGGCGGCGGGAGGAAGAGGGAAGGCCGAAGACGACGCCGGCGGCGCAGAAAACGAAGGCGACGGCGACGGCGACGGCGGCGCCGGCGACCGCGCGGGAGGCGAGAACGCGTTGAACGAGAGCGCGTTGAGCTGGCGGGCGGCCGAGTAGAACTCGCAGTCGGACGCGAGGACGCGCGGGGGCTCGCCGGCGGCGGCGGCGGCCCTGGCGCTCGTGAGCACGCGGAAGACGAGCTCGTGCGAGTTGTGGCCAAACTGGACGTCGGGCGACTCCTCCTCGTCCTGCTGCTGCTCCTCGCCGCCGCCGCCGCCGGCGCCCTCGCCCGTCGTCGCCGTCGTCGTCGCCGTCGTCGTCGTCGTCGTCGCCGTCGGCGCCGCCGCCGCTCCATCCCGGCCGAGCAGCAGCCGCCGCACGTTGCGCGCGGCCTCGGGCACGACGCTCCCGAACGCGACGTCCCACGCGGGGTTGCCGAGGGCGAGCATGGCCGCGTAGTCGGCGAGCGCCTCCTCGAGCGCGAGCGGGGGCACAGCGCCCCAGGCGTGGTCGAGGAAGGAGAGCGGGGCGGCAGGAGCCGGGGGGGCGGCGCCGGGCGGGAAGGGCGGGGCGTCTCCGGCGCCGGCAGGGGCAGGGGGCGCGCGAGCGACGAGGCCGCCGGCGCCGCGCGGGTGGGGCACGAGTCCCAGGCCCAGCGTGAGCACGCGCGCGCGCGCGGCCGTGCGCGTGCGGAAGGACGCGCTGGGTCCGTCTTCTCCCCCCTTCCCCCCCCACGAGTAGAGCCGCGCGAGCGCGGCGGCCGTCGCCGCCGTCTCTGCCGTCGCCGCGGTCGTTGCCGTCGCCGCAGTCTCCGCCGTCGCGGCCGTCGCCGCCGTCTCTGCAGTCGCCGCGGCCGTCGCCGCGGCCGTCGTCGCCGTCGCCATTGTCGCGGTCGCGGCCGTCTCGGCGGCGGTTCCCGGCTCGGCGTCTGCCGATGGAGCGGCGGCGGCCGCGGCAGGAGCAGGAAAGGGCGCGACGGGGTCCGCGGCGGCCACAGCGGACACGGCGGCCGGAGCCGGCGGGGCAGCGGCGGCGGCGGGCGCGCGGCCAAAGCCAAACGGGCACCCGCCGCCGCCGCCGCCCACCTCGGCCGCGCCCCCCTCGGCCGCCCCCGCCCCCTGCCCCTCCTCCCCCGGCGCCGCCGCCCCGCCGCCGCCGCCCGCGTCCGCGCGCATGATGTCGTCCATGATGCGCCCCTTGATACCGGCCAGGTCCGCGTCCATCTTGGCGCCCAGCGCGGTGCGGCAGACGTCGAGCTCGGGGAACACGCCGCGCTCGTACGTGGCCTTGAGCGCGCCGACCGCGCGGCCCATGGTGCCGCGCCCGCCGCCGCCGATCACGTGGGCGGCCAGGCGAAAGTGCTTGAAGTAGAACCCGCCGAGCAGGGCGGACTCGAGGGCCTCCAGGGCCTGGGCGTAGTTGTAGAGGGCGCGGTGGCGGTCGGGGCGCTCGTACACGCGCAGGAGGGGGCGGTGGGCGGCGGGAGGCGGAGGGGGGGGCGCCGGCGGCGGCTGTGGGCGGGAGAGGGGGGACGCGGACGCGGCGGCGGCGGCGGCGGCCTCGTCGGGCGCGCGGGCCGGCTGCTGCTGCTGCTGCTTTTGCTGCTTCTGGTCGGACGGCGGCGCGCCAAGGAACACGGTCGCCGAGACGTCGCCGCCGCCGACACTGCCGACGCCCTCCTCCCCTTCCTCGCCCGCAGCCGGCAGCGCCGCCAGCAGCGGCGCCAGCAGCGCGCGCACGGCCGGCCGCAAGGCGCGCACGCGGACCGACCCCTCGCCCGACGTGCCCTCGAGCTGCACCTTGAGCGCGAGGTAGTCGCGCAGGTTCATCGTCGCCAGCAGCAGCACGTGGTCGCCCAGGTACTCGAGCACGGCCGCGCCCTGCGCGCAGCGCGCCGCCGCCGCGCGCCACCGCCCCGCGGCCGCCAGCTTGCCGGCCCCTGCCAACCGCTGCAGCGCGATTTGCGCCCAGCATTCTGTGCCTAAATGAATGGTGCGGAAGAAAAAGTCTTCGGCGTTTCCGTAGGCGGCAGAGGGGGTGGGGTGCTGCGTCAGCGTGGCCTCGACCACCGCCGGGCGCACGAGGGCGGCGTAGTCGAGGTAGCGCCGCGGCGGGGGGTTGGGGTTGTAGGTGGGGCTGCCGTTGCTGTTGTTGGCGCCGTCGGCGACGCCGTCGCTGTCGCCGTCGCCGTCGCCGTCGCTGTTGTTGCTGCGGTCGCCTCGCGCAGCAGCAGGCGCGCCGCCCACCGCCAACCCCGGAGCCGCCGTCGGCAGGGGGCCGAGGCCCACGGCTGCGCGCAGCACGTCCAGCTGCACCTCCAGGCCCAAACCAACCGTCCAGCGGTCGAAGGCGCCAAAGGCGGACGACAGGTTTAAAACCAGCTTTAGCAGCGAGTGGCGGCCGCCGGCTGACTCTGTGCGGGGGAGGGCAGCGGCGACGGCGGCGGCCAGGCGGGCGAGGCCGGGCGAGGCGCCCGCGGGGGGCGGGCGGTCCGTGGTCGGGGGGGCGCCCGGGAAGGGGAAGGGCTGCGTGAGGGAGAGGCGGGCCGAGGCCGAGGCCGGGCGCGCGCCGCGCCCGTTGGCGGCGGCAGCAGCAGGAGCGGAAACAGCAGCGGCAGCGGCGGGCGGTCCGCGGCCTGCCTCCTGCCCCTCGCCCCCCTCCTTCCCCTCGCCGTCGTCCTCCTCCCCCTCCTCCTCGAGCTCCCCGTCCACCACCGCCGCCAGCAGCCGGCACTGCGCCTCGACGTCCGCCGCCACGCGCTCCACCCGCGGCCGCCGGTCGACGTAGGGCCGGCGGTCGGCGACAAACTCGGACAGCAGAAGAAAGCCTAATTCGACGCCGTGCATGGCGGCGCAGAAAACCGGCTCGAGCTCCGGGTCTGGGGTGGCGGGGGCGGCCCACACGCGCTCGAGGTCGGGCAGGCGGATGTAGCGCTCATAGAGCAGGCGGACGCGCTGGGCGCGGCCGGCGACGGGCGCGGGCGGGGGAGCGGGCGAGGCGTTGGCTCCAAGGCGGGCCTGCGTCGTCGGCATCGGCGGCATCGGCGTCGCTCGAGAAAAAAAAGCAATTGGCGCCAAACGGCGCGAGCGTGGATGCGCGGCAGGCGCGGGCCGGGTTTCGATGGCTCTTGTTGTACACTTGACGCGGGCGGGAGGGACGCGCAAAAGGACGCGTTTCTTGCGGCGTTTGTTTCGGGGAGGGAGGGACGTCTTGAATTCCCTCTTTTCCTCTTTTCGGGCACAACACTTTTGCGCGCGCGCGACAGCAAGGATAGGGTTGCGAGGGTGGCTTGAGAACAAGCAGATTGAGTTGCAGGTTTTTGTACAAGAAAGCGCGAGTCTGATCGAGGCAAGAGACGGGGGGGAGGGAGCTCCCCTTTTCTTTTGTGGCGGCGGCAGCGGCGGACGCGGCGTCAGCGACGGCGGCGTCAGCGACAGCCCCCCGGCCGCGCTTGCAACGCCGGCGCCAACAGCGCGCCCCGAACAAACCAAACCATCACTCCCCGCCGCCGATCGCCTCGAGCATGGCCGCGACCGGGTGCTGGCGATGAGGACCAGCGCCGCCGCCGCCGTCCGCCCCGCCGGCGCGCCTGAACAGCCGGAGCAGGTCGCCGCGGCACCCGCGCACGAGCGGCGCGTTGCGCGCGGCGAGCGCGCGGGCGACCGCCGCGGGCGTCGTCGGCGCTTGCGGCGGCGCTTGCTGCGGCGCTCGCGGCAGCGCTCGCTGCTGCGCCTGCTCCGACGCCTCCCACCACCGCTCGAGCGCCCGCGCCACGTGCAGGAGCGACGCGCGGTGCGGTAGCACGGCGCGCTCGGCCAGGATGCGGGCGGCGGAGCGGGAGGCGCCGGACAGGCACCGCCTCTCCCCGCCCGCCCCGGCCAGCGCCCCGGCCGCCGCCTCCGCCGCCGCCGCCAGCGCCCCTGCCTCTTGGGCCGACGGCTTTTTTCTTGGGCGGGGGGGCGACGCCGGCCGCCGCGCTCGCCGGCGGGCGCGGGCTGCCTCTACCGCCGCTGCCGCCGCCGCGGCTGCTGCCTCGGCCTCGGTCGGGGCGATCTCGCCCTCCTCTTCCTCCTCCTCATTGTCGGCGGCGGCGGCGCCAGCCGCCCTGGCCGCCGCCGCCGCCGCTGCCGCCTCCTCCTCCATGACGTCGTCGTCGTTTGCCTCCCCGTCCCTCCCCCCGGCATCATCGCCCCCGTGCGCCTCGAACCACCCCGCCGCTGCCCCCACCGCCTCCCGCCGCACGGACGCGTCCGGGTCGGCGAGCGCCAGCGCCGAGCAGAGCGCCGGCGCCAGCGCGGAGGCGGCGGCCGCGTCGGCGGCGCCCATCGCCGCGAGCGCGCGCGCGGCGGCGCGGCGCACGGCGGGGGACTCGTCCTCGCACGCGGCCAGGAGGGCGCCCGCGGCGTGGTCGAGCAGGCGGGGCGTCAGCCGCGCGGGCGGCTGCTCCTCGGCCTCGTGAGCGGCGACGGCGGCGTCGGCGGCGCCGCTCGGAGCAAAAGCGAAAGCAGAAGCGCACGGCGCGGAAAACAGCGCGCGCGGCAGCGTGGCGCGCTTGTTCAGCGCGGCCACGCGCACGGCGAGCGGCGCCAGGCCCGCCCAGCCAGGTGCGCCGCGCTCCAGGGCGGTCAGGGCCGCCACGCGCACGGGCACCCAGTCGTCCGAGGCGACCGCCGCGCACAGCAGCAGGAACAGGCAGGACGCCGCGGTCGTCGACGCGGCGGCGGCGGCGGCGGCGGCGGCGGCGGCGGCGGCGGCACCGGCGTCGGGCGTCGCAGCGGCCGCCGTCGTCGCTACAGCCCCCTCCTTCCCTCCTCGGTGCTCGCGCTCGGCGCGCGCGGCCATGTGCTGCACGGCCGCGAGGCGCACCTGCGGCTGCGGGTGGCTCAGCCCCAAGCGGTGCGCGGCGGACGGGGGGGAGAGGAGCCTTGTGCTGGTGTCGTTCATTTTGGCTGATGATCGACGCTCGGAAACCGACAATCGTCAGAGCCTCTTCATTATTGATGTGTGAACATCAGTATGTGGTGGTAGTCATCCATTTGTGTACGATTGGGCATTGGTCGGCGACACGTTTATTGCCGCCGGCGCTTCGTGTGAATGTTTTGTCGAGCGCTCGTCGGCAGCGGCAGCGTCTCGTCGGCGCGCTCCTCTTTTTGAGGAGCAAGCGGCAGAAACAGCAAACGCGAGCCCTTTACGCCAAACAACGCAACATCACACAATCCGCGACACCCCTCGAACACCTGTCCTCTACGACAGCAGCGCACACATAGCAGGCAGCGCTCCAACGAACGAGTCCACGCGCGTCTTCAACCGCCTCAACCACCGCCCTTCTCCACCCGCCTTCCAAAGAAAGCTCCCGCGAACCACAACAACAACCGACAATGCTGCGCCGCGGCGCCACCTGCCTGCTGCTGGCCAGCCGCGCCTGGCCCGCCGCAGCCGCGCAGCAGCAGCAGCAGCAGCAGCAAGCCGTTGCTGCCGCCGCCGCCGCCGCCGCCGCCGCCCGGTTTGCCTCTGCGGCCGCGGCCCCTCCTCTGCCCCCCAACGCGCCGCCCGAGACCAAGCCCGCCCCCTACGACGTCGGCGCCTCGACCAACATCAAGTGGCACGAGGGCGGCGTCCCTCTCGAGGCCAAGGAGCGCCTCCTCGGCCAAAAGGGGGCAGTCCTCTGGTTCACAGGCCTCAGCGGCAGCGGAAAGTCCACCGTGGCCTGCACGCTCGAGCACGCGCTCGCAGGCCGCGGCCACGCGACGGCGCTGCTGGACGGGGACAACGTGCGGCACGGCCTGAACAACAACCTGGGCTTTGCCCCCGCCGACCGCGAGGAGAACATCCGCCGCATCGGACAGGTGGGAAAGCTGTTTGCGGACGCGGGCTTGCTCTGCCTCGTCAGCTTCATCTCCCCCTACCGCGCCGACCGCGCCCGCGCGCGCGCGCTCCTGCCGGCGGGGCGGTTCGTCGAGGTCTTCATGCGCGTGCCGGTCGAGGTGTGCGAGACGCGCGACCCGAAGGGCCTGTACAAAAAGGCGCGCGCGGGACTCATCAAGGGATTCACGGGCATCGACGACCCCTACGAGGCGCCCGAGGCCGCGGAGATCGTCCTCGACGCGGTCGACCCGGCGACGGGGGCGATGGTGTCGCCGGAGGAGCAGGCGCGCGCGATCCTGGCGTACCTGGGGGACAAGGGGCTGCTGGAGGGGGGGAGGAAGTGAAGCGAGAAGGAGGGGGAAGAGGGGCGCGCGTGGGTGGTAGGGGGGGTGGCTGCCCCCCCAGCGAGGCGAGCGGGGGGTGAAAGGCGGGGGGGCGGGGGGCGGCTGCTCAGCGTTCGGTTTGTAAGGGGTCGCGACTATTTTTGGTCGCGACTATTTTTGGTCGCGTGTGTCCTGTTTGCAATAGAACTAGGGCGCGTGGCGGCGGCGGCGGCCAATGAAATGACACGGTAATCCAGGCAGCAGCGAATGCACGCCCGCGAAACGAGGGGGCAGAGGGGAAAAAGGCGGTGCTGGTGCTGCCTGCTGTCGCTCCTCCCCTCTCCCCTCCTCTCCTCTCTTGAATCTCAAATCGGGGAGCGTCTCTCGTCAGTGCCCGTCCTCCCGCCCAAAGTCCAGGCTGATCTTCACGGACTCGCTCATGGGCGGGTTGCGCGAGAAGGCCGTGCCCCCGACCCAGTAGGGCGGCACGAGCGGGTCGGGGTGCCGCCACTCCTTGAGCAGCGCCTCGCCCTTGTCCAGCAGCCGGTCGGCGGCGTCGCGCGTCTCCTGTCCCTTTTTGGGGGGGGGCGGGGTTTTTTCCGGTTTCGTTTTGTTGGGCCGTTTCGGCGGGTCGGTTGCGCGTGAGTCGGGTAAGATCAAAGGAGGACGGAGGTTTGCTGCCGCCGTGCGTGCGTGCGGCTTTCGCCCTGCCTCAAAGACAGGGGCGGCCGCCGACGCCCTCGCCGACGCCGATCCGCCGCCGACCCCGCTCCTCACCGTCTCGCGGTTGGCCTCGAACTCTCCGCGCACGGCGCGCGCCCGCGCGTACCACTGCTGGCGGTCGCCGGTCCAGTCCAGGGCGCTCTTGAGCGCCCGCCGGTACAGCAGCATGACGCGCGAGCGGTGCGCGGCCGCGTACGACATTCTCGGTGTGAAGAGAGAGCAGAGGGCCAAGCTCCTGCTGCTCCTGCTGCTGCTGCTGCTGTTGTTGGGCGTGTCCTGGGCGTGAGGGTGTGGTCGGCCCCCTCACGCGCGCGCGCCCGTCCCCTGTGAGCTGTGGTTTTGGAGCGTTTGGCGTTTGGCCGAGATCAAAAAGAGGGCTTTTCCCTGTCCGCTGCTGCTGCTGCTGCTGTTTGCGAGTCGGGTGACGAAAGGTCTGTGTGTGCGGTTCGGTTGGCCGGTGGGTGGTGGCGGGTTGATGTGGCCGTGGCCACGCCGTGGAGGGAAGAGGTACAAGAAGCGGGCGTGTCCGGGGCCCGCCGCCGACAAAAGCCGCTCCGCCGACGCATCGTCCACCCTTGACGAACGCCCGCGGCTCCTCGCAGCTTCTCGCACCAGCAGCAGGCAGGACAATCGCGATCCCACACACCATCGGGTCGCATCCCCTCCGGCGAAAGCGTTGCCCCTCCAAGAAAGAGAGGAGCAAAGCTGCACGTTTGAAGGAGGACGAACAGAAAAAGCAAGAGCAAAGAACGATGTCCTACCGCAAGGCGTCTCCCGCCGCGGCCAAGAAACCAGGTGCGGGATGCACGCGCTTCCGCATGGCCGTCACGCGCACATGGCAGGGGCGGCAAGAGGGCCTCGATCGCAAGACTGACTGACAGATGCACACAAAACATCAACTTCAAACGCCGACCAAGAAACAGGCCTCACCGACGAGCAAAAGGCCGAGCTGCGCGAGGCGTTCGACCTGTTCGACACCGACCGCACGGGGCGCATCGACGCCAAGGAGCTCAAGGTGCGATCGAACGTTGTGTGTGAGCGACCACGACTCGGCGAGCGGGCCCATCGTCGCCGACGCCCGACGACGACGACGCCGACGCGACGAGAGCCCCCCTTCCTCTTCCCTTTGTGTGACAACAACCCCACCACAACCCACCCCCCCCCTTTCAGGTCGCCATGCGCGCGCTCGGCTTCGAGCCCAAGAAGGAGGAGGTCCGCAAGATGATCGCCGACGTGGACCAGGACGGCAGGTGAGAAGAGATGGGGGGCAAATGAAAAGACGAGAGGGGGACGGTCTCTGGGACCTCGCGCCGTCCCGCCCGCTCCCCTCCCCCCGCCGTCAAAAAACAAAAGGACCAAATCGAGTGCGCTCCCCCCCCTTCCCCGTCAAAACGATCGACCTCTAACAATCTGAACAGCGGCCTCATCGACTTTGACGACTTCTCCGCCGCCATGGCCGCCAAGATCGCCCAGCGCGACCCCGACGAGGAGATTGCCAAGGCGTTCGCCCTCTTTGACGAGGCCGGGCGGGGGAAGATCGGCCCGAAAGATCTCAAGCGGGTCGCGCGCGAGCTGGGCGAGGCGTTGGCGGACGGCGAGCTGCAGGAGATGATCGACGAGGCGGACCGGGACGGTGAGCGCTTGGTCGGGGCCGTGCCGAGGGGATGTTTGGCCGCGCGTTTCGCAAGCAAAAACGGCGCCAAATCGCTCGCCGCATGCCCCCCTTTGCTCAAGCCCCCACCCCTTTTTTTCCCCGACGGACAACGACGGCGGCGACGACGCCGTGTTTGACACCAAAACCAAACACAAACAGGCGACGGGGAGGTCGACCTCGAGGAGTTCCGCCGGGTGAGTGCGCGCTTTGCGCGCCCCCCTCTCCTTGCCGCCGCAAGAGCACAGGCGCACGTGCGCCCCAACTCGAAATCTGACGACAAGACCGCCCCCCCCGCCCCGCCAAACCAGAAGACCAAAAAACACGCTCGACTAAATCAAAACCAAAAAACACGCTCGACTAAATCAAAACCAAAAAACACGCTCGACTAAATCAAAACCAAATCAACAGATCATGAAGAAGACGTCGCTCTTTTCCTGAGGCGGCGCAAGTCGGCAAATCAGCAGCAGCAGCACGCGACGAGGAAGACACACGCGCAACCAAACGCAGGGAATTGAGAACGAAAACAAAACAAGAATAAGGGCAAACAAATACACATGTAAAAAGCAAAACGAAAACGAAAAGCAAAACGAAAAGCAAAACGAAAACAGAATCGCGCGCCTCTCACTCGGCGCGCGCCGCCGCCTCGCGCCCACCCCGCCGCCCCGCGTCCGGCGGCGGCCGCACCAGCTCGAACGCGTCCACGGGCTCCCCCGCGGACGTCACGCTCTCCACTTTGAGCCTCTCCGCGGTCGCGTCCAGCCGCAGGTACCCCCAGTCGTACCGCAGGCGCCGCCAAATCGGGGCGGGCGGAAACGCCGCGTTTAGCGTGAGCGGCGCGCCGCCGTTGCCCGCGACCACGTGCACGGTGCCGCGGCGGCCGGTTGTCGTTGGGGCGCCGTTGCGCGCGCCGTTCCTCGCGCCCGTGAAAAAAGGCGACGGAAAGGGGCGCTCTACGGGCGCGCACGTCGGCCGGCCCAGCCGCCAAGCGCGCCGCGGCAGCCGCTTCCCCTCCTCCGCGCCGCCGCCGCCGCCCCCTCCTCCTGCTCCGCCACCCGCCCCTCCCTCCTCCTGCTCGCGCCCCTCCTCTCGCTCGTCCTCCTCCAGCACGGGGCACGTCCGCCCGTACGAGTGGTGGTGCCCGCTGATCGTCAGGTCGACCGCGTACCGCTCCAGCAGCGACCCGAGCGCCGCCCGCAGCGCGCGCGACACCGCCGCGTCGCTGTCGGCGGGGCCGTCCCAGGAGGAGCAGACGTGGACGGGCCGGTGGCCCACGAGCACCAACCAGGGTTCGTTGCCGTTGCCTGTGCTTATGTTGTTGCTGGTGGTCGTGTTCGTGTTGACGGCGGGCGCGGTGGTGGGGATTTCGCCTCGGCCGCGCGCGCCGTCGTCGCCCGCTGCCGCAGCCGCCGCGCCCGGCTGCTGCGGCCGCCGCTCGCGCTCGCGATCGCCGCCGCCGTCCTTCCTCCTCGCCCCTTTCCGGGCGCCCGCGAATGCGCGCTCGAGAAAGGCATGCTGCTCCGATCCCGGCATGAAGTCGTGCTCGGTGCTGAAGACGACGAAGCGCACGTTGGGGCCGTGGTCGAACGCGTACCAGGGCCGGTCGCCGGCGCCCGGGGGCAGCGGGCCGCGGGGCGGGGCGGCGGGCGGGCGGGCTTGGTGCCGCTCCTCCTGGTCGGCGGCGCCGCTGCCGACAGCGCCGCGCTCGCGTGCAGACGCCGACGACGCCGACGCCGCCGAAGACGAGGGCGACAGCGACGGCGCCTCATCCGCCACCGCCGCCGCCGCCTCGTCCGACGAGAGAGAAAGGATGCTCCCCCCCTGAGGCATGGCGAACCGGCGCGCGTAAGGCACGCCGCACTCGCCGCCGCTGTCGAAAACGTCGCGCGCGGGCCTGTCCCCCCCCCTGGCCGCGCGCGAGCGCGCGTCGGCGCCGTCGTCGTCGCCGCCGCCGTCGTCTTTGGCGTCGCCGCCCGTCGCCGCCGCACCCCCGTTGCCCACCCGCGCCCCGGCCTCCCCCGTCCCCGCGCTGAAGCGGTCGCCGCTGCCCGGCCAGTTGCGCTCGTGGTTCCCCGGCGCAACCATGTAGGGGACGGACGACGCGATCGGCTCGACCAGGTCGTGGAACGCGGACCAGAGGGCGCCGTACCCGCGGGCGTAGCTGATGTCGCCCGCGTGCAGGACCAAGGAAAAGATGGGAAGGGGGGAAGGGGAGGGAGCGGGGGAAGGGGCGTCGGCCACGGGTGCGGTGGCGGCGGCGGCGGCGGCGGCCGTCAACGGCAGCGGCGGCGGCGCCGCAAGGGCCGAAAGCAGCACCTCGGCCGCCAGGGCGCGCGCCGTGCGGACGGAGGGAGCGCCCGTGTAGGCAAGCGCCTGCGACCATCCGTCGGGCTCGGCCTGGCCCATGTCGGCGGTGACGAGGACGCGCACGCGCCCGCGCTCTGCAGAGGGGTCGTCGGGGGAGACCGCGCCGGGCGGCGCGAGGAAGGACGCCTCGGGCGAGCGGACCGCCGCTTGCGGCGGCGGCGGCGGCGGCGGCGGCGGCGGCGAAAAAGAGGGCGCCGCGCCCGCGTTGCCGCCGCCGCCGCCGCCCGCTCCTCCGCCGCCGCCGCCGGCGTCCCCCACGACGTACCAGTAGCGCCTGCCGGGCTCCAACCCAGCCATCACGGCGGTGTGGAAGAAGCCCGGCGCGACGAACCCCACCCCCGCGGCGTCGCCGCCGCACAGGTCCGAGCGGGAGTAGGTGGAGGCGGCGGCGGCGGCGGCGGCGGCGGCGGCGGGGCCGGCACCGGCGCCGGCAAGGACGGCGGGCGCAAAGTGTTCGTACGCGCGCTCCGAGGGGAAAGCTCCGCCTCCTTTCGCAGGCCCGGGCGGCTCCGCGGTCCACCAGACGCCGGGGGAGCCGCCGGGCAGGCGCGTGGTCCAGCGCACGGCCAGGGCGACAGTGGGCGGAGCGGGCGGGGGGGGCGCCGCGCCCGACGCCGCCGCCGCCGCCGGCGGAGGCGCGGGCGCGGGCGGCGCGAGGGTGAGGGACAGGCGCCGGTGCAGGGGCGCGCGGCCGTCGGCGGCGTTGGCGAGGATCAGGGGCGGCGCGCCCAGCCGCGGCGTGTCGTCCAGCCCGCCGCGCAGCAGCACCAGGGCAACGCGCGGGGAGAGATAATTGGCCAGGCGCAGGTCGAGCGAGCCGCTGGGCGCGGCCGCCGCGCCGAGCAGGGCGAATTTTGCGGGAGATGCGGCGGCGAAAGATTTTTCGGCGAAGGATTTTTCGGCGAAGGATTTTTCGGCGAAGGATTTTTCGGCGGGCGCCGCCTCTCCCTCGTCGCCCGCTTCGTTGCCGCTGCTGTCGTCCTGGGTCGGCAGCAGCAAGACGGCGATCATGTCGTCCACGCTCGCGTCCTGCAGGCCCGACCAGGACACGCGGAGGACCTCGGCCGCGCGCGTCGCCGCGGAGGCGTGCACGACCTGGCCGCTGCTCGCGCCGCCGCCGCCGCCGCGCCTTCCCGTCTCTTGCGCTGCCTCGTCCTCGGCGGCCCAGGACGCGTTGGCCGACAGCCGCGCGCCAAAGCCGGCAACGCCGGCCTGGACCCCGTTGCGCTCCCCGCGCATCCACGCCGCGGCGGACGCGAGGACGGGCGCCCAGCGCACGAGCTCGAGGGCGTTCTCGTGGTGGGGGGGCGGCGGTGCATGCGCGGCGACTGCGGCGACGGCGACGGCGGCGACGCGCGACGCGCGCCTGTCGTCGTCGGCGGCGGCGTCGGCGAGGCGGTGCGTCGGCCGGCGCACATCGGCGGCCTGGGCCGCAGGACACGCCAAGATGGCCAGCAGCAGCACCAGCCGGCTGCACGCCGCGGCGGGCCGCGGCGCCATCTCGCGGGCGCGTTTGGCTTTCTGCTTTTGAGGAATTGAGGAAGGGATGGAATCAAGCGCGTCGCGCCTGGGGGTAGCCGCCTCCCTGTCAACTGGCCACGTGCGAGGAATGAGTGAGCGAGCAGAGAGTCGGCTCGATCGGATATTGGGGGTGCGGGCGCTTGGAGTCGTTGGGGGACAAAACTTTAGATGGCGCTCCGTGCCGCTGCGCGGCGCGCGCGCTCCGCCCTTATTTCAGTGCAACGAAGAAAACCGGGGAACGCTCCGCCTCATCGACCCTCCACCACCAGCTCCGACCGGCACGTCGCCGCGCCCCCGGCCTCGGCGCGCCGCGCGCACCGGCAGCGCTCCGCCCGGAAGCCGCCCGCGCCGTCGCAGCACTCGCGCGCAAAGGGCGAGGCCGCCACCGCGCCGTTGGCGCCGCTCGTCGTCGCCGGCTCGTCGTCGGGCTCGCCGCCCGCGCCGCCGCCCGCGCCGCCGCTTGCGCCGCCGCTTGCGCCCGCCCGCAGGCGGGCCCCCCACCACCAGACGTCGGCCCCGGCCTCCGGCTCGAACTTGCCAGATGGGTCCAGCTCGGCCACGGCGCAGCCAAAGTCGCACCACCGCCGGCCGTACTCGGCCGCGCCGTCGAAGCAGGCGTCGGGCAGCGCGGCGGCGGCCTCGGCCCCTCCTGCCGTCGTCTCCGCGCTCACGCCCGCGCCCGCCGCCTCCTCCCTGGCCTCCTCCGCCGAGAGCGGCCAGCTCGCGCCCATCGACGCGTACATCGGCCATCCGGCCTTGCCCGCGTGCAGGCGCCCGCGGCACACGGGGCCGCGCAGCACCCGCGCGAGCGCGTCAAACCCCGGGTTGCGCATCATCGGGTGAGTCACCGTGCCCGCCCGGCTCTCCTCCGGCGTCTTGCCCTTGGCGGCGGCCCGCTCGGCCTGCGCGGCCGCCTTTTCCGCCTCCGCCGTCGTGCGGCCCTGGCCCCCGCCCAAAGCGTAGGACACGTGGTCCTCGACGTTGAGGTAGACGACGGGCTCGCCGCTGGCGGGCGACAGGAAGGCGCGCTCGCCCGCCACAAAGCGCACGAGCGCGGGGGCGCGGAAGGCGCGCCACGCGTTGGGGCCGTCGGGCGCGTAAAGCACGTCCAGAAGCAGCGGCATGCAATCGCCCGCGGCCGACAGAGGCACGGCCACCTCGAGCTGGTCGTAGGCGTTGACGGCGGCGTGCAGCGCCGATTCAATCTCGCTGGAGCTGACGTAGGACGACTTGGCCGGCAGCGTCGCGTTGAACAGGTTGGCCGCGATCATGGCCTCGTACGCGCGGCTCCAGCCTTTCGGGCCGCGCTCGATCGACGGCAGGGGTCCCGTCTGGAGCGTGGTGCGGCGCGCGGCGGCGTCGCGGTCGGCGGCAGCGGCGGCGGCGAAGGACTCGACGCGGACAGAGGGGGGCGCCTTGTTTTCGTTGTCGTTGTCGTTTTTGTCGCTCTTGTTGCCTCCTTCGTCGCCGTCCTTGTCCCTGGACAGCTCGAACACGTTGGGAGGCTGCAGCAGAAGCGACTCTTGCCCGTCGCCGCCCTCGCCGCCGCCGCCGTTGCTCGCCGCCGCCTCGCGCTGCGCGTCGGCAAACTCGGCCGGCGTGACGCCGTCCTCGCGCGTGTGCCGGACCACCTTGACCTTGCGCGACGGCACGAACCAGAACGCCTGCACCTCGTCAAAGTCGCGCACGGCGCGCCACACGGCCTCGTTGCGCGCGGCGTGGCCGTCGTTGCTGCCGCCGCTGCCGCCGTCTGTCGTCGCCGGCGCCGCCGCCATCGCCGCCGTCTCGGCCACGGCCGCGTTGTAACGCCGCGACAGATTCGCGACCTGCTCCGCGAACGCCTCGGGCGTCGTCGCCACGCTCCGCCGCACGCGCCGCTCGTTCGGCTTGACGTCCATGGTGACCTGCGTGACGACGCCCAGGCGCCCCGTGCTGACGGACAGGGCGCGCCACAGGCGCGCCTGGCGCTGGTCTGCACCCGATGAAGCGGCCGTAGGCCAGGCGTCGGGCCGCCTGGCGGCCAGGACGGTGCCGTTGGCGAGCACGACGCGAAGGGCGCGCAGCTGCGATGACAGGCCGCCGAAGCGCAGGCTCGAGCCGTGCGAGCCGGTCGACACGGCGCCGCCGATCGTCTGGTCGATGAACCAAGAGAAGGCCTTGAGCGTCAGGCCGTCCGGCGCGTTCAGGCGGCGGCGCGGGCGCTGCTGGCTCTTTGGAAGAAAGGACGACGAGGAGGATAGGTCAGACGACTCCGACGACGACTGCGACGACAACGAGGACGAAAGCGCCGCCCGCCACCCGCCTTCCTGGCGCTCCCCCTCGTCCTCGATCTCGTCCCAGTGGTTCAGCGCCCGGAGTAGCGCGCGCTGGGACAGGCCCGCCGGGCACGTGACCGTCATGCCCTCGCGGTCGACCGACACGTATTTCAGGGTGGCGCCGACGTCGCCTCGCGACACGCCGGCGACGCCCTCGAGCTCGGTCGTCGGGATGACGATCACGGAGCCGGCGGAAGCGGCGGCCTTCGTCGTTTTGCCGTTTGCGTCGTCATCGGTGGCGCCGGATTCCGGGGCAAGGGCGCCGTTGTTGTTTTTGGGCACGGGGCACCAGCCCTCGCGCCACCAGCTGTGCCCGAGACCGACGCTCCGCGCCGTGCCGGCGGCGGCGACGGCGGCGGCCACGTCGGCCTCGGTCCCGGCGCCGAGCGTGGCGGGGGCGGGCGAGTCTTCGCACAGGAAGTAGGACTGGAAGTTGGCGGTCGCCAGGGGGAGGCCGCAGAACGCGTGGCTGACGCCGCCCGAGGCGCGGTCGTTTGAGCACGCGCGAGGCGTCGCCGAGGCGGCGGCGGGGGCGGCGTGCAGGCAGCAGAGCGAGAGGACGAGGAGGAGGGGGGGGGAGAGGCGGAGGCGGGTGAGCGCGGCGCGCGGGTCGCGCGGGCGGCCGCCTGCGACAGCGGCAGAGGTGGACGGAGTCATGGCGTGCGTTTGAGAGGGGGAGGAGGCAGGGTTTTGAAAGGGGGTGCAAAGAGTCGGAGCGAGGGATTGTCTCTCTTTTTGACTCGCGCGGCGCGGCGCTCCCAAAAAAACGGAGCTTCCGGTCCCCCCCTCCGAAACACCAAAAACCAAAAAGAGCGAATCGTCCTCACTCGACCATTCTCCTCTCTTTGCAAGCGACACAGCCACATCCCATCCCATCCGTCAATCGCACCATACAACAGCAACCATGGCCGCGCAATGTGAGTCCTTGTCTCGAACGCCAACTTGAACACGGAAACAAAACGCCGACCATTTGTCGTCAGCGGCGTCGTCGTCGTCATCTCGCTCTCTCGCGCTCTCACTCCCCCGCCCCCTCCCCCACGCAAAAAACAAAACGCCCACCCAACCCCAACACCCATCACAAAACAGCCTGCATCGTCTTTGGGGCCACGGGGTCCGTCGGGTCTTCCCTGGTCGAGCTCCTCGCCACCCGCAACAAGGCGTTTGGCTTCGGCGTCGTCGGCGCCGCCGGAGGGTCGGGCCCGCCCCTCACGATCGTCGCGGCCGCGCCCGACGCCGTCAAGGCCCTGAAAGACAAGTTCCCGGAGGGAGGCGACGCCAAGGTCGTCTGCGTCAACTGCGACGGCAACGACGCCGCCCAGGTCGAGATCGCGTTCGACATGGCCGCGGAGGGCGGCGCGACCGTCGTGGCGGTCTGCAACGCCGTCGGCAACACGCGCTACGCCCCGCTCTCGGAGATGACGGCCGAGGAGGTCTGCGCCCTGGTGGCGCACGAGATCGTGCCCGCGACCAACATCCTCAAGGTCGCCATGCGCCGCATGGGGAGCGCGCTCGACGCCGCCCAGGAGGCGGGGTCCGCGGGCGGCGGCGCGACCGCCGGCCCGCCCGCGGGAGGCACCACCGAGGGCGCCGGCGCCCCCCCGCCGGCGGGCCCCGCCTTTTGCTCGTCGATTGTCTACCGCTCGGCGTCCGTGACGCACCACGGCATGAAGCACCACGAGGCGTTCGCCGCCGCCAAGGGGGCGGGCGAAGCGATGCACCTTAGCGCGGCCGCGACCATGGCGCAGCGCGGCGTCAAGGTGTCGGTCGTGGCGGCGGGGCTGGTCGAGTCGTCGGCGGCGGCGCGGGCGGCGCTCGGCGGCGGCGGCGGCGGCGGGGGCGCGCAGGCGCAGGCGCAGCACCAAAAGTCGACCGGCCTGTACCCTCCGCACCGCCTGGCGCGGGCCGAGGAGGTGGCGGCGGCGATGGCGGTGGCCATGTCGCCCACGCTGCTGCCCTTCACGACGGGCGCGGTGATCCCGTGCGACGGGGGCCTGTCGCGCGTGCAGACGTACGCGGCGCCGACGCAGCACGTGTGAGGCGTTGTTGTTTTTCTCTGTTTTTTTTGAGCGTGCATTTTTTTTGTCGTTGGAGATCGCCCGCCGTTTCTTGTGCCCAAAAGATCCCGCCAGTTGCGCGCGCGCGCCATGTTGTGTTTGCACATGAGTTGCACCCGACCCTAGCGCACACGCATCAGTAACATTTGCAAATCGACAAGCCGCATTAATCAAACATCGAATTTACACAGACCCCAACTGTCAAAGGAGCAATCACGGGAGCGTCGTCGGAACACAGCAGTTTCAAGTGGGCCGCCCAACCAGCACGCTTCCCAAAACAAGACCGAGTTCATCTTTCGTCATGGATCACGCAGCGGGTGCGCCCCCCGCACCAACACCACCGCCGCCTCCCGCCACCGCCGAGCCGGCCTTGCGCCGCGACACGAGCGACGACGACGACGACGGCGACCCCGCCGCCGACCGCCCGCCGCCGCCGTTCCCCGCCGGCGCCGGGAACGCGCGCACCAGCACGCTGTTGGTCCGCCCGGCCGCCGCCGCCTCGCCCGCCTCGACCCGCCGCCGCTCGTCGATGTCCTCGACCGTGTCGGCCAGGTGCGCCCCCTTGGCGTCCGGCTGCGGCAGCAGCATGAGCGCCACCGCCGACGCCAGCGACAGCGCGAAAAACACCGCCTCGGGCGTGTGCTCCCACGCCGTGGCGCGCGCCGCCACCGTGAACGACGACAGCAGGCCGCCGATGCGCGACATCGAGTTGTTGAACCCGAGCGCGAAGCCGCGGATGGACGTCGGGTAGACCTCTGCGGTCGTGAACACGAAGGCGTAAGCGGCGTACACACACAGGCGCGACAGGAAGAGCGGCGCGATGGCGGCCTGCCCCTTCACGCCGGCCATGAGCGGCACCATCAGGGCGGCGACGGCGACCATGGGCGCCGCGTAGGCCACCCGCCTGCTGCACAGGTGCACCAGCACGAGCGACAGCATCAGGCCGGGAACCTCGGCGGACGCAGTGATGAGGTTGCCCTCCAAATCTGCTTTCGGGATCTGGAGGCGCCCGCCCAGCGACGCGTCGCACGCCTTGGCGCCGCCGCTCATGAAGCTGATCTGGCCGACCAGGTAGACCAGGCCGTACTGGCCGTTTTGGTGTGGTTCGGTTCGTTGTGATTTGGTCATTATTTTTTCAAGGGGGGGGGGGGGGGGGGGGGGGGGGGGCGGGAGGCCCGGGGGGGGGGGCCGTTTTTTTTTGGTGA
>Ga0105054_10004851_pt1 | contig 19798 bp, 16 predicted proteins | sample BON02_FD_78091 | JGI IMG/M metagenome (GOLD analysis project Ga0105054, IMG submission 78091) | Freshwater microbial communities from Lake Bonney liftoff mats and glacier meltwater in Antarctica - BON-02 (megahit assembly) | ecosystem: Environmental > Aquatic > Freshwater > Ice > Glacier...
GCCGAAATCCCTTGCGACATCGGCGATCCGGTCGTCATCCGTGGCGACATAGACGGCCTCGGCCTCTTTCACCATGCGGCCAACGTCCCATGTCCACTGGATCAGCGGCTTGACCACGCCCCCGATACTCCTGAGCGGGGCCAGCGGTTTTCCGGGATAGCGTCTCGACGCGTATCGCGCCGGTATGATGATGATCATCGACCGGCCCCTGCCTGAATGGCCCGTGGCAAGGCTCGCCTCCCCGGGATGCGGGTTTCCCCGTCTGCGGTCGGTATGGCCGGCGTGACCCGGCCCCCCCTGCGCACAGATGCTGCCGCAGGGGGGCAGCACGACCGGGCTGGCTGCGGTGTGCCAGTTGCCGGCCCCCCTGCCGTTTCGTTTTGCAAACCTCTGGCAGACAGGCGATGGGCAGGGCCCGTTGCGCCGTGCAACCGCGCGACATCCTGCCCGATCCCCCCGCCGACAGTGAAACCCAGTCTTGCCATCGTCATCAAACCTTCATCCATGTTTGCCCCGGAGCCGACCGAACACGAAAATTGCCGTCAACGCCACCCTCCGTCTCCTCAGGCAGGTGTCGTGGCCCGAACCGCCCTGCCCAGGGGCAGGCCGCATTCAAATGACGTCACTCGCCCGACCCCGTTGTCTCAGCCTTGAATATCAACAGGTTCAACCAGACATGATCGGGGCTTTTCCCGTAAGGCGATGAATGCCCGACCGCCTGCAATCCCGCCGCATCCGCCCGCGGGACGTGGTCCGGGTCGGAGTTGTCGTTGCCCCGGTTTCGTGACGGTTCGGGCATGTTGCAGGCAGCCATGATCCCGCAGCGGCCCCTCCGGGCACCTTGGGCCTGTTCCTGCCGCTGGTTCCGGGCCCAATCGCCCATATCCCGTTCGGCCAGGCAAAGCGCAGTGCAATCGACATCCTCACGCACGGCAGATCGATGCAATTCAGCGCATCACGCTATGGCGTTTCGGGAATCCTTGAAACGCCCATGTCTCGGGTTGTTCGCGAATCGCCTCAATCGGGCTGCTGGCGCAACAGCGCCAGCAGATTTTCTCGAATCTCCCTGCTCTCCGTCAGCAGTTCGCGGTTTCGGGCGAGATCGCCAATCGCGACAATATCACCCGGTACAGTTTGCCCTTCGGCCCCTGCAACTTCTTCCACCCGTTCCGGGTTCGGCGGCAGTGTGCCGGACAGGGTTTGAAGCTGATCCGCACGGGCTCTCAATTCATTTGCCGTCTCCGAGGCCAGGCCAGTCAGATAACTCATCGCCACGCTGCGCTTGCTTTCGAGAATTGCAATCTCGGCGAGGACATGGCGCTCATCCTCGCTCGGGATGTCCGCGCGGGTGCCAAGGGCTGCCCGCGCCTCGCCAGCCAGGCCAAGTTGCACCAGCCGGGATGCGACGGCCAGCCGGGCCCCCTCTGCAATCTGCCCGTTCATCGACAGACGCATGGCGGTCTTGAGAAACGCCACGTCATCGGCGGTCTCGGCAAGCTTCGTGAGCGCCTGCGCCATCAGCCGGTCCGCCGTCCGGGCATCGATGCGATTGCGCGCCGTGAAATTCGAGAGCTGGTCAAGGGCTTCATCGAATTGGGACTGGTGAATCAGCGCTTGGATGATGGCAATCCGAAGCCGCGCCGCTTGTGGATCATCGCCGGCTTCAAAGGCCATGGCGGCTGCCTGTTCGATCAGGCCATCCGACACCCCCCTGCCGGCCGCAATCTGGTTTTCGATCAACAGTGTCAGCGCATCGGCCGCCTGCACACTGCGAGACGCCGCAACTTCGACAAGGCCGGAATTGGCCGCCAGTTCATCGCCTGCCGCCCGGTCCAGACGGGCCTGAAGCATCTTGACCTCGGGCAGGTCTTCACTGCCTCCGCGCTCGACGGCATTGCGGATCTGAAGAGCAGATTCGCGGTCTCCCATATCGACAAACTTCTGCGCAATGCGCGGACCCAGATGCTGGCGCAAATGGTCTGGAAACGAGGACAGGCTTCGCACGATCGCCGCTTCGTTCACCTCTGCCCGGCCTCTGGCTTGCGGACTGGCCAAAAGCGCCCAGAGTGCAGCAGGCGATTCGCAATTCGCCTGCGAATGCAGGATCGGCGTATCATTCAAGGCATCGCCCTCCACCAGCGTCGCCAGTTCCGTCAGAACGCCACGATTCGGAATGGAGGCCGGGCCTTGCGCAAGAACGGCGCGCGCCTCGAGACCGAAGGTAAGGTAAATCAGCATCCGGGCGAGTATTGCATGTGCCTCGGGGTCAGGGCGGTCACGGACATCCAGAAGATTCATCCGTGCCTCGCCCAGCATGTCGAGGACGGCGTCATCGAAAAACCATGCCCCGACATCGACAAGACGCGGGTCGACGCATTCGGACATCTGCTCGCGAATCCGGTTCCCCTTTGCGGCGCGGCCATCCCGATCCAGTTGCGTTTCGATCAGGATGTTCGATGCCAGGGGTTGGGCGAGATCGGCGGGCAGATCATCTGCCACAACCCCTGAAGTCTGCTTCTGCCTGTCTTCTGCCCTGGGCCGGACAATGATCGCCGCTTCGCGTTCGAGCGAGATAAGGCCCTGAGTGGCGGCCCGCGCAGTCTGTTCGAGCAATCCCGTCTGCAGATTCCTTACCCGGCTCAACTCGGACTCAGTCAAGACGTCCTCAGTCCTGCCGGACAATTGGCCAAGAGCGAGCTTCGCAGGCAGGGCGGGCAGGATAACCGGCAAAAGGGAAGAACGGTCCTGTTCCAACGACGCTGGACGGCCCTGCGGCGCGAGACCCTGCACCGTCTGGATGGGCCCCGCCCAAGGATTGTCTGGTGTCGGGGGGCCGTCCGCAACATCGATCAACAACCCTTCATTCGGCAAGACCTCGACAGAAAGCGCACAATCGCAGATCAGTTCGATGGCCAATCGACCTTGGCCAAGATCGCGCAACCCGGCGATGCGCCGTCCCTGAAGCCGGCGGAAAGCGTCGGACAGGTCGAACCTCACGTCCGGGTCGTCCAGCTTCAATTCGTACCCGTCACCGCTGCGCCCCAGGTTCCAATCCGGCCTTTGCCTGAAATCGACGACGATTCGAGTGAAATCGCCATGTTCTCCCGTGCGCACCGATACCGCCTGGGCAGAGGCAGAAGCGAGCGACAGCACGGTCGCAATACACACAGCCAGAATGGCGCAACCCGCGTTGCTCACGAAACCGGTCATGCGGCCTTCACCCCTTTCAACGCTTCTTCAAGCTCGGCAAAGGCAGGGCGCATGTGGTGTGGAGCGTTCTGGCGTCCGACCTCGATGCAGATGTTGGCCGAGTGATTGTGCATGTTCGCGACAAGGACTTCGCGGATCAGCTGGTATAAGTGGGCATCCTCCTCGATAACCGTCTTGACCTTCGTGGCAAAAGGACCGACCAGACCATAGGCAAGGAAAACGCCGAGAAACGTCCCGACCAGCGCGCCGCCGATCATCCTCCCCAGAATTTCCGGAGGTTGATCGATGGATGCCATCGTCTTGATCACCCCCAGGACGGCCGCGACAATTCCCAATGCGGGCAGTCCGTCTGCCATGATCTGAAGGGTGTGACTGCCGTGCAACGCGTGGTGAAGGTTCGCGTCCATGCGTTTTTCCAGCACCTCTTCGACCTGATGAGGGTCGTCGTAATTCATCGAGGCCGAACGCAACGTATCGCAGATCAGTTCGACGGCTTCGTGATCCGCGCGCAACCGGGGATAGCGCGCAAATATCTCGCTGGTTTCAGGCGACTCGATGTGCTCTTCCAACTGGACCGGATTCTGTTTGGCCAGCCTGATCAGCTCGTACAGAAGACAAAGCAGATCGCGATAGTCCGCAGGCTTCCATTTGGGGCCCTTGAAGACAAGCTTCAGATCCTTCAGCGTGCTTTTGACTCCGGCTGAATCATTGGACAGCAGGAATGCGCCGATGGCGGCGCCACCGATCATTGCCAATTCGAACGGCAGGGCCTTCAAGATGATTCCCATCTTTCCGCCAGCGGCCAGATAGCCGCCGAAAACCATGACGAAGATGACAGCGATCCCAATTATTCCAAGCATGGAAAATCATTCCCCCGGTTTATGCAGCACAATTTCAGGTGTCGCAGGTCGGCATTAAGAAAGCGTCTCCACGGCCGTTTCGGCGCGGAAAACTTCTAGTTCTTGGGAACGTTGGCGTTGCGTCCGGCAAGCAGGACGCTGATCGAATAGGCAACGTCCGGCGTCAGGCCTTCTACAACCTTCGCAGCGGCTTCGGGGCGCATCCGTCCCAGGAACCCTGCGGCAAAGACCGGCGACATGGTTTCAAACAGGAGCGCGGCTTCTTTCGGCTTCATGCTTTCGTAGACTGCCGTGAGGCGCGCCAGATCATCCTCTGCCGCATTCACGGCCAGGGCCAACGTCGATTCAAGTCGGGCTTCGGCCTGTTCAAGCATCCCGAGCTGTCGCTCGATCTGCGTTTCGGCATCGGCCATGGCAACAGATCGTTTCGCGAAATGGTCCTCCCGCTCGGCAAGCCGCGATTCGCGCGTTGCCAGGGCGTCGAGCACCGCCGCAACGTCCGGCGGCGTCTCGCAGCGCAAGGAATCGCCTGGCACGGCCTTTTCCGAGCGGATGTCGCTGACCTCTTTCGCGATGGCTGTCGCAGGTCCACCCAGGAACCGCAGCAATCCGGAGACGAACAACAGGATCGCCAATACCGAAAGCGGCCCAAGGCTCTGGCCGATCGTCTTTCGACGGAAAAACTTCATCGTCGGCACTCCTTTCAACTGTGGCGATGACTGGAGAAGAATGACTGGACAGGCGGGCTGCCCTTGATCTTCGGCTGCTCGGCAGCGGCTTTGGCAGGCTCGGGCTCGGTGCGGCGGAACGCCACAGGGGCGGCAGCGTCAGGCAGGGGATCGCCGGGCTCCTCAAGGTCGTGCAGGGCGGCGACATGCAATTCCAGCCGCCGCGCCACGTCCTCGGCACGCATGGTCAGTTCTTCCAGTGTCTTGCCCGATGAAGCCGCCTGGACCTGGGCCGCCTGCAAGGTGCGGGTCATATCGTCGACCTGCGCCGACAGGACCGCGATCGCGCCACCCACGCCTTTCTCCAGATCGGTAAACCGCGTCAGGCGGCGCGACAGGACGACGCAGTAGAAGGCCACCCCGAGGGCGCCCCCAATCAACAGAATATCGGAAATCAGTGTCATCGGCTGTCCTCAGTTCAAGACGAATTCCATGATCAGCAGGTCGCGCACGCGCCCCTCGCCAGTCACGAGCTGGGCCCGGCGCAACATCTGCGCGCGCAGGCGGGTCAGGGCGCCGGGCTGCTCCAGTTCGGCAGGTTCGATGGCGCGCAGATAGCTGTTGAGCACATCCACCACCCGCGGCAAGAGCATCGTCACATCCGCGACATGGGCCTTGCCCACCTCAAGCTGGGCCTGAAACCGCAGGTGGCGCGCGTTCGCACCCGGCCCGATGGACACGAGAAACGGCGCAATCGGGACAAATGCGATGTTGGGCATTCCCGGCACGTCGGCCACCGGCGGCGCCTCGTTCTGATCCGGCGGCGCCAGAACAAGGCCAGACCATACCGCATAGAACCCGCCGCCACCCAGAAGGATGGCCAGCACGACCCCGATCATCATGCCCTTCAGGCCCGACTTTCGCGGTGGTGCGGCGGTGGGCATGTCTGCTTCTGCGTTTGCCATGGTGTCCCCGGCTTTTGTGTCTCGAATCCCTTTTAACCTCCATCTGACTAACCGAATGTTAAGGCCCGCCAACGCAGGTTGACGGCAAGACGGGGCAGAAGCCCGATTCATCAGGAGGATGGTCTTGCAACAGATTCTTTCGGCTTGGTCCGGGTTGACCGTACAGCGCCAGGTGGTTGCGGCGCTGGCGGCGGTTGCCATGGTGATCGCCGTTGTCGGCCTGGCGCGGATGGCCACCACGCCGTCCATGACACTCCTCTATGCGGGCCTGGAAAACGGTGCCGCGGGCGAAGTTGTGCAGGCACTGGAAGCCCAGGGCGCCGCCTATGAGATTCGCGGATCGTCGATCTTTGTCGACAGCACGATGCGCGATGAACTGCGCCTCACGCTTGCCTCGGAAGGTTTGCCCAGCAGCAACGCACAGGGTTATGAATTGCTTGATTCCCTGACCGGATTCGGCACCACGTCGCAGATGTTCGATGCCGCCTACTGGCGCGCCAAGGAAGGCGAACTTGCCCGCACCATCGTGGCCAGCCCGACGATCCAGAATGCCCGCGTCCACATCGCCAACCAAAGCAACAAGCCGTTCCAGCGCGACGTGCCGCCGACCGCCGCCGTCACGGTGACGACAACCAATGGCGGGTTGTCGCCCAGCCAGGCCCGCGCGATCCGCTTTCTCGTCTCCTCCGCCGTGGCCGGGCTGGCCGTCGAGAACGTGTCGGTCATCGATTCGCGGGGGGGCGTCGTGCTGTCAGCCGACGGCGAAGGAATGGCGCGGGGCCAGACCGACGACAAGGCCGTTGACATCAAACGCAATGTCGAACGTCTGCTCGAAGCCCGGGTGGGGTTCGGCAAGGCGGTTGTCGAGGTCAACGTCGAGACGGTGACGGAGCGCGAACAGATCACCGAACGGCGATTCGATCCCGACGGCCGCGTCGCGATCAGTTCGGACACCGAGGAAACCTCGACCTCTTCCTCGGATCAGGGCGGTGGCGGTGTCACGGTGGCCAGCAACCTGCCCGATGGCGATGCGGCTGGTGGCAACGACAGATCGCAGGCCGAAAACACGCAGACCCGCGAGCGGGTGAATTACGAAGTCTCGGAAACCCAACGCGAAATACTGCGCACGCCGGGCGCGATCAAGCGGCTGTCGGTGGCCGTGCTTGTCGACGGCATCCGCAGCACCGACGACGCAGGCGTCCAGACCTGGCAGCCGCGCCCCGAAGACGAGATGCAGGCGCTGCGCGAACTGGTCGCATCGGCGGTGGGCTTCAACGAGGAGCGGGGCGACAGCCTGACCCTCAAGACCATGGAGTTCGAACCGCTGGCCGCCGAGGGAACGCCGCCCGTGCCCGGCATGTTCGGGCCCATCGCCGTTGACGCCATGCGCCTGGCACAGCTTGCCATTCTGGGTCTGGTCACGGTTCTGCTCGGCCTTTTTGTCGTGCGACCGATCCTGTCGCCGCCGACGCGCCCCCAACCCTTTGCGCTCGTCCCTCCCGCACCCGGCGTCGCCCGTTCCGCCCAGGCTCTGACGGGCGAAATCGACGAAGGCTCTCCAGGCCCGATGCAGACCATCGGTGCAGGCAGGGCCGCCGCCGCCGGTGCCCTGGGCGGTCCGTTGGCCGATGCCGGGCCCGACCCGGTCGACCGCTTGCGCAAGCTGATCGACGAGCGGCAGGAGGAATCGCTTGAGATCCTGAAAAGCTGGATGGAAGACACAGAGGAGCCTGCCTGATGCCATCGACCCTGCGACTTGAAGATTTCGGCGCCGCCACCCTGGCCGCCCGCCCGACAAGCGCCTTGCCCAATCTCGCCGACCCGACACCGGTGTCGCAGGAACAGGCCCTCGCCGCCTATGACAAGGGTTATGCTGCGGGCTGGGAGGATGCGACCCAGGCCGCCAGCCAGAGCCAGGACAGGCTGGATGCAGCGATGGCGAACAACCTGGAGGATCTGGGCTTCACCTATCACGAGGCGCGCGCGCATGTGATGCGTTCGCTGACGCCCCTGCTCGACGGCATGCTGACAAAGCTGCTGCCCCGGGTGATCCGCGACAGTCTGGGGGCCCGGATCATGGAAGAAATCGGCGGTCTGGCCCAACACGGTGCCGAAAACCCGATCGAACTCCTGGTTTGCCCCTCGGACGCCGAACAACTGACCCCGATCATCGCAAGGATCACCTCTTTGCCACTGGTTCTGGTGCCCGAAGACACGGTGCCGCAGGGCCAGATATTCCTGCGCATCGGCAACGTGGAACGCGAAATCGATCTTGAGGGCGCGATGGCCTCGATTGCACGCGCCGTGAACGCTCTGGATGAACTCAACAAGGAGACCGCCAAACATGGATGACCCCCTCGTCAATGCCGGCCCGCCGAATGGCACCGACTCGGCCAAACCGCCCCACCCCTTCACCCAGGTGCCCATCGAGATCACGATTTCCGTCGGCAAGGCGCGTCCGCTCCTGCGCGACCTGCTGCGGCTGGGCAAGGATGCGATCCTGCCGCTGGACACGAAGGTCGACGATCCCGTCGATCTCTATGTGGGCAACCGGTTGATCGCCCGAGGAGAGTTGCATGAACTGGACGGCGATCAGGCCGGTCAGCTTGCCGTGCGGCTGACCGAAGTGGCCGACCTCAAGAACGGTCTCTGAGCATGACGCGCCTCTGGGCCCTGGCCGGGCTGGCCCTGCTGCTGCTGGCAGGGCCGGGTCTGGCGCAGGAAATCTCCATCGACCTCGGCGGCGACTCCTCGCTGACCGCCCGGTCCGTCCAGTTGCTGGCGCTGATCACGCTGCTCAGCCTGGTGCCGGGCCTGGCGATCATGATCACCTGTTTTCCGTTCATCGTGACGGTCCTTTCGATCCTGCGCCAGGGCATCGGGCTGCAACAGTCGCCGCCCAACATGCTGATCGTCACTCTGGCGCTGTTCCTGACCTATTTCGTGATGGAGCCCGTTTTTCTGGAGGCCTGGAACACCGCGATCAATCCGCTGATCGAGGGTACGTTGAGTGTCGAGGTTGCCATTCCGCGCGCTTTGGAGCCGTTTCGCGTCTTCATGGTGGGTCGGATCGACCCGGGCACCTATGAAACCCTGACCACCCTGCGCCCGGACGTGACCGACGCCACCTTGCGACCCGAGTCGCCGCTGTCGCTGATCGTGCCGTCGTTCCTGCTTTCGGAAATCGAGCGGGCATTTCAGGTCGGTTTTCTGATCTTCCTGCCGTTCCTGATCATCGACCTGGTGGTGGCCGCGATCCTGATGTCGATGGGGATGATGATGGTCCCGCCCGCCATCGTCTCGCTGCCGTTCAAGCTTGCGTTCTTCGCGGTTGCCGACGGCTGGACCCTGATCTCGGGCGCATTGGTCAGCAGCTATTTCTGACGCGTTTCGGGAAATGTCTAAACCATGGTTGATCGCCATTGTCGCAAGAGCGCGACAGGGCATGGGCGATTCGGATTTTTCGCGGAATACCAGAGGTGACCCGGGTCGCACCGGACCACAAGGCCTGCATCCGGGCGAAGCTTTGCCTGGATGTCATCGCGGTGCAGATGAGCCCCTCGCACGCGATCATCCCCTTGCCGCCCGCAACTGTGTCGGGAAATCCCATCTGAACGGTCTGACCGTTCTTGCCCTCGGGCCAAGCTATCCCCTGCGCCAACAGGTCGACGATTTCTGAACCCAGGTCGGGGCGCGCCTGCGCAGCGATTATCGGGGCTACAGCCTCGATGCCCTGCGCCTGATGGCGGGGATGGGCATGGGCGTGGCGTTCCTGCCCGCGCTCTATGTCCGCTCGGACATCCGGTCCGATGACCCGGATGTCCGTGTTGTTCCGCTTGAGCGGCCTCGACCGCTGCGATCCGTCGGTCTGCTGGCGCGCAAGACAAGCGAAAGCGGCGAAGCGTTCTCGATCATCGCCAGCCTGATCCAGTCGGTCGCCCGCTCTGCCTTTGGCTGCGTCCTGATCAGGGAGGAAAGTGTCGACACCGCGTCGCACCGTGGCCGTGACCCCGACGAGACCAGGCCATAGTCAGGAATGCGGTCCCGGACCATCGGGCACCGCAACCCTGTGTGCCGGTCCGCCCACCGCCGGTTCTCAGGCCACCAACGCCACCGCCTTCTTCAGATCGACCGAGACAAGCTGGCTCACCCCCTGCTCGCCCATGGTCACGCCGAACAGCCGGTCCATCCGCGCCATCGTCACCCCGTGGTGGGTGATCACAAGAAAGCGTGTGTCGGTCTGGCGGGTCATCTCGTCCAGCATGTCGCAGAACCGGGTGACGTTGGCATCGTCCAGCGGTGCGTCCACCTCGTCCAGCACACAGATCGGCGCCGGATTGGCCAGGAACACTGCAAAGATCAGCGCAAGTGCGGTCAGCGTCTGTTCGCCCCCGCTCAGCAGCGACAGCGTGGACAGCTTCTTGCCGGGTGGCTGGCACATGATCTCCAGCCCTGCATCCAGCGGATCGTCGGATTCCACCAGTTCCAGCTTGGCCTCGCCACCGCCGAACAGATGGGTGAACAGCATGGCGAAATTGCTGTTCACCTGCTCGAACGCCGTCAGCAGCCGCTCGCGCCCCTCGCGGTTCAGCCCGGCGATGCCGCCGCGCAAGGCGCGGATCGCCTCTTCCAGATCGGCCTTTTCGCGAACCAGCAGGTCGTGTTCGTCCTGCACCGCCTTGGCGTCCTCCTCGGCGCGCAGGTTCACCGCGCCCAGCGCGTCGCGCTGCCGCTTGAGGCGGTTCACCTCGGCCTCGATCTGCTCGGCGGGGGGCATGGCGTCGGGGTCGGCCTCCAGCGTTTCCAGCAATGCCTCGGGCGTCACCTCCAGCGCCTCGCCGATCCGCTCGGCGGCCTGTGTCACCGCCGCAACCGCCGCCTCGGCCCGCGCCTCGGCCCCGGCCCGCGCCTCGCGCGCCTCGCCCGCCGCCCGCTCGCCATCGCGCGCGGCGATCACCGCCTGGCGCTGCGCCGTCTCGGCACCCGCCAACGCATCGCCCGCCGCCGCCCGCCGCGCCGTGGCCACGGCGAACCCTTCGTCCAGCGCCGCCCGCTTGCCCGCGATCTCGCCGGGCAGCCCCCGCGCGGCGCCAAGTTCGCCCCGCGCGGCGGCCAGCCGCGCGTCCAACTCGCCGATCCGGCGCCCCGCCGTGTCAAGCCGCGCCCGCCAGCCGCCCAGTTCCTTCTCGACCGCCTGCACCCGGCGCGCCCGCCCCTCGCCCTCGCGGCGCATCTCGTCATGGGCCGAGCGGCGCTGCATCATCGTCAGGCGCGACGCCTCGACGGTCAGCTTCACATCCTCGACCACACCCCGCAGCGCCCCCAGATCGTCCAACCCCGCCACCGCCGCCTCGGCTTCGCGCAACTGCGCCCGCGCGCCCATCGCCTCGTCCTCGTGGCGCGCCACGGCCAGCCGCGCGCTTTCCAGCTTGCCTGCGGCGATGTTGCGGTCGGCCTCGGCCCGGCTCAGTGTCCGGTTCGCCTCGGACACCTGCGCATCCGCCCCGCGCCGCGCGCCCCGCGCCTCGGCATCGGCCTTCGTCAGGGCCTCCAGCCGCGCCTTGAGGTTCTCATGGGCCGCCGCCGCCCCCGCCGCCTGCGCGCCCACGCGCTCCATCTCCTGCTTCAACGCCTCAAGCCGGTTCATCTGCTGCAACCGCAAAGCCGCCGCCGAAGGCGCATCCTCGGCCCCGGCGCGAAACCCGTCCCAGCGCCACAGATCGCCTTCGATGCTGACCAGCCGCTGACCGGGCAGCAACCGCCCCTGCATCTGCGCGCCCTCGTCCCGGTCCACCATACCGATCTGCCCGATCCGCCGCGCCAGCACCTCGGGCACCTGCACATGGTCGGCCAGTGGCACGATTCCTTCGGGCAGCGCCTGCTCCACCCCGTATCCGGGCAACGGCGCCCAGCCCGAAACACCGCCAACCCCAATGGCTGGCGCGCGCAGATCGTCGGCCAGGGCCGCGCCCAGCGCCGTTTCATAGCCCGGCGCCACCGACAACAGGTCCATCACCTGCCCGCCCTCGGCGGTATCGCGCGCCACCAGACGGGCCAGCGCCGCCGCCTCGGCCCGCAGCGCGCCCAACTCGCCCTCGGCAGCGCTGCGGCTTGCGCGCGCATCCGCCTCGCGCGCCTGCGCCTCGCCGCGCGCCGCGTCCGCCTCGGCCAGCGCCGCCTCGACCCGTGCCGCAAGATCGACCGCCGCGCCCTGCGCCACCTCGGCCGCCGCAAACGCCGCGGCCGCCCCGGCCAGCGCCGCCTCTGCGGCACTCACCTGCGCGCCCGCCGTCTCGGCTTCGCGCTCGGCCCGGTCCCGCGTGCGCCGGGTGTCCTCCAGCAACCGCTGCGCCGACTGATGCCGCGCCGACAGCCGTGCCACCTCTTCAAGCTGGGACGAAAGCGCCGCCTCGCGCGCTGCCAGAACCTCGCCCGCGTCTTTCGCCGCAACAGCCGCAGCCGCCAACCGCCCGTCCTGCCCCTCCATCGAACGGGCCAGCCGCTCGAGTTCGCCCTCCAGCCGGGCAATCGTCTCGCCCGCGTCGCTGTTCAGCGTCTCCTCGCGCGCCGCATCCTGTTCCAGTTGGGCGATCCGCGCGGCCAGCGTGTCGATCTGCGCCTGCGCCCGCTCCGCCGCACCGGCCAGTTGATCCCGCTCGACCGCCAGCCGCTGCACCACCGCCGCCGCAATCGCCTCTTCCTCGCGCAGGGGGGGCAGCGCCGCATCCGCCGCGTCCCGCGCCGCGTCCGCCGCCCGCGCCGCGCGCTCGGCCTCGCCCGCCGCCGTCAGTCGCAACCGCAAGTGTTCTGTCGCCGCCGCCCGCGCCACATCGGCCTCGCGCCAGCGGCGATACAACAGCAACCCCTCGGCACGCCGCAAGTCGGCCCCGATCTCGCGATACCGTGTCGCCTGCCGGGCCTGACGCGCAAGCTGGGCCAGTTGCGCCGCCAGCGCCTCGACCACATCGTCGACGCGCAGCAGGTTCGCCTCGGCGCCCCTCAGCTTCAGTTCGGCTTCATGGCGCCGCTGGTACAGACCGGAAATCCCCGCCGCTTCCTCAAGAATCCGCCGCCGCGCCTTGGGCCTGGCGTTGATCAGTTCCGAAATCTGGCCCTGCCGCACCAAGGCCGGGCTGTGCGCGCCCGTCGAGGCATCGGCGAACAGCATCTGCACGTCGCGCGCCCGCACCTCACGGCCATTCGCCTTGTAGGCCGACCCGGCATCCCGGGTGATCCGCCGCGTCACCTCCAGCACATCGGCATCGTTGAACCCGGTGGGCGCCAGCCGCTCGCCGTTGTCGATATGCAGAACCACCTCGGCAAAGTTGCGCGCAGGCCGGGTGGCCGCACCGGCAAAGATCACATCCTCCATGCCGCCACCGCGCATGGCGCTGGCGCGGTTCTCGCCCATCACCCAGCGCAACGCCTCAAGCAGGTTGGATTTGCCGCAGCCGTTCGGCCCGACCACCCCGGTCAGACCATCGGAAATCACCAGATCCGTCGGGTCGACAAAGGATTTGAAGCCATTCAGTTTCAACCGGGTGAATCGCACGCGCCACAGGCCCCTTGTCGGTCACAGGATGCCATCCTGCCCAATCCCGCGGGCAAAAGTCAACGCACCGCCGCAGCATCTGGCGTGTTCGCGCCACTTATCCCCAAGATATCGCGTTCGCCCCGCTTGCCAAACCCGCAGGCGGCCCGCCATAGTTCTGCGGCAACCCTTTCAGCCACGGTGTTACTTGGCATTCCGCTTCGTCCACACAGCCGATCTGCATCTGGACTCGCCCCTCAAGGCGATGGCCCTGCGCGACGGCGATCTGGCCGACCAGATCGGCATCGCAACACGCACGGCCTTTTCGCGCATCGTCGACATGTGCATCGCGGAAACCGTCGCATTCCTTCTGATTTCCGGCGATCTCTGGGACAAGGAACACAGCTCGACCAAGACGCCGCGCTTTCTCAAGCAGGAGTTGTTGCGCCTGACCGCGCAGGGCATCGGCTGTTTCATCATCCGCGGAAATCACGACGCTTTGGCCAGACAGACCGGCGAACTTGATCTGCCCGGGGGCGTCACCCTGTTCGGCGGTCGGCCCGCCACGGTCGAACAGGACATCGACGGCCAGCGCGTCGCCATTCATGGCCTCAGCTTTCGCGACGGCCACGCCCCCGAAAGCCTGCTGCCCCGCTATCCGGCGGCGGTGCCCGGCGCCTTCAACATCGGCATGATGCACACCAGCCTGAACGGCAGCCCGGGCCATGACAACTATGCGCCCTGCAGCATCGCCAATCTTGAGGCACACGGTTACGACTACTGGGCGCTGGGCCATATCCACCGCCGCGCCGAACACATCGGGCGCGCGGCGGTGGTCATGCCGGGCATTCCCCAGGGCCGCGACATCGGCGAGCCGGGGCCCGCCTCGGTGACGCTGGTCCATGTCGATGACGCCGATGCCGTCACGCTGGAACAGCGCCCGGTCGCCAGTCTGCGGTTTGACCGGCTGGACATCGATTGCACCGGCATCGACGACTGGACGGCGCTTCTGGGCGCGATGCAGCGCGGGCTGCGGCAGGCGGGTGTGGCGGCGCGCCCCGAAGATCACCTGGTGCTGCGCCCGGTGCTCGGGGGTGCGACACCGCTGGCCTGGCGCATGGCGCGCGACCGCGACCGGCTGACCGACGAGGCCCGCGCCTTTGCCGCCGAAAGCCCCGGCCTGTGGATCGACAAGCTGGAGCTGCGGATCGAAACGGCGGGCGCAGAGGGGGCGGGGGCGCATCTGCCCGAAGATCTGGTGCGCCTGGTGCTTGAGGATCTGCCGCAAGACCCCGGCCTGCGCGCGGCCCTCGGCGACGCCGCACAGGAACTGCTGCGCGATCTGCCTGCCGAACTGCGCGACATCCTGGGCCGGGACGAGACCGAACTCGCGCGCCGGTGCCTCGACCTGCTGGCCGAAGGCACCCCGTCGCTGCTGGCACGGCTGTCGCAGGACGGGGCCGGCTGATGCGCCTCGACCGTCTGGATCTGACCCGCTATGGCCGCTTTACCGACCATGCCCTGACCTTGCCGCCGCCCCGGGACGGCGGCGCCGATCTGCATGTCGTCTATGGCCCGAACGAGGCCGGGAAATCGACGCTGTTCGCCGCCTGGCTCGATCTGCTCTTTGGCATCCCGTCACGCAGCCGATACGACTTCCTGCACCCCGGCCCGACCATGCAGATCGGCGCGCGCCTGTCCGATGGCGGCCGGACGCTTGAGGTGAAGCGGCTGAAACGCAACAGCGCCAGCCTGCTGGACGGCCATGATGCGCCGATCCCCGAGACGGTCCTGCACGCGGTGCTGGGCGGGCTGTCGCGGGATGGCTATGGCGCGATGTTCTCGCTGGATGACGACACGCTGGAAAAGGGCGGCGACAGCATCCTGGCCAGCCGCGGCGATCTGGGCGAGATGCTGTTTTCGGCCAGTGCCGGGCTGTCCGAACTTGCCCCGCAACTGGAGGCGATCCGCGCCGAACTGGAGGCGTTTCACCGCACCGGCAAGCGCAGCGGCTGGCTGTACGATGCGAAAAAGCAGCTGGCCGAGTTCGACAGGCAACGCCGCGCGCTGGAAACCTCGGCCCCGGCCCTGCGCACCCTCGGCCGCACCGCCGAGGCCACCGAGGCCGCCTGGCGCATCGCCCGCGCGGCAGAAGACGCGGCGACCGGCGATCTGGAGCTTCTGCGCAAACGGGCCGAAACCCTGCCCATCGTCCGCAAGCTGGCCCGGTGCGAGGCAACGCTTGCGCCGATTGCCCATCTGCCCGACGCCCCCCCGACCGCGCCGGGTGAATTGGCACGCATCGAACGGGCGCGCCTGACCCTGCACACCCGGATGCGCGACCGCGCCACCCGCCTTGTGGGGTTGAACGAACGCCTGGCCCACGCCACCCCCGACCCCGGCATCCTTGCCCTGGCGGGGGCGATCCATGGTGCGGAACAGTTGCGCCCCGGACATGACACCGCCTTGCAAGACCTGCCCCGGCGCGGCGCCGAGGCCGAGGAGATCGCCACGACGCTGCGTTCGCTGCTGTCGCAACTGGGCCAGCCGGATCAGCAGGCCGCCGAACTTGTGGTGCCCGCCGCAAGGATGGCCACCTTGCAGGGACTGCTGGAAACCCGCTCGGGCCTGATCGGCGCGGTCGAGACCAGCCAAGCCGAAACCCGCAAGGCCGAAACCCTGCTGGCGCGCGAAGCCGAAGCCCTGGGCGATCCCGGCCCCGCCGAGGACGAGGGCGCGCTTGAGGCCCTTCTGGCGCGCCAGAACGCCCGCGATCCGTCCGACGCCCACAGGATCGCACTGCGCGACACCGCGGCCGCACGCACAAGGCTGGACGCCGCCCTTGCCGCCCTTGCGCCCTGGTTCGGAGATGGCGCGGCGCTGGCCGGTCTTGCCGTGCCGCCGGGCTGGCAGATCGAGGCCTGGGAAACCAGCCTCGAAACCAGCCGCCGGCACGAGGCTGATGCAATGCGGGCAGCGGACGGTCTGCGCGACGAACTGGCCCGCGCAATGGCCGAACACGCCACGCGCACCAAGGCACAGGCCGCCACCGGCATCACCCTGGACGATGCTGCCGCCGCGCGCAGCCGGCGCGAGGCGCTGTGGGCCGATCACCGCACCGACCTGAGCGGCGCAAGTGCCGATGCCTTTGAACAGGCGCTGCGCGCGGACGACCGGATTTCGGCCCTGCTGGCCGAGGCCCTGTCCGAGGCCCGGCGCGAGGTGATGCAACAGGCCGTCCATGAGACACTCGCCGCCCGCGCCAACGCCGCCGATGCACAGATCGCGGCGGCCCGGGCCAAACTGGCCGAAACACAGGCCGAAATCGCCGCCGCCCTCGCCTCCCTGGGCCTGCTGGGCGCAACCCCGGGCGATCTGAAACGCTGGTGCGACCGGCACCTTGCCGCGCGGAACGAACTGGCCGCCCTGCGCGACGCCGAGTCGGCGCTGGCGCAGTCCAAGGCCGATCTGGCCGAAGCCTGCGACGCGCTGCACGCGATCCTCGGCGACACAACAGAACCCGGGGCCTATGAACCCTTGCTGGCCCGCGCCCGCGCCCGCCTTGACGCCTCGGCACAGCGGCGCGAGGCGCGGCGGCGCCTGACCGCGCTGGCCGGCGATCTGCGCGAGCGTCAGCAGGCAGACACCGTCGCCCAGGGCGCCCTGACCCGGTGGCGCTCGGATTGGGCCGAGGCCTGCCGTGGCACGATCCTGGCCGACCGTCCCCATGACGACCCGGGCGCGGGCGCCGCGCTGCAACTGCTCGACCGGCTGGGCACGGAACGGCGGTCGCTGGACCAGTTGCATGACCGGATCGCCAAGATGGCCGACAACCGCGACCGGTTTCTTGCCGCACGGTCCGACATCCTGCAAACGCTCGACCTGGACGAGGCAACCCCCTGGGGCGATCTGCTGACCCGGTTGCGCCGCGCCGAGGATGCGGCCCGCGACCGCGAAGCGCTGGCGCAACAGATCGCCGACGAAACGCTGGCTGGCGCGCAGGACGCCCGCGACCTGGCCACCTGCGCGGCCGATTTGCTGGCTCTTGGCCAGGCGCTGGACTGGCCCGAGGGCACGCTGCCCCTGGCCGAACACCTGGCCGCCTGCCAGCAGGCCACCGCCCTGCGCCTCGACATCGCCGCCCTGCGGCAGGAGTTGCAGGACCGCCCCACCGCCACAGACGATCTGGACGAAGACGGTCTGAAACGACAGATCGACACCCGCGCATCGGAACGGACCTTGCTGCGCAACGACACCGAAACCTGCCTCGCCACCCATATCGAGGCGAAACGGCAACTGGACAGTGTCGGCGGCGACGACAGCCTCGCCCGGATCGCGGCCGGGCGCGAGAATCTCCTGCTCGACACCCGCGACCGGGCACAGGCGCATCTGGCCCGGCGGTTTGGCCTGATCGCGTTCGAAGCGGCGTTGCGCCGCTATCGCGACCAGCATCGCAGCGCCATGCTGGCCCACGCCTCGGATGCCTTCAGTCGCCTTAGCTGCGGCGCCTATAACGGGTTGTCGGCGCAACCCGACGGCGCGCAGGAGGTGCTGGTTGCCCTGCCCACCGATGGCGGCGCCAAACGGGCCATTGACCTGTCCAAGGGCACCCGGTTCCAGTTGTACCTCGCCCTGCGCATGGCAGGTTATCACGAACTGGCACAAGGTCGTCCCACCGTTCCGTTCATCGCCGACGACATCATGGAAACCTTTGACGACCACCGCGCCGCCGCCGCCTTCACGCTGCTGGCGGACATGTCGCGCGTCGGACAGGTGATCTATCTGACCCACCACCGGCACCTGTGCGACATCGCCCGCGCCACCTGTCGCGAGGTGAACGTCATCGACCTTTCACCCCCCGAATCCGCCGGTTGACCCACACAGCGCGCGCAATCGGCGCATCCGCGCCCCGACATGTCGCATTCGCCCTTGACCGCAACCCGGGCGTCACGCCAAATGAAGCGGCATGGTGCCCCCAAGACCGCGTCACAGCGCGGGGGGGCATAATTGGGAATGCGGAACGGGCGACCCAGACAGGGGCCCCAAGCCGCAGCCGCCCCCGCGACTGTCAGCGGCGAGCGTGCGTCGATTTTTGCCACTGGAGCGATCCGGGAAGGCCGACGCCACGCAACGACCCGCCAGCCAGGAGACCAGCCATGCGGCGATGCAACCCTCCCGTCGGGTGTGACGGGTCAAGGAGAAAACGGATATGACCACGAAAACCCAAGTCCTGCCCCAAACCCAGTTGGCCAACCCCGCCGCGATCGTGTTCGCGGTGATCGTGGGCGCTTTGCTGCTCGCCGCCTCGGGCATCGCCCAGGCCAGCGTGATGCACGACGCAGCCCACGATCAGCGCCACGCCATGGCGTTCCCCTGCCACTGACCCGATACTGAATTGATCAAGACCTTGTTGACCAGTGCCGTGTTCGCTGGTCTTGGCGCTGGCCTGTGCGCGGCACTGCTCCAGTTCGCCTTCGTCATTCCCCTGCTTTTGCAGGGCGAATTGTTTGAAACCGGCGCCCGGGTGCATTTCGCCACCACCGGCAGCCCGCAAAGCAGCGCCGACGCCGTGGCGCTGGGCACCGACTGGGCGCGCCATGGCATGACCGTGGCGTTCAACGTCGTCACCTATACCGGCTTTGCGTTCCTGCTGTTGGCTGCGATGTCCGTGGCGGCGGCGCGCGGCATCGCGATCACGCCGCGTGCGGGCCTGATCTGGGGCCTCTGCGGCTTTGTGGCCGTGCAACTGGCGCCCGCCTTCGGCATGTCGCCGGAACTGCCCGGAACGATAAGGTCCGAGGTGGGGCCGCGCCAGATGTGGTGGGCCGCGACCATCGTTGCCACGGCAGGGGGAATGGCGCTGATCGCCTTCGGACGGTCCTTGCTGCCCGTGCTGGGCGCCGCGCTGATCGTTGTGCCCCATGTGATCGGCGCCCCGTCGCTCGACACCTATTTCGGTGTCGCCCCGCCCGAGCTTTCGGCCGAATTCGCCGCGCGCTCGCTGGGGGCGGCTGCGGCTGGCTGGGCGATCCTCGGCTGGCTGGGCGCGTTCTTCCATACGCGCATGGCCGAACTGGGCGCCCCCGCCCGCGCATGACCCGTTACGCCGGCACCCGGCCCTTGAGGCACAGGCGCAGCCGCCCGGCGGCGCGCGCATCCTCGATCCAGCCGCCGGGTGCCGCCGAATACAGCGCGGCAAACCCGTGGATATCGTCGCAATCCCCGGCATGCAGCCCGGCAAACAGATACGTCGCCTTGCCGGGCGCACGGAACGCCACCGCCGTCGGCTCGCCGCACAGGCTCATGCATTCCACCCGCCGCAGGGTGAACCCCACAGGCACCACCAGCGCCGCGATCAGCGCGGCGTCCCCTTCGCGGCACGACCCGCAGATCACGATTTCATGGCCCATCGCCGCCCCCTAGGCCAAGCGCCCGCGCCGATCAAGCCCCATCAAGGACACCCCGACATGCCCGCCAAAATTCCTGCCACCGTCGTCACCGGCTTTCTCGGATCAGGCAAGACGACGCTGATCCGCCACATGCTGCTGAACGCCAATGGCAAGC
>Ga0105054_10004857_pt1 | contig 19771 bp, 9 predicted proteins | sample BON02_FD_78091 | JGI IMG/M metagenome (GOLD analysis project Ga0105054, IMG submission 78091) | Freshwater microbial communities from Lake Bonney liftoff mats and glacier meltwater in Antarctica - BON-02 (megahit assembly) | ecosystem: Environmental > Aquatic > Freshwater > Ice > Glacier...
CATAGGGTCTAAGCAATCAGAATGTAACCTCCCCACCCCCTAGCTACCCAACCCCACATACAATCAAAAGAAACAAAATTTAAAAGCAACAACATAAATGGTAGTGATTACAATGTGACATATTTTTTCTTTACTCCCTGGTGCCCTCCGCTCCTCACACTCCTGTGGTTGAGGCCGTCTCCGCCACCAGCCTAGCAATATTGGCGTCGAGGCGTCCCACCGAGTTCTGCAGTGCCGACGGTGCTACCCGTGCCAAGGGAAGCATGTAGCACGCCTCCTCCTCTGGCTCCTTACCCTCCGTTGACGTCGTTGCCGCCGCTGCGACCACTGCTGCCACGTGCTCAAATCCCAGGGCGTGCATCAAACCGCCCGACCCTGGGAGCGTCCCGATATTGTCAATGAAAAACTTGCTTCGGACGCGAATGAGCCTGAAGGCAGTATTGCCCAGGTCCCTCAAGCAATTCTCCAGGTAACGGCGAGCTGCGCGCAAAGCCGCCAGCACCTTGGCCTTCTCTCCTCCACTCCAGTGCAGAAGCTGGTGAGTTGCACGGTCCACGGGGCACGCGGTGTAAATGCCCCACGCCTCCGTTGGCAGCACCACGGCTCCAGCGGCTTTTGAATCGTGCCTCCTCGTGACCATGCCGAGCCGCTGCAGGCCATCCCTTCCTAAAATACCATGAAATGCAGCGAGCTGCAATCCAGATGGCACCGCCAGGCTTGTCGTGGCAGTGCTGCTGGAGGGTGGTAAGCCGAAGGAGACCTTGTGTAGAGCACTCGTCGTAAAACACAAGCCAAGGATGGTCGTATAGCTGGTCTGGATATTAATTCTTGCCACATGTTCCTCGGGACCCAATACTAAGGTACCCATAGCTGGTTCAGAAAAAGAGGCCGACGAGGACGATTTGGCCGAAGGATGATGCACGGGCGCCCAATATATGGGAGCGTCGGTGGAACCCTGAAGCTGATAGCCCGCCTGAAGCCCTAGTACACCGCGCGGCGAAGTCCAGACACGCACGCGTCGCAAGCTCAACAGCGGGAAGCTCTCTTGCCATTCTGCCATGGCCTGCGCTGGCGTTGCGACGTCCGAGTCATCAAAGACATGCAGAGTCTCACTGAGCGGCGGACGCACGGAGACTCCAGCCAAGGGCCCATGGACGACAGCGAAGCTAGTGGTTTTCACAGAATCACGCTGCTGCTGCTGCTGTTGCTGCTGCTGCTCCTTAATCTCAGCCAAGGCCTGGAGAGCCGCAACGTTAGGAGCCATTCCTTGCGCGACGAGCGCAGTGAACGCCTTTTGGATTCGGACCTTCAAATCCCCCTCCTCGCGCGCCGGCACCGACGTCGACGATGACTCTAGCTGCGTCGCCCAACCAGCCCCGCCCCGCAACCCGCTCGTCCGCGCCATCCCGACCAAACCACACCCAGGCTTGTAGGAGAACCCTGCCAACGGTGCATGAGGGAAAGCAGCGCGCATGGCTTGATAGGCCTCCAGCGGCGCCGTGTCCAAGATACCGTCGCCCTGCGGTCCCATCGAGTGCACCACGGGCACCGCAGCAATGGCATCATACCACACCTTCGTGTTGCTACCAGCTGGAGAGGAGGACGACAGGAGGCTAGTAGGCAACGGAATTGTCATGATGGCCTTTACCGGCCCTTGGCCAGCAGCGCGCGTCTCGGCCGTCGTCCAAGCGGCTGTCGTGCCTCCCGTGATTACCAGCCAGGGTTCGCTCCGACTGGGTGTCTGGGGAGGGGTCCCCACCGCACCCTTCCAAAATTCTGCTCCCGTCTGACACAGCGCGTGCGCGCCAGACCCCAACACTACCGCCACCACCACCTTGCCCTGCGCCAGCTTCTTCTGAAGGAAGGCGACCGCCACGTTTCCAGCATGATTGTCACCCGCATCGCCCGTCCCCTCTTGTGGCGCATCAAATACCACGCTCTGCTCAATCACCAGCCGGACCAAGTCCATGACCACCACATTCAGGCCCCGCCGACCCACAGCCACGGGAAGCCCGTTGATTGTGATCGCTTCTGGACCAAAGCCTCCATTACTGCCGAGCAGCGCCTGAGACTCTCCTTTGAGCGATCCGACCGAGGTGGCCGAAACAAGCAGAGACCCTCCACCTGCTACATACGGCCACAGAGGCAACCCTGCCATTTCCTCGCGCTCAACCACAATGGCTGTGCTGAGTGGCTTATCAGCTTCTCCTTTTCCAAGTGCCGGGGGCACCGCACACGTCGCATCGAGCAACGAGGCACACGGCGTTTCGGCGCCCCCGCATTCTAACTCCCTTACAGGTGCACCCAAACCGTCTTCTCCACGCGCGCGCTTCCATGCAGCATTCCCCGAGCTGCGGCCTCGAAGCTCGCCAGGTTTGAGATGCGCCGATCCACCGGCCTCACCCAACACAGTGTGGGAGTGCAAATCAAATTGCTCTCGGCGCGCCCGCTCCTGGAGGTGTGATGCTTCGCTGCTGCTGCTCTTACTGCGCAATTGCTGATTCAACGCAGCCACTTGCTGCGCCAGGACCAGCTCAGGGACGCTCTGCCGACGGCTCAACAACTCAGCCGCAAAAGTGCACGTATAACGCCGAGTCACATCCACACAATGGTCCTTGCCAAAAGCCACGATATAGGAGAGCTTCTTTCCCCACCCACCCTCGTACATCATTGGAGTATCAGCCGCATTCTCGCACGAGTCTAGATGAAGATAACGCCCTTCCAGCGGCGACCACACCTCGGTCCAGACATGATCCGTCCAATCCATCACATACCGCGCTTCAAATCCGAGCGCCACACAGCACAAGGTGAAGCAATTTGCAAATTCGCCGCAACGCCCTCGTCGTGTATCCAGCAGCACGCCCGAATCGTTATACCGCGGGAAACGGGTCTGCGCTGGACAAGATTTGCAACTATACACCTCTACCCGACCGGCCTTGCCCGCGGATTCCGTAGGCGTCGGGGCCGCGCCTCCCACCAAGGTCGTGTCGGTTGCCCCACATCGCTCACAAGGAGGATTATTGACCCAAGAAAAGAAGTCGTGCTTGAACCAGGCCAGCAGCTCCCGAAGCAAGGCATCCTGAAAGTGGAGAGGATTCCGCTGCGGATCGCCACCCTCCGCCATGGCACGCGCGTGCAGCACGGCCAAGGGAATGGTGGACAGCGCCTTGTTCTTCAGAGCTCCCGATTCGTAAGCTAGAATGGTGCTCCGGCCGCTCTGCAACCGACCCATCATCTCTGCTGCCTCCATCGACCGCGGATCAAAGCTCAAAGCTTGCTGCGCATACGCTGCTTGGCGAAAGGTAGCAAGCAAGGCCAAGGCCGGTGGCGACAGCACAGTAGATTTGCGGTCCGGGGCTCCAGGCTGTTGTGCTTCCTCGGCTTGAACGCTCGTCATCTCACCTTCCTCCTTCTCCCCTTCTCCACCGCAAATCGCCTTGGCCTCGTGCAGGCGTTCCTCGAAAAGGTAGGCACCCAGGCCCTCGGCGCACAGGGCTGGCGCACCACAGACAAAGGGCTCCATTGGGGCACCCACTTTGGCCAGCAGTAGCCCTTCTTTTGTAGGGTAGGGTAGAATGGAAAGAGAAATGTAAGAGAATGAATGGAGACATGATTTTGTTCTCGTATTTGGTGAGAAAGGCGGGCCCGTGGCAGGTTAGCATGGAGTTCCAGGCGAACTCGTGCAGGCTGCCTTGTCTTGGGGCTGTGTGGGTTTTGTAGGGTAGGGTGGAATAAGAAGAAATGTAAGAGAATGAAATGAGAAAGAAGTTTTGAAAGACTTTTCTCAAGAGCCTCTCCCTCCGCTCCCCTCCCTAGGCAAACACACACATACCGGGAAAGCACAGGGCTTGACAGCTCTCACATACGCCCTGATCACTCCCCGGAATCACGTAGCACGGCTGGACCACGGCCCACTCCCCAAAGTAGACGCGTGAGCAGCCGTCCTGCACGCTGGTACGCAAGAGATTTGCGGGCAGTACGCTGAGAAAGGCGTGCGGGGAGGCCGAGGCAGGAGCGGCCTCTGGGTCCCCCGCGCGTAGCAGAAGAGCTTGCACGTCCGCATCGTCTTGGATAGGGTAGGCCGCCTCGCCGTACAGGAGGTGTTGGTTTCGGGGCTCAAGGCCTGTGTGGGCGTGGACCAGCGCCTGGAGCGAGGAGAAGAGGGCTGTGGGTGCTCCCTCGGCCCATTGGACGATGTAATCCTTGCTGGGCGTCCGCGTCGCTGTCTCGTAGATCTTGAGCCGGAGGCGGACCATTCTATAGGGAGAGAGAGGAAGGGAAAGAGTGGTAGTGCGTGAGTGTGGGGGTGGCGCATAGCTGGATTTGCTGGGGCCTGCGAACGAGTATCGTCATCGCGGTCTCGCCGACCCTGCTTCAATCTCCTTGCACAAACGCACTACACAACACACACACACACACACACACACCACACCAGGCTCCTGGATCACGCCTCGAGAGGTCCACAGGCATGGGTACAACAAGCCCTTGATCTCCTACCCCCACGCGTCCCAGCAATTCTCGATTCCACAGCAAACGGCACACCAGGGAACGCAACGACCAGGCTCCACACTTGACTAATACACCATCCACACCAACCCACACACAGGCTCCTGGGTACTCGACCATGCACGCTGTCAGGCCGGAGCCGGAGGACAAGGAGAATGAGGCCGTCGGGCGAGCCTTCTCCCATGCCACAGCCAAAGCCGCAGCCACGACCCTGCCGACGCTCTACCTGGAAGGCTTGCGCGAGCCTCTCTTCCTTGACTTTGGCCAGGTGCCTGTGGGAAGTAGCAAGGCCGTGACTTTTGCCATCGCTGGGAGAAGAGCAGGTGGACGTGTAGAGGTGGACCGAGCTCCCAAGGGCGTGTATGTCTCGTTGGGAGAAACGGCGGGGGTGGTGGAGTGGGGACCCACGACGCTCGGCCCCATCCGAGAGGTGCTGCTGCTGCGCTTCAACAAACGGCATCGTCTACAAGTCACGCTGCTCGGCCACGGGGTTGCGAGGGGGGCGGTGACGATGGTGTCGACCGCTGGCAAGGCCGCTCCTTCTACTACCATCCGCCAGCCGCTGCACTCCACCTTCCACAACAACCAGCGGCAGCAACCTCAAGAAGGTCACACGCAGCAAGATATCCGGAAAAAATTCGCCGTCAACACCTCTTTTTCCTGTGCCCCCCGCCGCCTGGACCTGGGAGGAGGGCACGACAAGAACGACAACGACCACGGCTGCAACCCTCCCTCCTCCTCGGCCTCCTCCCGTCGAGATTCCTTCCTTTCCCCTGACCTGGACGACGTGACGGCGAGTGCACGCCCGCCTCGACAGTCCCTAAGTGCTCCTTCCAGCCCTGTGCAGCAACGTGGTCGTGCTCGTCAGCGTGCAGAGCAAGACGCAAGCCTGGCTTTTCGCGCCACCAGCGCAGGGCTGCTCTCGGAAGGCCGCCACCGCGGAGGCTCTACCAGCAGCACGATTCACAAGTCCAGCACCACGGCTCCCACGTCCACTCACCCCTCCAAGGAGCGTCCGCCCGTCCAAGCGTTTCGGCAAGAAAATATTTTGGTAGAGTGGCTCAATTTTGCCTTGTGCCCCCCCGATGCCGCCCAGTCTAATCTCCGCCCTGGCGACTTTTTGAAGCGGCAAGACGACGAGATCAAGGCGCAGGTGCAAGCCATCTACGATTCGGCTGAGATGGGGGTTGTGGAACATACCATCAAGTTGGAGATCGGTCGTAAATGGCTTCAAGTGCGTGACGATAGAGATTTGCACATGGACTTGAGTCTGCGCGAGGCCTTCCTGGAGCTCCTGCTTTCTTACCAGCTTCCGTGGTTGCAGGTTGGCTTAGAAGTGTTGCTGGATACGGAGATTGCCACGGCTCGCCTCGTCAAAGCACGCGATGGTCAGCTGATTCGCGTACCTGCTCTGAGCGTCGTGCGCAAGCTCATCGTGACCCAAATCCTCAGCGACCCCACCATCGCCAAGGCGTACGCCGGCCGACCCAGTCCCAAGGCCCGCGAAGCGATGAAGGTTGAGCTCCGCGCCCATACTATGGAACGCTTCCTCTCTCTCGTCGTCCTCCTGGATCAAGCGAAGCGTATGGAGATCCTACCTCGGCGTCGTCCCCTCTTCAAGCCTACGGCCGGGATCAAGAGCTCAGCGGCGATGCTGCATTCGTTTGCCAAGGACTACATGGCTGGGGAGGGGAATTTGGCGCGGCACCTGTTGCGGCTGGGCTACGGGGTGGAAATCCAGCAGCAATATTTAGAGGAGTTTGATTTTCGGACCACGGCGCTGAGCCGCGACCTCCGCGATGGCGTTCGGCTGGTTCGACTGGTGGAGGTGTTGACCGCGGCAGACGGCAAGGACGGCGACGCACCTCCTTTGCCGCTTAGCAGCTCTCTCCGTGTGCCCGCCATCTCGAGGTTGCAAAAGGTGCACAATGTGAAAATTGCGCTGGAGGCGCTTCGGGCCTGCGGACTCCAACAAGACCAAGCACCACCGCAACGAGAGCAGCACCTCGCAGGACGGCTCGGCAGCACCTTGGTCTTGGGTCGGCTCTGCCCTGACGACATTGTAGACGGGCATCGGGAGAAGACTTTGGGGTTACTATGGGCGATTGTGCGGCATTATCAGCTCGATTACGTTGTCTCGTCCTTAACAGGCATCACCAGTATGCAGAGTTTGGTGCGAGCCCGTTTGACGCGCCGTCGCTTCCTCTGCCTCAAGCATCTGGCCCTTTCCCTCCAGCGTCTCTACCGCGCTCGCCGCGTCCTCTTTCGCTGCCACACCTTTTCCCCAGCCGGCGCGATCGCCTTGCAGAGCGCCTGGCGTGGCATTTGCGAGCGCCGTCGAGTTTTGGATCTCCGCGCTAGCGTCCTCACTCTGCAAGCGGGCGCTCGAGGCTTCTTGATCCGTCGTCGTCGGGCGCGCCTTTGGTCAGTCGTGCGCCTCCTACAAGTCTATGTTAGAGCACATCTGACGCGTCGGCGGCAAGCGTTAGAGCGACTGGCTGCAGCCGTAACCCTCATTGCCTCCGCCTGGAAGGGTTACTGTGTCCGAGTCGAGATGCGGCAGAGGCAGGGCAAGGCTGTGATCATCCAATCTGCTTACCGTCGTTGCCGAAACCAGCGTAGTTATTTGGAGCTGAGGCGGGCCACGGTGTATGCTCAGGCTTTGGTGCGAAGGGGGCGGGCGCGACGGCAGCTTGGTGAGCAGCAGGAGGCTGCGAGAACGCTTGAGCGGCAGCAGATTTCGGCTGCGACCTTGCTTGCCTCCACCTGGAAGGGTTACTGTGTCCGAGTCGAGATGCGGCAGAGGCAGGGCAAGGCTGTGGTAATTCAAGCTGTTTACCGCCGTTGCCATGTCCAGCGTGCGTTTTGGGAATTGCGGCGGGCGACCGTGTATGCTCAGGCGTTGGCTAGGGGAGCGATCATGCGGCGCCAGCTAGCCCAGCAGCAGCGAGCAGCCGATACGCTCAAGCGCCACTGGCGAGCCCGGCAGGCGCACAAGGCCTTCCGCGCTCGTGTAGGAGCAGTGGTGCTGTTGCGGCGGCTGCTGCGTGGGTACTGGGCCCGTCGCGAGTACCAGCAGCAACGCTCCGCCCTCCTCGTGCTTCAAGGCGCTTTCCGAGGCCACTTGCTTCGGAAGCAGTTACTCATTGAGAAGGAGGCAGCAATCGTAGTGCAGACTTTCTGGCGCGCGCGCCGTGAGCAGCGACGGTGGCGGGAGATCTGTTTGGGAGTGGTGGCTCTGCAGGCTCTCGCGCGCGGGAAGGCGTCACGCCGTGTGGCACGTGGACGGGCCGAGGCTATTTTGATGATCCAGAAGAGTTATCGTGGGTTCTCGTCACGCGAGGCTCTCCGGCGACGAAAGAATAGTGTTCAGCAGATCCAAGCGGCGTGGCGGGGGCATCAAGCGCGTTGTCGGTGGGCGCTCGCTGTCCGTGGAATCGTGCGATGCCAGACACTGGTACGAGGCCTTAAAGCCCGCCAAGAAGCACGTCGTCGGTGGCATTCCCTGCTACTCCTGCAGCGTGCTGTCCGTCGCTTCTTCTACGAATCGCAGGGAGAGAAGGTGGCCGCTTCGGTGCACGTCCAGCGAATGTGGAGGGGCTATGCTTTGCGCAAGGAACTCGCAATATGGGCGCATGCAGCGACCCGCCTCCAAGCCGCGTACAGAGGAATCTGCGTTCGCCGGGCTCAGCGTCGCGTGGTGTCGGCGGCTCGGTGCCTGCAGGGCTGGGCCAGGGCTGGGCGTGCTCGTCGGCGTATGCGTCGCTTCCACCGAGCGGTGCTACTAGCTCAGGCAGTCGTCAGGGGGTGGTTGGTGCGGCGGGTCTCGTTGCCCAAGGTACGTGTCTTGCGGGTGCGCGTTCGAGAAGCTACGGCTCGTGCGGAGGCGGACCCTTCGTTGCGTATTGGGGTGAGGCACGCAGCTGCGTTGGAGGTGCTGTTGTCAGGCAAGTCTTGTGCGCAGCTTCTTCGGAGCTGCCTGACTCTCGTGGTGTCTACGTCCCTGGCTCGGGAGTGCTGCGAGGCCCTGGTGGAGGTGGAAGGGGTCCCGAAGCTGCTCGCTGTCATTCGTTCCTGCAACCGCAGTACCCCTCATATGGGGCTCCTTCGACTCGTGCTCCGCGTCTTGAGCTACGTCACGGCGCACCCGTCCTTGCTTCCTGCCTTGGCCGAGGCCGAGGGTGCCGTGGAGACATTTGTGGAGCTGCTGCAGACGTACCGGCCGGACGACCACACCTTTTTGCCGGCGGGGAAGTTGCTGTTGAGTGCGTGCGAGAGCGAGTGTGCAGTCCAAGCGCGGGTGGATTTGCATCATCCCAACGTGCAACGACGTCTTCAGGGTTCGTTACGACTGCTAGAGCGGAAGGCGGAGGTGGAGAAGAAGAGCAACAGCAGGACGATGACGACGCGCGTTCCCAAAGCAGGAGGAAAGGAGGTGGGATTGGCTGGGCCTATCCGTGTATTGCGCAGCATTTTGAGTGTGACGGCGGCAGGGAACGGTTGAGTAGGTAGAGAGCAGGAGGATTGTAGGAGAGGTGGTAGAAGGAGGGGATGGGAGGATTGTTATGAAGGCAGTTAGAGCGATTGACTGAAGGATAATTGAAAATAGAAACCAAGTGTACATGCGTAAAGAAACGACTAAGAACAAGAACGATGGCTTTTTCCCACGTATGAATCTGTATTTCTTTGTTTACCCTCTCCTTTTTGCTTTACCTTCTGTCTGTTTGGCTTTGTCTTACCGTTTTGTGCACCTTATCCTATATGAAGCTCCTTTTGTAGTTGTTGTTGATTGTGCAGGGCAAGGGCATATTATATGGCTGCCTTCTTTGCGCGCCTTTCTCCTCCTTTTTCTTCTTGTTTTTACTCTTTCCTTCTCGCTGCTGTTATTATTGTTGTTGTCTTGTCTTGTTCTATGAAAAGTATTCTTTTTTTACGTCTTATTGCTGATGCTCTTTCTCTCTGGCTGTACGAACACTCTTACACACTCACACGATAAACAAGACATATGTCCCTATTTTATTCGTCGAAAGCAAAAAACAACGAGGCCATCATTCTCCTTTTCTAGAGCGTCATTAAGTGGAAAAGGAGTGGAAAATTAACAAGACGCACTCGAGGTTCAATACTACCGACGAAAAGAACGAAGGAAAATTATACTCTTACCACCACCACTAACACGAATTCCAAAAAAACATAAACACACACAATTTATTGATGCTCGTTCTTGTATAAAGATCAAAGGAAAGAGCCAAAGCCAACGCCTTTCTAGCGTCAACCATGGCCGTGGAACATAAGCCTCAGCAGACTCTTATTCACACACACACACACACACACACACAGACAGACACAGCAACACGAGGCCTCTTCTCCCTCTCTAGTCGCTCCCCCCCCCTATCTTTACACAGATGACGACTTGGTCTCCGCTGTGCTGCTGCTGCTACTACTGCTGCTGCTGCTGCTCGTTTGCTGCATCAGCGAGTTCCCCACCCTCATGAAAGCCGCTCGCGAGATCCTGGGTATCTCGTAGATATTCTCAAAAAACGACCTCGGCGCCTGCCCTCCTCCTCCTTTTTCTCCTTCTCCTCCTCTCCCTTCCTCACTACTCCTAATCACCTCCTCCTGAGGAGCAGGAGGAAGGGAGGGAGGGAAGAAATCAATAGGGGTCTTACACGTCGGACAGCTCCTAGTATGACACGCCTCATAAGAAGCTGCTCCTCTCAACCACACATCCAAACACCGTTGATGGTGAATATGCTGACAAGCCGGCAACTCCCTCACCACATCCCAAGGCGTGAATCCCTCCAGACAAATCACACACAGATGCCTTCCACCCTCCCCTTCCTCCACCTCCCATTCCTCTCCCTCCACCCTAACCCCCTCCTCCTCCTCCATCACAAAGAAAGCCTCCTCGTCCTCCTCATCCACCAAAACACCCACTCCCAACCGCTTACGACGACGACGGATCATCAACTCTTTATAGACCGTAGAAGGCAATTGCAGTAATTCCGAAGGACCAACATGCCGTGTCCTAAACCTCTCTTGACGCGCTAGGTCCATCTGGGTGAGAGAAGGCCGACCCGTAGAAAAGGAAGGCTCCCAAACCAAATCTTTGAAACCACGCGTGGCGGGCGCATGACGAAAGACACCGACGTATGCGCTTTTGTTGGGGAGGAGGAGGGAGGAGGTGGAGGAGGAAGAGGAGGAGGAGGGGCGGGAGGAGGAGGAGGAAGAGGTGCCGAGGCCACTTAAGCCGATGCTCCCGCTTCGGAGGCGTCGGGGAGTGGTGCTGGCAGAGGAAGAGGTGGAGGACGAGTAGTATAAGGGGGCAGGGGAGCCGAGGGGTGTGCTGTGGGGGAGGGAAAGGGGGGAGGGGTTACGGTGAGAGGGTGTGTGTGACATTACACGAGGTACAAGATGGAGTTTAAAAACGACGCGCCCGTCAATTGACCCCTAGTTCTACCCTTGGGATCGTGGTGGGTGGTGTGTTGCGGTGTGAACTGTGTGGCGTGAGAATTGGGTGCCATCAGAGGGAACGTAGCGCCCCTTTACTCCTCCCGCCACAAGCAACAGAACATGCACTTTTGCCCCTCTATTCCAACCCCTACCTACCGGCACAAGTGCGGCGAGCCCGCCATGGAAGGGACGCTGCTGTTGCTGAAGGGCGACGAGGCATGGTGGTGGTGGAAGAAGGGGTGGTGGTGATGGTTGTGGTGTGGCAAAGGTGAAGCCCCCAGCTTGGTGCCTCCGCGAAAGGATTGGGACTGCACGTGCAGCCTCCGCCATTTCTCCTCTTCCATCGGCATGGCCCCTCGAAAAGGCTGGCGCCTGTGCCTATATATGTGCGTGTAGGAGAGGGATGCGTGAGGACGGGTGCCCGGGAAGGATTGTTGCAGTAGGAACAAGGCACAGAAGGGAGGCAGGAGAGTTGATGCCGTGTCATCCCCGCACTAAGGAAGGCCGCGGCTCGGTGCAACGCTCTGAAAAAGCAAGCCACGCTTGAGGCCCAAGAAGCCTGACCTTTGGCCAGACACAGGGGCCTAGCTGTTTGCACTCTCTTTCACTTGCGGTGGCGCGTGGGATGAGGCACACACACGAACAAAAGAAAGTGTGCTTGAGGCAGCACGCTTGAGCTTCAGGCAGGCACGAGCCCCCCCAATTTTAGTCGGGCTGCGCAGCGAAGGCAATTGAGCGAAGGGCATCTGCCACTGCCACGGCCCATGCAACGACCGAGGAGGGGCTTGGGCAGTGTTTGTGTGTGGTTTACTCGTGGGTCTGTTTACATTCTTTAGTGCTTGGTGTGTGCTTTGCTTATTTATTTAGTGGAGTGCTTTTTCCTGAGGCCGTTTTGTCCAATCAGTTGTTCCGTTACTCCATGAACCTCCTCCTTCTTCATTTCTAATTTAGTTTACATCTCTCTACATACATATCGACAATTTTTTTCAGACAGCTCCATTTGTCAAACAACCTGAGTGCAAAGTCAAAAAAAAAGGACGTTTCTTGCCCCCCCCTTCTCCAAGGTTTTCAGCCTCCCATCCTCCCTTCCCTTCTCTCAGTCACTGATGCCCCTACCACCCCACGACCCCATCTTCACCCCCAAGCCTCAATAGCATCAATTCCTCCTTCCCCACCCTTACACTCCCATCCTTGCCCTTTCTCTCACCACGGCGCCCCTCCTCTTCCACCACCCCGCATCTCCCGCCACGCCAATCGCGATAAGGCCACCGCCCCCACCACACTCCCGCACGCTAGCAAATAAAACACATGCAGCAAATCACACTTCGTCGTTCCTCCCTCCTCCTCCCCCTCCCCCTCCCGACTACAGGACGCCAAATGCCCGACCAGCGCCTGCACAGTCGCCGCCCCCAGACTTCCAATCCCATCAATCACACTCGTCATCGTCGCCATCGCCCGTGCATTCCCCTTCAACCCCTGACTTTGCCCCAAGTCCTGCGCCACTGACGTGACCAACAAATTCTGCGGTGCCGACAGCAGGAAACCCACCAACACAAGCAACAGCCCCGTCACACCCAACCCCCCCCCTCCTCCTCCTCCTTGAGAGAGGACCCCCAAAAGGTAAGTAGGTACGGCCGAGGCTAAAATACTTGAGGTATACACCAAAATAGGACGACGTGTCCAGGTGGCGAGGGAACCGACAGATATTGAGCCGACGATACAACCTAAATCAAATAGCATCGCAAAATAATTGGCGTGTTTACTGCTGAGGCCCCACCCACCGGAGGAAAGCATGGTGGGTAACCAGAAGATAAAGGCGTACCCACAGCCTTTAAGGCAGGCGTAGGAGAGACTCACTTCCAGAACGCCGGGGGTGAGGAAGGCATGGGTTAGGGTGATGGATGGGAGAAGGGGGGGGTGGTGGTGGTGGTGGTGCGTAGGTGTGCTTTCGGAAGAGGAAGGAGGAAGGAGAGGGCTGTTGTTGCTGTTGTTGTCGTCGTTGTCATCGGCGTGAATGACAGGAAGGAGTGAGGAGTGGGTGTCGTGTTGTACTATTGGGGTTGCTGCTACTGAAATTGCTGCCAAGCCCTCCACGTTGCCTTGCAGCTTGTGATAGTGCCCATCAGATTCCTCCTCTCCCCCTCCCTCCTCTATCCGTCTTGGCCCTCCTACCCCTTCCTCCTCCTCTCCTCCTTTCCCCCGTGCTATACCCTGCGTATTTCCCCCCAGCGACGGGGGCGGCAAAGGCAGAAGGTGCCAAAACACCAAGGTAGGCGCCAGCAGCATCAACAATGCATTCGCCATCATTACAGCTCCCCATCTATTTTCGCCCGCCACTGCCACAGCCACCTCTCCTACACTCGTCCCTAAAAGGTTCCCGATGTTGTTAGCGCAATTCCACAGGCCCATCACGGCTGCGCGACGTTTGGAAGGGAACCATTCCCCTAAGACAGCAATGCACCCAGGCCAGACGAGTGCTTGGGCAAAGGCTTGAATACCCCACAAGAAACAAAACGCAGCCACATTGTGGACATCCAAAAAATCAGCTAGGCCGAAGCAAAGCAGCAAGGCAGCCGCCGTGAGTAGGGCAATGGTAATGACGAGACGCGGGTCCTTGGCGTCACTGATCTTGCCAAAGCCGCACCCGACGGCGTAGAAGAGGAAGAAGCTTGTGTCCGCCCATGACACCTTGGCAGACGTATTGGTGTCAAACCAGCAATTGTCGACCAGCACGGGCTTGATGATGCTGTAGGACTTGCGGCCGGCATGGACGGAGACCCACACGAAGAAGGTGAGGGCAAAGACGGCCGCAGGGGTAGGGAGGGGCCAGGGTGGGTGATGTACGAGGGGGCGAGGGCGTGGTGGCGGCATTGGGGGTAAGGGGAGCGAGGGAGGCAGGGTCGGATGCGGAGGAGGGGAGGACGCTGGAGCAGAGTGGCCGGCTCCTGCTGCTGCTGCCGACTGCGGCTGTCCACGTCCTGTGGAGATCCACTGTGTAGTAGTGTGTGGGTGGTGTGCGTGGGTTTCGAGTTTGGAGTTTGATGCCTCTCGCGTTGCTTGAAGTGCGCCGATGACGATGATGATGACGCTCTCCCGCAAGCCAATCCACGAGCCAAATCAATCGATTCCCCCACCGATCCCCTCGACACACTCTTCCACATATTATGCCAGGTGCTGGGCAGCCGCTGGGTGGTTGGACCAGGACGCTTTGTGGACTTCCCGGCCATCGTCTCTAGCGTCATCGGGCTCGCCAACTTGCAAGCCATCTTTCCACGCCCTGCACTCATCACACACACACAACCACCCTACAGCCGAGCCAAGATGTTGGACAGCGTCTTGCCCGAAGAGGTCTGGAAGGAGGCCCAGCCCGTCCTGTCAATCCAGGGCGAGGTGGACTGGTCCCCGCAGATTCACGACATCTTCATCCGCGCCCTCCACACCGTGAGCCTCGACCAAGGCAGCAGCGGCAGCAGCAGCAGCAACAGCAGCGGGCCCTTGGGCAGCACCTTGACAAGCGGCGGCCTCGGCGGCAGAGCAACGACGGTCAGCACGCCAATGGGGACCCCGGGGCTGAATGGCATTGTCAACGTGCCCTTTCGTTTCCTGAGCCTGGCCAAGACAGTCGTCTTCCCACCCAAGAAACCCACCCATCCCCTCAAGGCTGCGGATGGCCGCCCGCTGGAAGGTTATACGGTCCGAGGCCTGGTCAAGCAGAATTGGGTCAAGAAACACGTGTCGCAATTGCCGTCCGCGGCCATCCTGCTTGCTCCGTTTGACAATAGTTGGTCTGCCGCAGAGTGGGGGCAGAGGGAGCAGGTGCTTTGGCAGGACATGGAGAGGTTGCGGCAACAAGTCGGCCCGCGAGACGTCCGTATTTTTGTGGTGTTGATTAGACGGGCGGGTCTGCCTACAGGGAGTGCTGCGGAGGACGCGAGAGAGAGCGAGGAGCGGTTGGTGGCGTTTCGACGGCGGACCCCTCCTGTGTTTGAGGCGGGGAAGATGGTGTATGTGCTGCAAGACCCCCAGGACCTGCAGCCGACCGCGCCTGCCCTTAGGAGGTTATATAAGCATGTTAGGGATTTATCGTCGGGCTATTATTTTCTGCATGGCAAAAGGGTGAAACGCTGGGAGAGTGCTTTGAATAGACATGCGCAGCTCCCGCTCATAGTGAGGTATCGATTCAAGCAAGCCTTTTGGTATGAATTCATGGGGCATGCCGAGAAGGCTCTCAAGCACTTCAGAAAGACCTTTGAAGCTTTGATTGAGCTCCAGGCAGGGTTGAGTAGTTCGAGTCCACCCACGGGAGGGCCGGCGGCGAGGGGGGGTGCGTCTGCTTTAGGGTTGAGTACGAGTGGTGGTGGGGAAGGGATGGGGGGAGGGTATACGTCGGTGACCCCTTCCTCGTCCTCGTCCTCGTCTTCGTCTTCATTTCAGTTGAGCAATGCGCATTTCTTGGCGGGGGGGGTGTCACAGGTGAAGGCGGTGGCGGAGGTGGTAAGCTTTAAGATTTGTTATTATTCGATGAGGGAGGCGAGGCATGGTGAGGCTTTGGGGCAGTTTAGATTGTTGATGTCAACGTGGGGGTGGAAGAAGCAGGTGGGGTTAGGGAGAGCTGCTGGTGCTGCTGGTGGTGCTGCTGCTGCAGGGGGAGGAGGGGGGGGGAGGAGGTCATTGATGACGATGATGCCTTCTTCTTCCTTTTCGTCGTCGTCGTCCTCCTCGACGGCGTCTGCTTTCCTGGATGGAAGTAATGGTGGGGTGCTTGACACCACGCCACGAACAACAACAGCAGCAGCAGCAGCCGGAGGCCTTACACCCACACAATACAATCGATTGGATTTTCTCTTCTACGAATGGACCGCCCGGCAATACCAAATCTTTGGTGACCTCCTCCAACTCTTCCCCTGCCCTCCCTCCCCCCCTCCCACCACCACCAGCAGCAGCACCACCACCTCAGCAGCCACCGCAGCCGCAACAGCAGCAGCAGCAGCGGTAATAGTAGAGACATACATGGATCCTGACCATTACTTTTTTAATGCTGCGTTGGCGGTGGCGAGGCAGAGGGAGGTGGGTTGTTTTCTTCGTGCTTTTCCTAGGACGGAGGGTAAGTTTTCTGTTAGATTGGAGTCGAATTTGGGCTTGGGGGAGGGGCCACTGTTGGGGCTGCCTTTGTATATGGGGGGTAGACCACGATTGATTGATCCGAGTATAGGGGAGGGGATGATGGAGGGGGATGTGAATGAGTTGGTGCAATTGATTTTGGAAAGGGAGGAGGGGAGGGGCGGGGAGGTACGGAGGGAGGAGGTGTTGCGGTTGTTGTTTGCGGCGGTGAGTGTTTATGATCCGTCGAGACCGGGGAGGCCTAGGTTTAAGGGGATGCAGCATTTGAGGCTGGCGGATGAGTTTGTGGAGGCAGGGAGGGAGGGAGAGGCATGGGGGCATTATTGTGCGGCCTTGCGGAGGTATGGTGGGGATGAGAGGGGAGGGATGGAGGGAAGGGGGGGGGCAGGAGGGAATGGGGGGTGGAATTTGCCGACGGTGGTGGTGTTGGGACGGATGAGGGTGTGTGCGTTGAGGATGGGAGGGAGGAAGGGAGGGAAGGGGGGGCATTATCTTGATTTGACCTTGAAGTTGTTGAGTCAGGGGTTGCGGGGGGTGGTGGGGGAGGAGGATCGGAGGGTGTTTTGGGAGGAGGTGCTGTTTTTGGTGTTTGGGGTTCGGCGGGAGGAGAAGGGGCGGGAGCAGCAGGAGCAGCAGCAGCAGCAGCTAGCCTCCTCGTGTTCGATCTTAACCTTTCAGCAGCAGCAACAACAACGTACTACTACTACTGCTCCTGCGTCTGCATCGGAGCTGGGGCCCGTGACCTACGACGATGGTCTGGATGAATCCTCCTCCTACTACTCCACCTCCCTCGAGCCGATGCTCACCCTCTTGCCGGACACAGTGGAAGTTGCCTTGCAATGCGGCTGGCGACAGCTGGTCTCCTTCTCTGTGACGTTTCCAGAGGCCACTGCTGCAATGGGGGGGTCGTGTCTAGTGCTGCTGCGGGTTGTTTCTCATCTACCCTTGCCTTTAAGAGTGAGTGAGATGCTCTTACGTTTTAATAAACCCTATATTGGTACTGTTCGGATTGTGGAGGCGTCCTCGTCCTCCCTCCCTGCCTCAACCGGCTCGGCCTTGGACAGGCTACGACAGTCCTTTACTACTGCTACAGCTCCTCCCCCTCCTCCTCCTCCTCGGTCTGTAGTAGAAATAGACGACCAAAGAACTGCTCGCGTGGCCCTTCCTCTGCTGCTGCAGCCCGACACCCCTCTCGACCTTCTCCTCGCCCTCCCCCTCCCCACCGACGAAACCGTCAAAATTGGCGACATGCTCCACGCCGTCCAACTCCAACTCCTCATCAACGCCCCCACCCCTCCCGCCCTCCCTCCCTCGTCCTCCCTCCCTTCCTCCTCACCCTTCCCTCCCTTGCGCCGCTCCCTCTGCTTTAACCTCCCCTCGGGCGTCGCTTACCTAGACGGGTTCGGTGTCATGACAGCCAACGTCTTCAAAGGAGCAGCAACAGCAGCAACAGCAGCAGCAGCAGCTTCTCCTTCCTTCAGCCTAGCCACCCAACCTTCCTCCCTCCCCGTTCCTCTCCAAGCTCTCCTCCGCGGGTTTCTGGCCGTGGAAATCATTCGTCCGGTCGCCCATGCCTCCCTAGGGCTAAGCCTCCAAAAGGAAGCAGAAGAAGGGTTAGTCTCCACTCTAGTAGGACACCTGCATTGCTTGTGGTTAAAAATAGAAAGTAATGAGGATTCATTAACTAACCCTATGTTGTACGTAAGGAGCGATCCCCCCGCCCGGTCGTCACGGGTGGAGGATGCGTTCTTTTTTGGGAGCAGCAGCAGCAGCAGCAGCAGCAGCAGCAGCAGCAGCAGCAGCAGCAGCAGCAGCGGTGGTGGAGCGGTGCCTTTGAAGCTGGGCAAGGATATGCAACCTGAGGCGGCCTTGCCCGTCCTCCCTCCCTCCCTCCCTCCCTCCTCCTCTTCCTCCAAGACCACCCCTGGTGTGTTGCCACCGCAGAGCAGCGTCTTAGTGCCTGTGTGGGTGCGACCGCTGCAGGAAGGGAGGGTGAAGATCAATATGGTGCTGGTGTACCATGCTGCTGCTCCTGCTGCTGCCACTACTGCTGCTACTGCTGCTGCTGCTGGAGGAGGGAAGGAGGAGGGGGATGTTTATTCGAATCTGTTGGTGTCGTCTGAGTATATATTTGACCTGGAGAGTCATTCCCCCTTCTTTACTGTCTTTGATGTTGCTAGTCCTTGTCCGGCCCTTCCCCCCACTCCCAGCAGCAAGATTCCTCGGGCCCTCCAAGGCGACGACGATGATGGCAGCACTGCTGCTGCTGCCACCGCTGCTGCTGCTGCGTATACGTTCTACACGGGGGAGCAGGTTTTGATGAGGCTCTCGATCAAGGCCTTGCAGCCTTCTTCATGGGGGGAGAGTCAGGGAGGGGGACGACTGCGGATCGAGCAGGTGGTGTGGCATCCGGTAAAAAAAGGAAATTGGGCGACTACGAAAACAACAACAGAGAAAGAGAATGGAGGGGGACGTGTTTTGTATTCGTTGGCGCAGGACGGGTATGGGGGTGGGGGTGAGCAAGATGAAAGGGGGATGCAGCCGCAGGATGTGCTTAGTTTGACGTTTCCGTTTTTGTGCCCCGAGAAGGAAAGTAGTCAGGCGTTGCCTTTGGGGAGGGTGCGGTTGTATTGGCGCGTCGTGCCTACCCCTTCTTCCCCTCCTTCCTCCGACAAGCTCGCTGCTGTTTCTGCCTCCTCCTCTTCCTCCCTTTCTTCCTGGCTTGCATGCACCGAGGCCGACTGCCCTTCCGTGGGGGTGGTGGCACCCGACGTGACTATCTACCTACAAGCACCTCTAGAAGCAACGCTTGGGCGGGCGTTCAAGCTCCGATGGACCCTGCGGAATCTAACCGGAAAAGTGTTGACTCAACGTGTGCTGATCAAGGAAGGAGGGGGAGGGAATTCGGGTCCGTCTACAGAGGAGGCCTTGGTGTGGAGTGGGGCGAGGGAGAGCGTGGTGCAGGTTTTGCCGCAGGAATCGCTGCAGTTGCGGTATTGTGTTGTGCCGGTGCTGACGGGGCCGATTGCCTTGCCTCGGTTAGTTTTGACGCGGATGCCTGACGGCAGCAGCAGCAGCAGCAGCAGTAGTAGTAGTAGCAGGAGTAGTAAGAAGGGGGAGGGAGGAGCGTCGTCGCCGTTGCCATTGCGGGTGGCTTATCGGTATGTGGATAATGTTTTGTCGAACTCCGCGCTGTTGCCCTCCACGCCTGGCAGCGCCGAGAATCGTGGTGGTGGTACCGGGGGGCAGTCAGGTTTACCGTCTGACACACGGCATTTGTTTGTATTCCCTGAGGCGGCGCACAATCAGTAGGTCGGGAGAAAAGGAGGGGTAGTGTGTAAATATATCGAATTGAAAAGAAATGAGCGGTCAAATGGAAAGAAAAAGAAGAAAATCAAAGCACCCTGAACAAGACATATAATCCCTCCCTGCCCTCCCTCCCTCCCTCCCTTTCCAACTTTAAACATGGATCAAGAGCAAAGCAAAAAATCATTCCTTTTTTATTTTTCTTTGTTTTGCATCGTCATCGTTGTCTCGTGTCGCTTTTGTTGCTTTACCTCATTTACCCCCGCTTGCTTGCTTGCCTTATTTGTCTCCACTCCCTCTTCTCTACTCTGTGTATATATCCCCCCCCCCCCCCCCCCCCCCCCCCCCCCCCCCCCCCCCCCCCCCCCCCCCCCCCCCCCACTCACCC
>Ga0105054_10004868_pt1 | contig 19728 bp, 11 predicted proteins | sample BON02_FD_78091 | JGI IMG/M metagenome (GOLD analysis project Ga0105054, IMG submission 78091) | Freshwater microbial communities from Lake Bonney liftoff mats and glacier meltwater in Antarctica - BON-02 (megahit assembly) | ecosystem: Environmental > Aquatic > Freshwater > Ice > Glacier...
ATTCTAATCTGTAGTGGGTTTGCTATTTGTTCCAAATATTTATGAAACACTAGGGATAAATAGTCCGAGGTAACTTCGGTTATTTGTTTCTTCAAAGCAGATTGCCGGTTGTTCACTTCTAGATAGTTTTCATACTTGTAAAGTCCATTCCAGATAACAATGGTATTTGCATCAAAATTTTCAAAGCGTTTCAAATGTCCTTCACTAAGGGAGCGATACTGTTGAAGCAGTTGAGAAATTTCTTCCTTGGTGTTAACTAGGAGGCGCCATTTGCCAATCCGTTTCAAATAATTTACATCCCAAGTTCTACCATGATACTCTTCTGTCCCTTTCTTTCTTGATAAAACCGTAAAGCATCTTGTTTGTGAAAAAGAAGCAGTTTTCATTCCTAATCCAAACCTACCTAGGTCAAATGCATTTCTGTCTTCTTCTGGTGAATTGCTAGGAAACTGCATGCTTGCCTTAAGTTCTTGTTCATACATTCCATTTCCATTATCAGCAATAAACAAAGTGAAAGGTTCTTCTTCCATTTTAATTAGTACTTCAATCTTGTCAGATTTAGCCGTGATTGAATTATCAATTAAATCAGCTAATGATGACTCTAAGCTATATCCTTGTTCAGCTATAGACTTAATTAAAAATTCAGGATTAGGAATTGCGTCTTCTGTATTGAAACTCATATAATTTTCATTTAAAAAGTTTCAACACTAATTGTGCTAATTGAGCGGCAAGAAAGGGAGGCACAGCGTTGCCAACTTGATGAAACTGTTGCGTTCTACTTCCTCTGAAAAGATAGTTATCAGGAAAGGTTTGAATTCTAGCAGCTTCCCTAACAGTCAATGATCTGCATTGCCTTGGGTCATAGTGAATAAAATAATGTCCATCTTTAGATATATGACTAGTTACAGTTGTTGCAGGTATATCTGGCATTTGAACTCTAAATCGATCAGAAAACTTTCCACTTAAAGCACTTGCATGGTCTGGAACTAAAGTTTGGTGATGTCTAGCATAATCTTCCATTCGAGGGAAAGATTCATTATCTTGTATATATAATGAAGCAAAAAGATATCTCATCAGATCCTGAGTCAAATGGCTTCTAGATTCATGATTTGCAATCCCACCTAGGTTTGGATCAGAATACCAATTGTTTAAAAAATCAATTGTTTCGGTTCTGTATTCTCCTGGAATAAATTCTTTCCCTATTCCCCACTGAAAAACTCTAGGCCCTAATTCAATACCTTTCATAGAAAGTTCTCCCCATTTTTTTATAGTTTGGATTTGAGTTAAGATTTGTTGTGTCCAATTTATATCCGAATCAACTACTTTGAGATATTCTCTTTTAGGTTTTCCTGATTTAGTAAATTCAAAAGGTTTATTTCTTAAAAAGGACCTACCTAATCCACTCCTAATAGGAGGGAGATTTCCTATTATTTTTTTCAGAGGAACTTTTTTGGTTGGTGATAAATATACATTTGGGTGTTTAATATCTGTCCTTACACCTAATAGTATGACTCTATGCCTTTTTTGAGGAATACCATATTTCTCAGCCTTAATTAAAAAATCAGAATCCTCTTCTACATTTTTCACAAAAGAGAAGATCTTGTAAGCTCCTTTTAATTCAAGATCCTTTTTAATCCAATCGAATACTTTTTCATCATTAACTTTTGCTGAAAGCAGACCCTTTACATTTTCCATTACAAAAACAGATGGCCTGTGAATGTCAATAATTCTCAAATATTCACGATATAGGTAAACCCTATTATCCTCTGGGTTTATTCCACCAACTCGTGATCTTCCTGCGTTTGAGTATGCTTGACATGGTGGACCTCCTATTAATACCCAAGGTTGGTTTTCTAATCCCAATCTTTCCTGAATTAATCGATCCACGAGTTCAGGAGGAAACTCATCTGATCCTAATTCAATGAGTTGCACCTCTTTTCTTGCATGGTCACCTTCGGGATATTTTAAAAGAGCCTCCTCAACTATTTGTTCTCTCTTTTTGAGATTAGTTTCCCGATAGGCTTCATAATATTCTTTCGGAACTGGATTACCGTTATTAATAAATTGTCTATAGAAAGCCCTCCAAGTAAGCGTTTTGTGTGCCCACTGGTCTTTTTCAATTGACAGCTTTATTTCAAAAACTGCGTTTTCGTTTTCATCTTTAATACTTGAAAATCCTTCTCCTAAGCCTCCAGGGCCGGCAAACAAATCTATTATAGGAATTGGCATAATTTTATAAGAGTTTCACCTTGACAGTAAAGAACTTTATTTTTTTGAATATTTGACAAGTGGTACTTTCATTTTTGGAGCTAAACCAAACCCTCAAATCCCCCGTCACCACTCGGCTGATTCCTACTTCGATCATGGTAATGCCAAAGCTAATATCGATGTTGGTCCTAGCGCCCTTGCTTTGGGTCAAGATAATCAATCAATTCAAAAAGTTACTTATTTAGTTGATTAAGTGCTTTTTTATGCTGCACCAGTGATCTCATCTGGGTAATCGCCAACTGATTCAACTGGATCAAACGAACTGATTGGGTAAGTTCTTGATGGATCAATAAGGCATTGGTACTTTCCATGTTGGACAAAACTACCAATTGTTCAATAGTAGCGTAATCTCTTACATTTCCTTTCAGACTTGAGTTATCCGCTCGCCATTGTTTAGCTGTCATTCCGAAAAGAGCCGTGTTTAGGACATCAGCTTCGCTGGCATAAATTATTGAGCTTTGCTTAGGGCTTACTTTTTCTGGGATTAGGTTTTCCTTGATTGCATCGGTATGGATGTGGTAGTTGATTTTGGAGAGTGTTCGCTGGAAGTTCCAGTTAAGCTTTAGGCGATTATTTTCATCTTCTTTGAGTCGTTGGAATTCATTTACTAAATAAATTTGAAATTCTGGACTTAGCCACATAGCAAAGTGAAAGGCTATGTCTTTATGAGCATAAGTGCCTCCGTATCTTCCAGCTTTTACAATCATTCCTGTTGCTTGAGTTCTAATGATCCATTGACCTACAGACATTATAAATCTGTTAACACCAGCATCTTGTTCAATTACCCCGAATTCGGGGTAATTGAAATTTGGATTGTTTATTTTTTCCCAAATTCCCAGATACTCAAGTGTGTTTTTATTCGTAATCCATTTACCAATCAAACTACTTCCTTCCTTAAAGCCTCCACACATATCTGTAAGACTGATAAAGTCGGTTTCATTCTGTGAAAAAATGGAGATCTCAGATCCTTTTACAGTAATTTTTTGATTTTTTGGCATTGTTGAAAAAAATTAAAAGTATTAAAACAAGATCTCATCATTTTCTGAATCCATCAAATTCAGCCACTTTAAAAATTAGCTGATTGATTTTTCCCAAGTAGTCAAAAACTCTAAAGTAAGTTAAGTACAATTGAAATTTTCAACATTAGCCAGAATCTCACTTTATCCCTAATTCCTTGATTTTTAATTTTAGATCTCCTCAACCAACAACCAAAAACAGATTGCCTGCCCTCCGGAAGGCGGGCTTCAGTCTTTCCTCCCTCACATCCGATTGCTATCGTATCACGATTTAAACTAAACCATCAAATCCTCTGGCAACACTCGGCTGATTCCCACTTCGATTATAGTAATGCCAAAGCTAATATCCGTGCTGGTTTTAGTCTTTTGCTTTGGGTGAAGATAATCAATCAATTCAAAAAATCATTTATTTAGTTGATTAAGTGCTTTTTTATGCTTAACCAGTGATTTCATCTGCGTAATCGCCAACTGATTCAACTGGATCAGACGTTCAGATTGGTTGGTTTCTTGATGGATCAGCAAGGCGTTGGTGCTTTCCATATTGGATAATACGACTAATTGCTCAATCGTAGCATAATCTCTAATATTTCCTTTGAGATGGGGATTTGCTTCACGCCATTCTTGGCCGTGATACCAAAGAGTGCGATGTTTAAAACATCTGCTTCGTTGGCATAGATAATCGAGCTTTGTTTGGCGCTTACTTCTTCAGGTATTAGATTTTCTTTGATCGCATCAGTGTGAATGTGGTAGTTAACTTTGGCAAGTGTTCTCTGCAAATCCCAATTAAGTTTTAAACGATTGTTTTCATCTTCCTTAAGGCGTTGAAATTCTTTGATTAGGTAAAGTTTGAATTCTGCACTGATTGCTGATCCAAACTCAAAAGCTATGTCTTTATGAGCATATGTTCCTCCATATCTTCCGGATTTAGAGATTAATCCTATTGCATTTGTTTTTTCTACCCACTGTGAAGCACTGAGAACAAAAGAAGGTAGTCCGGCCTGAGTTTTAAAGTGGTCAAATTCGACCACATTAAAATTTGGATTGTAGATTTTTTCCCAAGTGCCCAAAAATTCTATAGTTGTGCGAGTTCTTAACCAATTTTTGATAACGTCTGCCGCCCGACTAGAATCAGATTTCGCCTGAGCCATATCAGTTATACATAAGTAATCTTCAGAATAACCGCTGAAAATTGCAACCTCAGTTCCTAGGACCTTAATCTTTTTCCCCTTTGCCATATCATCTACTCTAAAAAAGATTCTTCTAATTCAATTTTTCACTAAGAATGAATATTGAAAGATTTTAAATTCTTAATCTCAAATTAATCCAGCTTCCTCAAATCCAGTAGAATAACTCTACTTACTCCCGTCTCAATCACCGTAATCACTTAAATAATATCCGTACTGGCCATAATAATTGCTTGAATTGACTAATATAAATAGCTTTGGGAAATACTCATGGCTTTAGTTTTGCTAAATTTTATGTGGAGAATTTGAGATTTCAATTAGAAATGAGACTCTTTGTACTATTGCTGAGCCTGTAAATTTGATGAAGATATTGATATAGGTTTTCATTAAATAGGACTCGTTTCTATCCTCCTGCACTGTTTCTCATTTTCAGATGATAATCCTGAGCAAAGGTATACTGCCTTTGTTATTTTTTTACCCAGGGTAAAACCTATGCCTGTCCGCCGTGGCGGAGCTAACAATAGTTCGTGCTAACAGGTATTTTCACATCCTCAAACTCAACCTTGAATACCTACAAATACTAATTACCTATCTACTAAATCAGTCTTTCACCAGCCTATAACTGAAGCATGACAATTTGAAAAAAGGTAGTAAATAGAATCCATCGACAATCCCACTTACTACCTCTTACTTTTTACCACTTACAAACCTTACAACTAACAGGAATTTCTACCTATCCCCGTAAAGGGCTTTGCCGGCTTCCTCGTATTTGTCACCAGCTACCCACATCGGTTGATCAGCTGTGTTGGCGATATTTTGTGCAGCAAGTATAAATGATTTCCAATATAGCGTCACATAAGTCAAGTCAACGGAATCTACTTCATCGCCGGCTTTGTGGTAGTATTTGTTGATCTCATCATCAAAAGCTGTGAACCCAAGGCTGAACGTAGGAGCAGGGATGCCTTCTTTTGCGAAGTTTACATTATCTGATCTATCGTAAAGTCCTTGCTCAGGAGCAGGATCTGCAATCGCTTTCAAACCAAAATCTGCAACTGCCTCGGATACCAAATCATCTGCAGTAGTCCGCCCCAAACCAATCACGGTAATGATAGAGGTGTCATTGTAACCGGCACCATCGATATTCAAATTGTAAATAATCTGATTTAACGGAATCAGAGGATTCTCTGCAAAGTAACGGCTACCCAACAGCCCTTTTTCCTCAGCGGTCCAAAGTGCCAATAGAATGGATCTTTTTGGAGGGTTTTTGGCAAAAAACTTAGCAGCATTCATCACGGCCACAGTTCCAATGGCATTGTCGCGCGTTCCGTTATAAATAGAATCTCCAGTCTCATCAGGTGTTCCAATTCCTACGTGATCGTAGTGCGCCGAAAGCATCACGTACTCATTTTTCAGATTCTTGTCTGTTCCTTCGATCCAGGCTACCACATTTTTACCTTCAATAGCACGATTTTCTTTGCCTTCGATTTCTAAGATTGCCGATTCGGCTTTTCCCGTCGCAATCGCCTTTGGCAATAGATTCGACAAGTCTTTCACCCAGATGTAAGGCAATTTGCTTGACTCACCCTTATCAATGCCCATTTGCGCACGATTCAGGTAATTAGCGATCAATTGCCACGGAATGGACGGGATATTAAAACGCTCAATCAGAGCTACTGCACCCTGTTTCTTGGCATTCGCAGTTTTTTCGCTGCCCAAGAAAAACAAATCAGCAGGTCCCATTTTATCCGGAGCACCCACACTGCTTACCGCAATTTTCCCCGTAAGATCTTTTCCCTCAAAATCAGCAGGCGTACCGAATCCCACATCCACCAATTCGTAGGTTCCGCTCAGCGATTCTCCATCCAACACCAGTAGATTTACCCCTTGGTTGTACGTGGAATCTCCCATGGTAACTTTTCCCTTCGAAGGGGGAGAGGATAGGCGGAAAGGAATATTTTGGAAGTACCCATCCCCTCCCGGAACTGGCTTTGCACCGGCGTCTTCCAGTTGCTTTGCTATGAAATCATACGCAAGAGCCATCTCTGGGGCAGCAGGATCTCTCCCTTTCAGTTCATCAGAAGCGAGGTAGGTCAATTCTGCTATGGCAGCTTTTTCGTCAAATTTTTTGTCAACTTTTTTCTTTTGTGCTTCAGCTACAAAAGTCACAGATAGTAAAAGGCTTAGGCCTAAAAGTGATTTTTTCATAGGATTTATAACGTGTGATTTCTAAAGTATATGATTTTCCGCAATGATGCCAGTAGTTATTTGCTTGACCAGACGGAGAACCGAAGTAGCCTAAAATAACGAGTGGAGCTTATTCGGTTATGAGTTTTTTTTAGTTTCAGCAAAGCGAATAGGCGTATTAAAGTAACTGATTTCGGGAAATGATGCCCAGTTATTCAGCCAATTTGAGCTCTGACCAACCCAGATCAGTGAGGGTTTTTTGGAAATGAGAAGGAAGTTCCGCACGAATGATTATGGTTTCTTTGGAAATAGGGTGGGAGAATTCAAGTTGCCTAGCATGTAAAAGCAAATTTATCATCCCGAATTGCGTTTCAAAAAATTGGTTTTGCTTATTGTCCCCATGCGTTTTATCCCCCAAAATATAATGGCGAAGATGTGCCAAATGCCTCCTGATTTGATGCGTTCGCCCAGTTTCAGGTTTTAACTCAAGCAAACTGTAGCGACTCGTAGGATATCTTCCAGTTGTGTCAAATGGAATTTCGGCTTCCGCCAGAACTTGGTAAGCCGTTGTGGCTTCTTGCATTCTTCCGGACCGCTCACTTTTCAGCGGACGATCAATCAGTTCTGACTTGATCTCCGGAATGCCACGAACAACCGCCAGGTAAGTTTTCTGGACGGATCGATCAGCGAATTGCTCTTGCAGCAAGGGCAGAATTTCCTCCTTCTTGGAGAAAAGCAATACCCCACTTGTCGGTCTGTCCAAGCGATGCACCGGCGAGACATGCTGACCAATCTGATCTCGGAGTAGTTGCAGTGCAAAGACAGTTTCCTCCGCAGCGATGGAAGTTCGGTGAACTAGCAAACCAGAAGGTTTATTGATTGCAATAAGGTATTCGTCTTCGAAAAGTATTTCTAAAACGGGGGGATTTGAGATTATTGGATCTGACATTTGAAATTTAAAATCATAGTAAAAAGAGGCTAGTGAGTCGAACTTCATCCCTCCAATCTCACTAGTCTCGAAAATCATAATATATATATATCCGCAATTACACAAGTAAAAGATAAAAGCGGTTTAATCCATGTTAAACACTTGTTTCGACGGTGCATCGGTCTGCGGTCTTCCATCCAGATTACCTGAAACCAGACTACTGGCGTGATTTCAGGTAATCAGATTCCTAAAATATCGTTCCTGAACCAATGCATTCTTCTCCGGCATACCAAGCTACGAATTGACCGGAAGCCACACCTTTCTGAGGTTGGTCGAAGATGACGTACAGGCCATTTTCTTTCTGGATCAGCGTTGCTCCGCTTAAGGGTTGACGGTATCGGATACGAGCTTCGTACCTTCTCGTTTCTCCTGCGTTGAGTCTCAAGTCCTCCCGAATCCAGTGTATCTCTTCGTTTTTGACAAAAAGTCCATTGCGAAGCAGTCCAGGATGTGTTTCACCCAAACCTGTATAGATCACATTTTCCGCGGTATCGGTGGAGATCACAAATAAGGGTTTTCCAGTACCGCCGACATGAAGACCTTTTCGTTGTCCTACGGTAAAGTAATGTGCGCCATTATGCTCACCGAGCACTTTTCCTTCATTTTGCGAGTACTGGATAGGAAGTGCAATTGCATCTAAGGTTTCCTGATCGTAATCTTCCGGAGCTATTCCAGCAGGAATTTGATGGTTTTGGTAAATAGGAAGCTCTTCAGGAATTTGAATGATATTGCCTTGTTTAGGCTTCAGCTGCTGCTGTAGAAAATCTGGTAACCTTACTTTTCCTATAAAGCAGAGCCCTTGACTGTCTTTTTTGTCTGCAGTGATCAGATCCTGTTCTTTGGCTTTTATCCGTACATCAGGCTTTTGCATGTGTCCGATTGGGAAAAGCGCCTTGCTCAGCTGACTTTGATTCAATTGGCACAGGAAGTAGCTCTGATCCTTATTCGGATCTGCCCCAGCGAGCAATTGATAGGCTGTTTTCCCATCTTCACCCATGGTTTCGCCTTTCTGGCAATAATGTCCCGTAGCGACAAAATCTGCTTTTAGCTTTTCAGCAGCTTTCAGGAAAATATCGAATTTGATCTCTCTGTTACACAGAATATCCGGATTGGGCGTTCTGCCTGCTTTGTATTCAGCAAACATATAATCTACGATTCTATCCTTGTATTCGTCACTGAGATCTATGGCTTGAAATGGAATTCCTAACTTTTCTGCCACCAGCAACGCATCAGTGGAATCTTCCATCCAGGGACAGTCGTTGGATATGGTGACAGATTCATCGTGCCAGTTCTTCATGAACATCCCGATGACTTCGTAGCCTTGCTCGACTAGTAGGTGAGCGGCAACGGAACTATCGACCCCTCCGGAGAGGCCGACTACTACTCTTTGTCTTGTCTTCATGTGGTGTAATAAGTAATGGATTCAAGGTCCATTAGGTTACAATGTTCGCAGAACAGCTTTTTTAGTGAAATTGGTTCTGATTGGGACAAAGTTAAGCTAAATCTAATGTCCTGTAATTCCAATTATCTCTAGGCCTTAGCAGTTTTGTGGATTGGAGTATCAAACAAATCATTTGTGAGACACAAACGGCCGAAAGAATTAAGGATTTTGGAGGGGTAAAGAAATGACTGTTTTATGGTTTTGGATTTTAAGGAACGTAAACTAGTCGAAGGTTTATGTTGAATCAGTTTTTAAAAATTCGAAAAAATTCATGGAGAAAGACACCATAAACATAAATGAACGTGTGATTTCGCTCTTTCAGAGCTTTAGAATATATCTTTCATTTTACCCAGCCCTATAGTCTGGGCTAGGTTATGTAGGGCTTTCAGCCCTTTCACATGGAACAACTAAAACAAAACGCCAAACTACGCACGTAATATAAAACCTCCTCTTTGCGCTTTCATAGTGTACTTTGAGCCTAAAAAAGACTTTTTGAAAACTTCTGCTGATTACTGAAACCTTACAGTTTGAAATCCTCTTCCCAGAACTTGAATCCGCCTTTTAGCGCATTTTCATTTGTTCCCAATCTACACCCTTCAGGAACAGTGGTAAGCAATTTAGAATTTCCACCACCGAGGAGAATGTCATCTGGCTGAAAGGCTGCTCTAAAGTATTCTACCGTTTTTAGTACATTTTTCTCCCACCTTTTCGAACCGCTTTTAGTCAGGTATTCTTTGCCTACATATTCTTCAAAGGTTTTTTTCTTAAATGGAAGATGTCCGCCTTCCATGGGTAAAATGGTGTTGTGTATAACCATCGCAGTGCCGAGTCCGGTGCCGAATCCTAAGAAAAGCAGCTTTTTGCCCTCATAACTACCGAGAGCCTGCATGGCAGCGTCATTTATAAACTTTATAGGGCGATTGAAAGCGGCCTGAAAATCATACGTATTCCAGCCTTCGCCAAGGTTCACTGGCTCGGAGACTATTCTATTTTCTCTGACTACTCCCGGGAAGCCTATCGTAATCATATCGTATTCCCAATGGGAGGCATTTTCCTTAACTAGGTCTACCATCTCTTCTGGTTTGAAATCAAGTCCAGATGGGATTTTTATACGTTCTTCGGCACCTGTAGCCAGGATTTTTACATTCGAACCCCCAATATCGATTACGAGGATTTTCTTTTTGTTATTTTCCATTCATTGAAACTAAATAGAAATGTTTACTTACCGAAGAAGAAATTAAATCAATTCTGATTTTTTAAATAAAATCTGGGATGCGTTAAAGCAATTTTAATTTTGGGGGAAATGATTTTTCTATTACCAAATGCTGAAAACTTTCATTTCTTACTTTAAATTAGAGGTAAAACGAACAGCCCATATATCCCAAATCATTTTTATCTATCGAATGATTTGATCTCTTTAAAACAGAATATTCAACCTAGCCTATGTCAATCAAAGTTGCTATCCGGCACTATACCAAATACGAATACGATCGCCACATTGCTTTAAGCCCACAAGTGATTCGCTTGCGACCTGCACCACATTCTCGTACGCACATTAAAGGCTATTCTTTGAATATCAAGCCTGAAAACCACTTTATCAATTGGCAGCAAGATCCGTTCGGCAACTACCTCGCACGCATTGTTTTCCCTGAAAAGGTGAAATACTTTGAGATAGACGTGGAAGTGATCGCTGACATGGTGGTGATTAATCCATTTGATTTTTTTGTCGAAGACTATGCTGACAATTTCCCTTTTGAGTACGATGAAAGCGTAAAGAAGCAACTTGGCCCATATCTGGAGGTCAAAGAAGCTGATCCTTTGCTGATGAAATTGGTCGAAAAGGCGAAAGCATTGATTACAAAAGACATTATTACGGTGGATTATCTGGTGGCGATCAATGCTATGATCAACCAGGAACTTCGCTACAATGTGCGAATGGAACCCGGCGTGCAATCGTGTGAGGAGACACTGACCATCGGCTCAGGTTCATGCCGTGATTTTGCCTGGCTATTTGTGCAGGTTTTACGCCATGTAGGTTTAGCATCAAGATTTGCCTCAGGCTATTTAGTTCAATTGAAATCAGATGAAAAATCTCTTGATGGGCCATCAGGACCGGAGGAAGATTTCACCGATTTACATGCGTGGACAGAAGTTTACGTGCCTGGAGCAGGCTGGATAGGATTGGATTCCACTTCTGGACTATTTGCGGGAGAAGGGCATATTCCACTGGCTTGTACTCCAAATCCTCAGGATGCTGCACCTATTACCGGGATGTCTGAACCTACAGAAACGGAGTTTTTCTTCAAAAATGAAGTCACTAGAATTGAGGAAACTCCTCGGGTGACCAAGCCTTACTCAGAAGAGAAATGGGAGAAGATACTTGCAGTGGGTGACCTAGTAGATGAAGATCTAGAGGCAAATGATGTTCGACTTACGATGGGAGGAGAGCCCACTTTCGTATCTGTGGACAACCAAGACGCAGCCGAATGGAATACAGCTGCTGACGGCGAGCATAAGCGAAGTCTTTCCAATACACTTTTTCATAAACTAAAAGGAGAATTTGGCGAAGGTGCACTGATGCAATACGGTCAAGGAAAATGGTATCCTGGAGAACCGTTGCCACGATGGAAATTGGCTTGTATCTGGAGAAAAGACGGAAAGCCGATGTGGCATAACGATGCCTTGATGGCTGATCTTTCCAAGGATTATGAGATGGGAGACACGGATGCAGAGAAGTTTATGTCCGAATTGGTTACCCAACTTAATCTTGACAAAAGCAATCTTACGCCCTTGTATGAAGATCCATTCTACTTCATCTGGCAGGAAGGGAAAGTTCCGGTAAACATCGATCCCTACAAATACGATCTAAAATCTCCTCTTGAGCGTCAGAAATTAGCGGAACTGCTCAATGAAGGTTTAGATAAGCCGGTTGCATTTACTATTCCGCTGGAATGGGATTTGGAAGAAGGTATTTGGCAAAGTTGCAAATGGGAATTCAGACGGAAAGATTTGTTTTTAGTGCCGGGGAACTCTCCTGCAGGATTGAGATTGCCGCTGGATTCTATCGAGTTTACGCCACCGGAAGAAGAACCTATCAACCCGGAGACAGATTTATTTGCTGATGTACCTGCCTTGCCGGATTCAGCAGTTAAAGCAACAACATTTAAAACACCACCTAAGAATTCAGAGCGAATTTTCAAGACTTCCTTAGTGGTAGAAGTTAGAGAAGGAAAGCTCTTTATCTTTTTTCCTCCACTTACCCGTATCGAGAATTATCTTGACTTGGTTAGCGCAGTGGAGCGAACAGCACAAAAGCTGGACTTGCCGATTTTGATTGAAGGATATGACCCGCCTTCTGATAAGCGTATCGAAAAAATGATGATCACGCCAGACCCAGGGGTGATTGAGGTAAATATTCAGCCAGCAAAAAGCTGGAAGGAAGTCACTCACAATTACGGTGTTCTCTATGAAAAGGCCCGGGAATCCCGCCTGATCAGTGAGAAGTTCAATGTTGACGGAAAGCATACGGGCACCGGTGGTGGAAATCATATTACACTGGGTGGATCCACACCAGAGAATAGCCCATTACTAAGAAGACCGGATGTCTTAAAGAGTTTCATTACCTATTGGCAACATCACCCGGCATTGTCCTACTTGTTTTCTACGCAGTTCATCGGACCTACCAGTCAAGCACCGAGAGTAGATGAGGGTCGGGATGATATGTTGTATGAGTTGGAATTAGCTTTTCAGCAGGTTCCAAATGGCAAAGAGAATGAAATTCCTTTCTGGATGGTAGATCGGATTTTCAGGAATTTGTTGGTTGATATCACAGGCAATACCCATCGAGCAGAGTTTTGTATCGATAAGCTTTATTCGCCGGATTCCAGCACGGGACGTTTGGGGATTTTAGAATTTCGAGGCTTTGACATGCCGCCTCATTACCGAATGAGCATGGTTCAGTTGCTGTTGATTCGAGCGTTGATGAGCTGGTTTTGGAAAGAGCCATACAATCACAAACTGGTGCGCTGGGGGACTTCACTGCATGATAAATTCCTGCTTCCGCACTATTGTGAAAAGGACATGCTCGAAGTGGTCAATGATTTGAAAGGCGCTGGATATGATTTTGATTTATCGTGGTTTGATCCGTTTTTCTCCTTCCGCTTTCCTTTTATTGGTGAGCTACAAGTAGAAGATATTCATATTGATATGAAGATGGCAATCGAGCCATGGCATGTGTTGGGAGAGGAGATTTCCAGTACTGGAACAGCTCGCTATGTAGATTCTTCTCTGGAGAGACTTCAGGTAAAAATCTCAGGTTTGACAGATTCCCGATATCATTTGCTTTGCAATGGGCATAGAATTCCATTGAAGAATACAGGCATTCAAGGCGAGTACGTAGCCGGGATTCGTTATCGAGCTTGGCAACCTTATTCTGCTTTGCATCCGACCATAGGCATTGATACGCCGCTGGTGATTGATCTGTATGATACCTGGACAAAGAAATCGGTGGCAGCATGCCAATACCATGTGGTACATCCTGGAGGCAGGAGCTACGACAACTTCCCGATAAATAGTAATGAAGCTGAAGCCCGTAGAATATCGCGGTTTTTTGACTTTGGTCATACCATAAATCCTTCACCGGACATACCTAAGACCATGCAGGACGATCAAAAATCAGGTAGATATATATCCAAAACGAATGTAAAAACGACGTATGATGAATCTCCGGAGGTCATTAATCCTGAATTCCCTTATACAATGGATCTCAGAAGGTATAAAAAGCGATAAGTGTTCATTATATGATTCAATAAGTTCATTTTTGCGGTATGATTGAGTCTTATCTTATTGACAAAATGTTCAATAATGAGCCATTTCTAGATGAAATGGCCACCGACCAAGGCAAAATACATCCTCATTGGGAAAAATTAGCTAGATACTACGAACAGATTGGATCTGACCGTATGGGGCAATTCCATGAGGAAGTGGGTCGTCAATTGCGTGAAAATGGCGTGACATACAATGTCTATGGTGATCCCAATGGGATGAATCGACCCTGGATTTTGGATCCTGTTCCGATGGTTTTCAACAGTGAAGAATGGGAAGGAATTGAGAAAGGCTTGATTCAGCGAACAGAGTTGTTGAACTTGGTTTTGAGTGACTTATATGGAGATCAAACGTTGATCAAAGAAGGCCATATTCCATTTGAACTGGTTTATAATCACGGAGGATTCCTAAGGCAGGCTCACAATATCAAGCTGGATGGAGACCAGCAGCTCATTCAATATTCTTCTGATCTAGCGCGTGGCCCAAATGGTAAAATGTGGGTGCTGCATGATCGCACCGATGCTCCATCTGGTGCGGGCTACACATTTGAGAATAGAGCAGCGATGACCCGTGTATTTCCTGATCTGATCAGGGAAAACCAAGCGAGGAAAATCACTTCGTACTATCAGACCTTCAAAAACACCCTTAGTAATCTCACAACAAATAATAAGGAAAACCCTCGAGTGGTTTTGCTTTCGCCAGGTCCTACTAACGAGACATTTTTTGAACATGCGTACATTTCCTCCTTTATGGGATTTACGCTTGCTTTTGGTGAAGATCTCACTGTAAGTGATGGCTATGTCTGGTTGAAAACCATCAAGGGCCTAGAGAAAGTAGATGTGATAATCCGCCATGTGGATGATGTTTTTTGTGATCCTTTGGAATACAGAAACGATTCTCATCTAGGAGTTGTGGGCTTGATGGAGGCGGTAAGACAGCGAAAAGTCTTAGTGATTAATCCATTGGGATGCAGGGTATTAGAGAACCCCGGTTTAATGGCTTTCTTGCCTAAAATCAGTAAGCATCTTTTAGGGGAAGATCTGATTTTGCCTTCCGTAGCTACTTGGTGGTGCGGTCAGCCCTCCGAAATGAAATATGTTTTTGAAAAGATAGATACGCTGGTGATCCGCAATATCTACAGGGGTACACAAAAGAAATCTGTTTTCGGGGGTGATTTGTCCAAAGCCGAATTAGACGCGTTGAAGCGGGAGATTCGTCGTAGCCCATATATGTACGTAGGTCAGGAAATGGTTGATTTTTCTACTTCACCTTCCTGGATCAATAATAAGCTGGAGGCAAGAAATGCGGTCTTCAGAAGCTATGTAGTCGCAGATTCGGAGAATAAAAGTTATAAAGTAATGCCTGGTGGATTGTCCAGAAGTTCTCCGGAAAAGGGGGCTTTTTTAGTATCTAATCAAACAGGAGGAATCAGCAAGGATACATGGGTGCTCGGAAAGGGAAAAGATGTTGTGTCCCCAAGTAGCAAGCCAGTGAAATCTCAGCCTTTGGTGCGAAACGTACTGCCAAGTCGAACTGGGGAGCGTCTATTTTGGCTGGGAAGATACCTAGAGAGAGCGGCGTATTCTGTGCGCTTGATGCGGATGACCTTGCTTTCTTACAATGAAGCTGACGATGATATTCATATCCACGAAAATCCCGTACTGAGTACTTTGCTTCAGACGCTCACCGTGATGACAGGTACGTTGCCAGGATTCACTGTGAAAAAAAATCTGAAAAACCCAGAGGCTGAATTGCTGGCTTTGGTTCATGATGTGAAAAAAACGGGCAGTTTGGCTTATTGTATTCAGTCTTTTCTTACCAACGCCTATTCTGTTCGGGATCGATTGAGTTTAGATACTTGGAGGATTTTGGATAGTATTTCGGAAGAACTCACACGGATGCGAAAATCCGATACGACCCTGATGCAAGCCTATCAAAGCCTCGATAATATGGTGGTGAAATTGATGGCTTTTTATGGGCTGAATATTGATAACATGACTCGGGAGCCCACTTGGCATTTGCTGAATATTGGTCGATTTATTGAGTCTGCTGCTAATAACTGTCTGATTTTGAAAGGAATGCTAAGCAAATCGTTTGATTCTGAATCGAATAAGGAGTTGATGGAAGATACTTTGCGTTGCAATGAAAGTTTGGTTACTTACCGCTATCGATACCGATCAAATCTGGAAATGCACGGTGTGCTAAGCTTGTTGATTCTACACGAAGACAATCCCAGATCATTGATTTTCCAATTATTGGAGATTGATAATCATTTGAAAACCCTTCCAAATCAAGATGAGAAGGAGCTTTTCAGTACCGAGCGAAAGAAGTTGCTAGAAGCGATCACCAAAATCAGGTTGTGTGACATTGAAATTATCTCTGTTCCAAATGATAAAACCCATGAATTTGATGAGTTGACAGACCTTTTGGATAAAATTATTAGGCTGCTGCACGAAACTTCTGATGCTATTTACGAGAAATACTTTAGTCATACTGAAACGAGATATCGTATGATTCAATCTTCTGTAATTCCTGAGATATGAAATATAAAGTCACACATATCACAGATTATATCTACGAGTTTCCCGCCACGCTATGTCACAATTTGATGTTTCAGATTCCTCAGAATGTATCTTTTCAACAGGTACAGGAATACAGATGCGAAATCACTCCAAAGCCTAGTTGTGAGATAGAGAGGACGGATTTTTTCGGAAATAAGTACTTGTATTTTTCTGTTGAAAGACCTCATAAAAACTTGACCGTCAACTCCAAAAGTGTGGTGGAACTCTCTGCTCCTCCTTGGATCTCTGTCAAACCAGCGGAAACGATGCCATGGGAGAAAGTAGTTGATTTTCTACATTCTACTAAGTCTAGTACAGACATCCGGCAATATTACCTGGAATCGAATCACGTTCAATTTGTAGATGGGATAAGTGCTTATGCCTTGAAATCCTTTACTCCTAAAAGGCCGATCATGGAAGCTATGCTGGACTTGAACACCCGGATATTCCATGATTTTACTTTTACTCCAGGTTTCACAGATATCAGCACGCCGCTGGAGAAAGTGTTTAAGCACAAGAAAGGTGTTTGTCAGGATTTTGCACACTTTTCATTAGGCTGCTTACGAGCAATTGGATTATCTGCACGATATGTAAGTGGGTATCTCGAGACTTTGCCGCCTCCAGGGAAACCCAAGATGTTAGGGGCAGATGCTTCTCATGCGTGGATTGCAGTATATATTCCGGGGCATGATTGGGTAGAGTTTGACGCAACCAATAATCTGCTGGTGAATGATAGGCATATCAGAGTGGCCGTAGGCCGTGATTTTGCTGATGTGACTCCGCTCAAAGGAATTGTGTATAGTGGGAGCGAGCAAGAAATGAAGGTAAGTGTGGATGTGAGAAATATGGATGAGGATTAAAATTTATATGTATATCCGCTTTTCTATCAGTAACGATACAAACTCTTTATAAAATCAGGCAAGGTCAGGGTCACTTCGGTCACCCGTCATCCCCGCCTGCAGTTCGGGCAGGGGTCTTCCAGCTTTTAAAGCAAAGAGAATAAGGCTACAGGCATGATTGCGGATAGTCAGAAAAATTTATCAAATAATCAATCTCACACCACCCAATTCTTCGATTCTGTATGGAAAATGATCAGTTGGAGAGCCTATAAACATGAAGTTTACAGGGATCTTCCACTCTTTGGAAATGATGGATTAACGCAGGATTGAAATCCCCATGTACCTGTATGAAATCAATTTTAATCTCAGGATATACACGGTCTAGCACGTCGATATCCCTAAGAAGACTTTCTGAAAGTTTTTCCCCTTCTGCTGTCACAGTAGCTATTCTTAGTTTTCGAGTATGTTCATTTCTTTTGATATAGAGCATCACCTTATTCAAGGTGGACACATCGTCGTCTTTGGTGAAAAACACAAATTCCTGCACATTGATACGATTGATAGCTCTTACGATTACCCTGTTGGATCTTCGAACCCATTTTTCCACTGGCTTGAAAAAGTATTTAATGAGAGTGAGTAACAATTCCAGAAGGAAAATCCGGTTGAGCATCACTACGACGATAAGCATCGTAGGCACAAAATACTTGAAGAATACACCCATGTAAGATGGGTTCATCACCGCATTTCCGAATATCGCTGCTGCCACCATGATGATAGCTATTAATAAGGTGATCCAACTAGAGCGCTCAGGTCTTGGTAGATTTTTCCGCCTTACTTTCAATAAAATATTACCTAGTCCAAAGAGCACCATTACCAACAAAAATGCGATGGTATAGACACTTGCCAAAGCTCCCAAATCCCCTGACGTGATAAGTAGGATAGAATTACAAAGCAAAAAGAAGGTGATGGAAATCAAGTAAGTAGTCCCTTTTTTCGTTCGTTTTAAGAGGAATGGGGGAAGGATTCGATCTAATGTCATTCGCTCCACCAAGCCACCTACACCCACAAATGAAGTCAAAACTGCTCCACTTAGAACTAACGCAGCATCCACTGAAATAAGTAAGGAAGGCCAATTCCCACCTGCTAAAAATCCCATATGGGAAAGTAAAGCCGCTTGGTGATCTGCTACCTGAGGAATTGGGATAATTGCCAATGCTAGAAATGCCATCAATGGATTGAATATGCTTGCAACTATCCACATATTTCGAAGAGTCTTGCGAAAAACTCCTCGCTGCTGCTCTTCAACGAAATTAGCGGAGCTTTCAAACCCTGAAATTCCAAGCATTGCAGCACAAAAACCAAAGAAAAGAGCTTTTACAACGCCGTTTTCGGTTGGGGTAGAATTATTGGATGCAAAAACATCTAACCCATTTTGCATCAGATACAAGCCACAGAAGGAAGCCAGCAGAATTAGAGAAGTGATATGGAAAATGAAAATCACCACTGCCACTTTGGACGATTCACCTATTCCCATGATGGTGATTCCCATGGATAGTAATAGCAACCCTATTGTAGCCCAAATTATCGGCCACTTGTCCCAAAGCTCATGCACGTAATTCATGGCTTCAGAAGCAGATATCACCGCTGTGGCCATATAGGAAAGAATAGTGAGGGTAGCTGCCACAGAAGCCAACGATTTTGGTGGTATTAAGTAATGCATTATAAGCACCGCCATTCAAGGGTATGGCGCCTACGACTTCTCCATATATTTTTCTGAAAAAGAATAGCACTACAGCTACAATTAGCAAGGAAATTCAGGCGTATTGTCCTGCATAGGCAATCGTGAGTGCGGAGACGTAAAGGCAGGAAGAGCTTATATCATTTTCGCATATCGCAGTAGCAGGCAGCTCACTCAGCTTCTTTGGTTGAGGTTTCAAATTGTTTTGATTCTAGGAGAGTTGGGAAAAATCAATTTGGATAAAAACACATGCATTTACGCATCAAAGAGCTGAATCTTCAGCTATCAGTTTTTTGATGATTCCTTCCAATCTAGAATATTCCCAAGTGAAATCAAATGAGCCTTTTTCAGAATTATTTGAAAAGTATAATTATCACAGAGCCAACAATCATGATAGCAGAACCGACGATTTTTTTTTGAATGTCTTTTTCCTGAAAAATTCTATAGCCCAAAAGTACACTGATAATAATGGAGAGCTGGAAGAGTGAAAGTGCATAACCTATGTCCATATTTTCAAAGACATAATTCGTGGAAAGTTGCATGGTGCCAATACAAATAATCAATAAAAACAGCTTCTTAAAAATATCTATTTTAAGATGCGCAACTTCATGTTTTAGGTTTACTCTATATGCTAAAACGAGGATAAATGAAAAGATCGCTCCAAATATGCACCAAGAAAAAAATG
>Ga0105054_10004871_pt1 | contig 19724 bp, 16 predicted proteins | sample BON02_FD_78091 | JGI IMG/M metagenome (GOLD analysis project Ga0105054, IMG submission 78091) | Freshwater microbial communities from Lake Bonney liftoff mats and glacier meltwater in Antarctica - BON-02 (megahit assembly) | ecosystem: Environmental > Aquatic > Freshwater > Ice > Glacier...
AATGACAAAAAATAGCACTTTGAAAGCTAGAAAAAAACAGTATCAAAATTTTTAACTAAATTAGCAGAAACCTCTCTTAAATTTTGAGCGAAAAAGTTCATTTTTATTTGACTACATACATCTATAGGTATTGCCAATGATGGGATGGACTTTTTTGTCAAGTTGGAGGGTCAAGTTAATCCCATGATGTTTAAATTGCTCCGAAATCATGGAAATGGCATTGTTAATGCTGTCATTGATATCAAAGGAGGTAGAAATATACTCGTCATGATCTCGTGAAAAAGCCCTGACGTGATCAATGATTCTCCCTATTCTTAAAATATCTTCGAATATTTTCTCCGATTTGTTATGAAAATACGATTCATCTACAGACTTTACCTGCTGTATTTTCATGAGCAGGTTTTCAATGCCCAGCGTAATGGAAAGTAGAGGTTGGTTGATTTCATGGGCCATGCCTGAAGCCATTTCGCCAAGGCTAACCATACGTTCAGACCGTATTAGTTGCTGTTCAATCTTCTTCCGTTGCGAAATATCGCGAAGAATGATCATGTAAGCATCTGGTTTGCCATCAGCCTCCTGAATCAGTGTGATGCTTAGTTCACAGATAAACTGAGACTGATTATTCCTGGTCAGGATAAATTCGATATTTTGAATTAATCCTTCCGATTTTGCATTACTCATGATATCTTTCATTTTTTTCACCTCTGTACTGGGAATAAAATGAAAAAAAGGGACTCCTATAAATTCGTTTTTATCCCCAGCACCAAATATTTCGAGGATAATATCCGAAATTTCTGTAATATTACCCTTCAGATCCATGATGAAAATGCCTTCTGGCGAGGCATTTAATAAGGTACGGTACATTTTTTCTGACTCCTTAAGTGCATTTTCAGTTTTCTTTTGCTCCGTAAGATCCTGAAGGAAACCGAAATTCTTTATTAACCGACCTGAGTCATCATATTCTGGCCCCCATGCGCATGCACCCATCTAACACTACCGTCAGTCCGAACAATGCGGTAGTCCATCACTCGGAAAAGATTATCTCTAATAGTTCTCGATAGGACATTGCCAACTTTTTCTTTATCATCTGGATGAATTGCCTGAACAAATACATCCCACAAGTTTTTTTCTGGTACGGTTTTATCCATGCCATAGATTTTATACATCTCATCAGACCAGTAAACCTTGTTTGTCTTAGGTATTTGTTGCCAGCTGCCAATATGTGATATATTTTCGACTTCCGAAAGTAAAGCTTTGTCATGTCTTAATTTTTCTAATTTCAGATGATCGTCAATAATTTGTTGTTTTTGCCGGTATAATTCCAGAAAAACATTCACTTTGCCGAGAAGAATATTTTTCCGGAAGGGCTTAAGGATAATATCGACCACTCCCGATTTATAAAATTTTTCCAGTTCAAATTCATCTTTTGCAGATGCGGTAATAAAAATGATTGGAACCTTTCCCCTGCTTTTATCATTCTGGAGTATCTCTGCAAGCTCCGTTCCCTCCATTTCAGGCATGTTGATATCAAGCAGGGCTATAGCAATCTCCCGATCCTCAATCTTCGATAATGCCTCTAACCCCGTTTGTGCCAGGATGAGATTTACATCCAGTTCCTCCAGAACGGTTTCAAGCAAATATAAACTAGCGTCATCGTCATCAACTATAAGGACGTTTGGTTTCACTCTTGGTTTTATATTATTCATGTGATTCAAGGGTTGAGAAAAATAAAAAAGACACCTTCTATAACTAGTTTAAAAGGCTAAATTACCATGTGTTATGATGAGGCCTATTCGTGATGTAACTTTTTTAAAATTTCTGATTTCATTTCTCATACTCGTTTATAATACATATCACTTGGCATTACATACTCTCTAATGACTAATGAAAATGCTCATTATTATATAAATAGAAATAGTTTTTAAAGCTTTTATACAATTTAAAAATAGTGCAATAGCCTTGTAAATATAATCTTTAATACCTTATATACAAATTAATTTATACTCTTTAGTATACATTAAAAAACAATACATCCTTTTGTCCCGTAGGTTTATTTTAATCCCACCCGTTGTGCCTTTAAATAATGCTAATTTTTAAATTTCTTCCAAAAACGAACTTATAGTAATAAATTGATGAGGTTCTTTATCTAAAAAACATTTTATATCTTTTAATAACTTATGTCTATAACATTCATTTCTTCCGGTGATGCGTTAGGTGTCTTTTGGATAAATACAAGCTCTTTTTTGATTCATGATACTCTAAATCTGCTTTATTTATACAGAAGCCTACTATCTTCTCTATTTAAAACCAACTAAAATGATGTTTTAATACTTTTATTTGATGTTCGTGGGGTTTTGAGAGAATTGTGATTCTCTATGCGGAGAAAGAGGGATTTTGTTCCAACATTCCTTTTACGGCATTTTGCAAATGCCATAGTCTTAAAAAATAAAAACCACTCAAGTAAACTTGGTGGTTTTTTATTTTCAAGTCTTGCGCTTGATTGCGGAGAAAGAGGGATTCGAACCCCCGGACCTGTTACAGTCAACAGTTTTCAAGACTGCCGCATTCGACCACTCTGCCATTTCTCCAGAAGTCTCATCAGATATTCTCTGAATGCGGATGCAAATATAATATCTTTTTCGAGTTTGTAAAAGAATTTCAACCTTTTTTACTATTATTTTTTTCGAATGATTGTCTAATAATTATAATACTTTTACAATCAAATTTCTAAAATATGTTAGATTTAATTTTGTTGGTTGTTGTTGGTTTTATCGCTGGATTTATCAATACCATTGCTGGTGGTGGATCTTTACTAACACTCCCTGTTTTAATTTTTATGGGATTACCACCAAGTGTTGCCAACGGAACCAACAGAGTAGGAATTGTAATACAAATGTTAGCGGGTACAGCAGGATTTAAAAGTAAAGGAATTTCTACCTTTCCTTTTAGTATTTATATGGGGATTTCGGCATTAGCTGGAGCACTCATTGGAGCGCAAATAGCTGTAGATATTAAAGGAGAAACTTTTAATAAAGTATTGTCTTTTGTAATGATTGCTGTGGTTTTAATTATTGTATTTAAACCCAAAATGAATGTAAAAAAAACACTAGAAAGAACTACTGAAAAACATCTTTGGATTAGCTGTTTAGCTTTTTTTATATTTGGAATTTATGGTGGATTTATCAATGCTGGATTAGGATTTATTCTGATTTTATTTTTGCATTATTTCAACCATTTATCGTTAGTAAAATCGATTGCAACAAAAGCTGTTGTCATTTCTATTTACATGACTGGCGCGTTGTTTATTTTTATTTTAAATGATAAAGTTGACTGGTATATGGGATTAATAATGGCTATTGGAACCTCTTTAGGTGGCTGGTTTGCAAGCAGGTTTTCAGTTGAAAAAGGCGATGGATTTATAAAAATATTTTTAGTCGTAATTGTAAGTTTTATGGCCGTAAAATTGTGGTTTTTTTAATAAAATAAAGTAACTTCGCTATTAAATCTTTAAAATTAAAAAATCAATGTTTAATTCTTTCGGAAACTTATTAAAACTTACAACTTTTGGCGAATCTCACGGGATTGCTATTGGTGGAATTATTGATGGTTTTCCTGCTGGAATGAAAGTTGATTTTAATGCCATTCAAAAAGAATTAGACAGACGTAAACCAGGGCAATCTGCTATTGTTACGCAGCGTAAAGAAGAAGATACCGTTCAGTTTTTATCAGGAATTTTTGAAGGATTTACTACTGGAGCATCAATTGGGTTTCAGATTCAAAACACCAATCAGAAATCAAAAGATTATTCTCATAATACGAATGTATATCGTCCTTCTCACGCAGATTTCACGTATGACAAAAAATACGGAACTCGAGATTATCGTGGTGGCGGAAGAACTTCTGCACGTGAAACTGCTAATTGGGTAGTTGCTGGAGCATTAGCAAAACAATTAATTGCACATATAAACATCAATGCATTTACATCTTCTGTTGGTGATATTTTTATTGACAAACCCTATCAAGAATTAGATTTTTCTAAAACCGATTCTAATATTGTGCGATGTCCTGATGCAATTTCTGCCGAAAAAATGATTTCAAAAATCAAGGAAATTAAAAAACAAGGCGATACAATTGGCGGAACCATAACCTGTGTTGCCCAAAACATTCCTGTTGGATTAGGAGAACCTATTTTTCACAAATTACATGCAGAACTTGGTAAAGCGATGTTATCGATCAATGCTGTAAAAGGTTTTGAATTTGGTAGTGGATTTTGCGGTACTAGAATGAAAGGAAGTGAACACAACGATATTTTTAATGCGGATGGTAAAACTGAAACCAATTTATCTGGCGGAATTCAAGGTGGAATTAGCAACGGTATGGATATTTATTTTCGTGTTGCTTTTTAGCCTGTTGCTACCATTATGCAGAATCAGCAAACGATAGATTCTGAAGGAAATCTTACCGAAATTCATGGTAAAGGTCGTCATGATCCTTGTGTGGTTCCAAGAGCAATTCCTATTGTAGAAGCTTTAACGGCGTTGGTTTTAGCTGATTTTTATTTATTAGACAGAACAAGAAAAGCATAAAATTCTTCGTACTTATTTTTTCGTTTAAATCTTCATTTTAAAATAGTTAACTTCGTTACCTATCATTAAAAAATCATTCAATGAAAAAAATCATATACATTCTTGTTATACAGCTATTTTTTGCAACCGCATTACAAGCTCAAACGGAAACAAAAGTCAATCTTAAAAAGATGGATCAATACTTTAACAAAATGGTTAAAGATTGGGACGTACCAAGTGCAACTATTGGTATTGTAAAAGATGGAAAATTGATTTTTACTGGAAATTATGGTATCTTAGAAGTAGAAAAAAACAAAAAACCAGATGAAAACACCTTGTATGCAATTGCATCCAATTCAAAAGCATTTACTTCTGCAATGATTGGAATGCTTGTTCAAGAAGGAAAGCTAGATTGGAACGATAAAGTAAAAAAATACTTACCTTATTTTGAAGTGTATGATGAATGGGTTAGTAATCATGCAACCATTAGAGATATTTTAAGTCATCGTATTGGATTAGGAACTTTTAGTGGAGATAATATTTGGTATAAATCAGATTTACCTGCTAAAGAAATTATCAAAAGAATAAAATACGTTCCTCAAGCTTATGAATTTAGAGCCGGCTACGGATATTCTAATTTGATGTTTATTACTGCTGGAGAAATTATTGAAACGATTACCGGAAAAAGTTGGGGAGAAAATGTACAAGAACGCATTTTAACACCTTTAGGAATGGATAGAACTATTTATACGATCAATGATTTAGATTCTAAAGGAAATTATGCGACTCCACACGCAAGAAAAGATGAAAAAAATTACGCAATTCCATGGGCAAAATGGGATAATGTTGCTGCCACGGGCGGATTAATTTCTAGTGTTTCTGATATTTCTAAATGGATGATTTTTAATTTAAATAATGGAGTTCATAACAACAAAGCTTTATTATCTAAAAACACACGAAATTTAGTTTGGACGCCACACAACAATCATATAGTAGACCACACCACAAAAAACGATTTTAATAGATCTTTTAATGCATACGGATTAGGTTGGGGATTAAGTTATTACCAAGGAAAAATGAAAGTTGGGCATACTGGAGGTTACGACGGAATGATAACCGCAGTAACGTTAATTCCTCATGAAAAATTAGGAGTTGTTGTATTAACAAATGGTCCAAAAAGTCCAATTATGGCAGCAACCTATTATGCGTTAGATAAATTTATGGGAGTAAAAACAGACAAAGATTGGTCTAAAGATTATTTAAATGACGCCAATAAAAGCATAAAAAACGATACCCGTATTTCTGACAGAATTAACAGCAGAATCTTAAATACCAAGCCTTTTATTTTAGAAAAAGATTTTGTTGGGGAATATAATTCGTATATGTATGGTAAAATTACCATTACAGAAAAAAACGGAAAACTAAAATTAGAGTTTTCACATTCTCCACAATTATCTGCAACTTTAACACATTGGAATTATGATGTTTGGAAAATTAATTGGGATTATCCACAAGCTTGGTTCAGTTTCGGAACCATTAAAATACACACAGATAATAATCTAAAAGTTACAGGTTTTGATTTTGATATACCCAATGATGATTTCTTTTTTGAGGAATTGAAGCCTAAGAAAGTGAATGCTAATAACAATTAGAAATTTTAAAACAAAAAACCGAAACAATTTAGTTTCGGTTTTTTGTTTTATGCTTCCCCAGTTGGTCCAAAATTCAGTGGAATTGGTGGTTGTTCATAGTCTTTTATTTCGCCATGGGCTTGTTCAAATCTTTGAACATTATCTGCTAAAGCTTTGGTTAATCTTTTTGCGTGTTGTGGCGTTAAGATGATTCTAGATTTTACTTTTGCTTTAGGTACACCAGGCATTACGTTAATAAAATCAACAATAAATTCTGATACCGAATGATTGATAATTGCTAAATTAGAATAGGTTCCGTCAGCAATAGTTTCATCCAATTCTATATTTAATTGTTGTCCTTGTTCGTTCTTATTATCTTCCATATGTCTAACATTAAAAAGCCTACAAAATAAATTTTGTAGGCTTTTTATTATTTATAGATTTTCTTCTATTTCTTCTTTTGGACCTACAATGATATGATCGTATTTTCTCATACCTGTACCTGCTGGAATTCTTTTACCAACAATTACATTTTCTTTTAATCCTTCTAAAGTATCTATCTTACCGCTAACCGCTGCTTCATTTAACACTTTCGTAGTTTCCTGGAACGATGCCGCAGAGATAAACGATTTAGTTTGTAACGAAGCTCTTGTAATACCTTGCAATACTTGTTCTGCTGTTGATGGCTGAGCATCTCTTGCTGTAACTAAATTACTATCATTTCTACGTAAAATAGAATTTTCATCTCTTAACTGACGTGAAGTAATGATTTGACCTGCTTTTAAATTCTCAGAATCTCCTGCATCTTCAATAACTTTCATTCCGTAAATAGCATCATTTTCTTCCATAAAGTCGTTTTTATGAATTAATTGATTTTCTAAGAATAATGTATCTCCAGAATCAATAATTCTAACTTTACGCATCATTTGACGTACTACAACTTCAAAATGTTTGTCGTTAATTTTAACACCTTGTAAACGATATACTTCTTGTATTTCGTTTACTAAATATTCTTGTACTGCAGATGGACCTTGAATATTCAAGATATCAATAGGAGTAATTGCTCCGTCTGATAATGTCATACCTGCTTTTATAAAATCATTTTCTTGTACTAAAATCTGATTAGATAACTTGATTAGGTATTTTCTAATATCTCCGGTTCTAGACTCAACAATAATTTCTCTATTACCACGCTTAATCTTACCAAAAGATACAACTCCATCAATTTCTGCAACTACTGCAGGATTAGAAGGGTTACGAGCTTCAAATAGCTCTGTTACACGAGGTAAACTTCCAGTAATATCACCAGCTTTTCCTGATTTACGAGGAATCTTTACTAATGTTTTACCAGATTCAACTGCTTCACCATCACTAATCATTAAGTGAGCTCCAACAGGTAAACTATAAGAACGCAATGCATTACCATCTTTATCTTCAATAATTAAAGAAGGAATAATTTTCTTATTCTTAGAATCTGTAATTACTTTTTCCTGGAAACCTGTTTGTTCATCAATTTCTACTTGGAAGTTAATTCCTTGTTTTAAATCATCAAAACGAACTTTACCACCAAACTCAGAAATAATAACACCGTTAAATGGATCCCATTGACATACTATATCCCCTTTTTTAATTATTTTTCTACCCATATCAAAGATAGTAGAACCATAAGGAATGTTATTAGTACTTAAGATAATTCCTGTTTTCTTATCGATAACTTTAATTTCTCCTGTTCTAGAAATAACAATATCTATTACTTCACCGTTTGCATCTTTTCCTTTTACTGTACGTAAATCTTCTATTACAACGTCACCACCAAAACTAGCTGTTAATTTATTTTCTTCAGAAATGTTTCCTGCAACACCACCAACGTGGAAAGTTCTTAATGTTAACTGTGTACCAGGTTCTCCAATAGATTGCGCTGCTATTACACCAACGGCTTCACCAATTTGTACTTTATTTCGAGTAGATAAACTTTGTCCGTAACATTTAGCACAAATACCTTTATCTGATTCACACGTTAATGCTGAACGTACTTGAACTCTATCAATTCCTGATTCTTGAATTTTATCTGCAACTAATGAAGATATCTCTTGTCCAGCAGTAACCAATTCTTCATCTGTTAATGGATGATATACTGTTTGTAAAGAAACACGTCCATCAATTCTTTCTGATAATGACTCAACGATTTCATCATTTTTCTTTAATGGCATTACTTCTAAACCTCTTAAAGTACCACAATCATCTTCGTTGATAATTACATCTTGAGAAACATCTACCAAACGACGCGTTAAATAACCTGCATCCGCAGTTTTTAATGCTGTATCGGCTAATCCTTTACGAGCACCATGTGTTGAGATAAAATATTCTAAAATCGATAATCCTTCCTTAAAGTTAGAAAGAATTGGATTTTCAATAATTTCTCCACCGCCAGCTGTAGATTTTTTAGGCTTCGCCATTAATCCACGCATACCTGTTAACTGACGAATTTGTTCTTTAGATCCACGAGCTCCAGAATCTAACATCATATAAACTGAGTTAAACCCTTGTTGGTCTTCACGCAAACGTTTCATAGATAATTCTGTTAATCTGTTGTTCGTAGAACCCCAAATGTCAATTACCTGATTGTAACGTTCTTTGTTTGTTAACATTCCCATGTTATAGTTTGCTATAATTCCATCCACTTCTTCATTGGCTTCTGCAATCATTTGTGCTTTTTCCTCAGGAATAATAATATCCCCTAAACTAAATGATAATCCTCCTTGGAATGCAAACTTATATCCCATATTTTTGATATTATCTAAAAACTCTCCTGTTGTAGGAATATCAGTAACTTTTAAAATATTACCAATAATACCACGTAAAGATTTTTTAGTTAATACGTCATTAATATATCCAGCTTTTGCAGGTACTACTTCGTTAAATAATACTCTACCAACTGTTGTTTTAATAATTTTTCGAACTTGCTCTCCATTTTCATCAACATCAAAAGTTCTTACTTTAATTCCAGCATTTAAGTCAACCTTTTCTTCGTTAAAAGCAATGTTTACTTCTTCTGGAGAGTAAAAAGTTAATCCTTCTCCTTTAATTGAAACTTCTGGAGTAGAGATTCTTTCTTTTGTCATATAATACAATCCAAGCACCATATCTTGTGAAGGAACTGTTACTGGAGCACCATTTGCAGGATTTAAGATATTGTGAGAAGCTAACATTAATAATTGTGCTTCTAAAATAGCTTCTGGTCCTAACGGTAAATGTACCGCCATTTGATCTCCATCAAAATCGGCGTTAAATGCTGTACACACTAATGGGTGTAATTGAATTGCTTTTCCTTCAATTAATTTTGGTTGAAAAGCTTGGATACCTAAACGGTGAAGCGTTGGAGCACGGTTTAATAAAACAGGATGTCCTTTTAAAACATTCTCTAAAATATCCCATACTACTGGCTCTTTTCTATCGATTATTTTCTTTGCAGATTTTACAGTTTTTACAATTCCTCTTTCAATTAATTTACGAATCACAAAAGGTTTGTAAAGTTCAGCTGCCATCTCTTTTGGGATACCACATTCTGAAAGTTTTAATTCTGGTCCTACAACAATTACAGAACGTGCAGAATAATAAACACGTTTTCCTAGTAAGTTTTGACGGAAACGTCCTTGTTTTCCTTTTAATGAATCTGATAAAGATTTTAAAGGTCTATTAGATTCTGTTTTAACTGCTGATGATTTACGTGTATTATCAAATAATGAATCTACCGATTCTTGTAACATACGTTTTTCATTACGCAAAATAACTTCAGGTGCTTTTATCTCAACTAACCTTTTTAAACGGTTGTTTCTGATAATAACTCTTCTGTATAAATCATTTAAATCTGAAGTTGCGAAACGACCACCATCTAATGGAACTAATGGACGTAATTCTGGTGGAATCACCGGAACTACTTTCATAATCATCCACTGAGGTTTGTTTTCTCTAGTTTTATTAGAGTCTCTAAATGCTTCAACAACATTTAAACGTTTTAACGCTTCAGTTTTACGTTGTTTAGAAGTTTCTGTATTTGCTTTATGTCTTAATTCATAAGAAAGCGCATCTAAATCGATACGAGCTAACAAATCAATTAAACATTCAGCTCCCATTTTAGCGATAAACTTATTTGGGTCAGTATCATCTAAATATTGATTTTCTTGCGGAAGTGTTTCTAAAATATCTAAGTATTCTTCTTCTGTTAAGAAATCCATTTTTCGCAATGGTTCTCCTTCAACATTTTTTGCAATACCAGGAGCAATTACAACGTAACGCTCGTAATAGATAATCATATCTAACTTTTTAGAAGGTAACCCTAAAAGGTATCCCATTTTGTTAGGTAATGATCTAAAGTACCAGATATGAGCAATAGGAACTACCAAGTTAATATGTCCTACTCTATCTCTACGTACTTTCTTTTCTGTAACTTCTACACCACATCGGTCACAAACGATTCCTTTGTAGCGAATTCTTTTATATTTACCACATGCACATTCAAAGTCTTTTACAGGACCAAAAATACGCTCACAAAATAAACCATCTCTTTCTGGTTTGTGTGTACGGTAATTAATTGTTTCTGGTTTTAACACCTCTCCTTTAGAAATTTCTAAAATAGATTCTGGAGATGATAATCCAATTGAGATTTTATTAAACTTTTTTACAGTGTACTTCTCGTTGTCTCTTGCCATGGTAATGGATTCGAATTAAAATTGTAAAAATGACCTCTAAAGAGGCTTCTAAATATATGATTGTCATCAAGCCAAAAAGACTTGATGACATTTCACTGTTTGTTATTCTTCTAATTGAACGTTTAATCCTAAACCTTTCAGTTCGTGCATTAATACGTTAAATGATTCTGGTAGACCAGGTTCTGGCATTTCTTCACCTTTAACAATACTTTCGTATGTTTTAGCTCTACCTAATACATCATCAGATTTTACTGTTAAGATTTCTCTTAAGATACTAGATGCACCGTATGCTTCTAATGCCCAAACTTCCATTTCTCCAAAACGTTGACCACCAAACTGAGCTTTACCACCTAATGGTTGTTGTGTAATTAATGAGTAAGGACCAATAGAACGCGCATGCATTTTATCTTCAATCATGTGTCCTAACTTAATCATATAAATAACACCAACCGTTGCTGGTTGATCAAAACGTTTTCCTGTTCCACCATCATATAAATACGTATGTCCAAATCTTGGTACACCCGCTTCATCTGTAATTTCATTAATTTGATCTAAAGATGCTCCATCAAAAATTGGGGTTGCATATTTAGTATCTAATTTCTGACCAGCCCATCCAAGAACTGTTTCATAAATCTGACCAATGTTCATACGAGAGGGTACACCTAACGGATTTAATACAATATCTACTGGAGTTCCGTCTTCTAAGAAAGGCATATCTTCTGCTCTAACAATACGAGCAACAATACCTTTATTTCCGTGACGTCCGGCCATTTTATCTCCTACTTTTAATTTACGTTTTTTAGCAACATAAATTTTAGCAAGTTTTAAAATACCAGCTGGTAATTCATCCCCTACAGAAATTGTAAACTTCTCACGACGTAAGTTACCTTGTAAGTCGTTTACTTTAATTTTATAGTTGTGAACTAATTCTCCAACAGATTTATTTAATGCTTTATCAGTAGTCCAAGATCCTTGCGTTAAGTGCGTATAATCTTCAACAGAATTTAACATTTTTAAGGTAAATTTCTTTCCTTTTGGAAGTACTTCTTCACCTAAATCGTTAAATACACCTTGAGAAGTTTTTCCACTAATTAATGCGAAAAGTTTTTCAACTAATTCATCTTTTAGAATTTCGAATTTAGTAACAAAAGAACTTTCTAAAGCAATAATTGCTTCTTTGTCTTTTGCTCTTTTCGTTTTATCTTTAACAGCTCTTTGGAATAATTTTTTATCAATTACTACACCTCTTAATTATGGAGAAGCTTTTAATGATGCATCTTTTACATCACCTGCTTTATCACCAAAAATTGCACGTAATAATTTTTCTTCTGGAGTTGGATCTGATTCGCCTTTTGGAGTAATTTTCCCGATTAAAATATCACCAGGTTTTACTTCTGCTCCAATACGAATCATTCCGTTTTCGTCAAGATCTTTTGTAGCTTCTTCAGAAACATTAGGAATATCATTCGTTAACTCTTCAGTTCCTAATTTTGTATCTCTAACATCTAAAGAATATTCATCAATATGAATTGCTGTAAAAATATCTTCACGAACTACTTTTTCAGAAATTACAATCGCATCCTCAAAGTTATACCCTTTCCAAGGCATAAAGGCTACTTTCATATTTATTCCTAAAGCTAATTCTCCTTTTTGTGTTGCATACCCTTCACAAAGAACTTGTCCTTCTGTAACTCTATCACCTCTTTTTACAATTGGTTTTAGATTGATACAAGTACCTTGATTGGTTTTTCTAAATTTAATTAAGTTATATGATACTTCGTCTGAATCAAAACTTACCATTCTTTCTTCTTCAGTTCTATCGTACTTAATTCTAATTACATTAGCATCTACATATTCTACAATTCCTGCTCCTTCAGCATTAATTAAGATTCTAGAATCTTTTGCAACTCTACGCTCTAAACCAGTACCAACAATTGGAGATTCTGGTCTTAATAATGGAACTGCTTGACGCATCATATTTGATCCCATTAACGCACGGTTGGCATCATCATGCTCTAAGAAAGGAATTAGCGATGCAGAGATTGAAGCAATTTGATTTGGAGCAACGTCCATATAATCAACTAGTTCTGGAGAAACCACTGGGAAATCTCCTTCTGCACGAGCAATAACTCTATCACTTATAAAGTTTCCTTTTGCGTCAATTTCTAAATTAGATTGTGCTATTTTCTTTCCTTCTTCTTCTTCTGCACTTAAATAAATGTGCTCTTGCTTAACATCAACATTTCCCTTTACAACTTTTCTATATGGAGTTTCAATAAATCCTAAGTTGTTTACTTTAGCAAATACTGCTAAAGAAGAAATTAATCCAATGTTTGGTCCTTCAGGAGTTTCAATCGGGCATAAACGCCCGTAATGTGTATAGTGAACATCACGAACCTCAAATCCTGCTCTTTCTCTAGATAAACCACCTGGTCCTAGTGCCGATAAACGACGTTTGTGTGTAATCTCTGCTAATGGATTTGTTTGATCCATAAATTGAGATAACTGGTTTGTACCGAAAAATGAATTAATTACTGATGATAATGTTTTTGCATTAATCAAATCAATTGGAGTAAATACTTCATTATCACGAACATTCATACGTTCACGAATTGTACGTGCCATTCTTGATAGACCAACACCAAACTGACCAGCTAATTGCTCACCAACAGTTCTAACACGACGGTTAGATAAGTGATCAATATCATCTACTTCAGCTTTAGAATTAATCAATTCGATTAAATACTTAATGATGGTAATAATATCAAGTTTTGTAAGTACTTTTTGATCGATTGGTTCATCTAAACCAAGTTTTGTATTCATTCTAAAACGACCAACTTCACCTAAATTGTAACGTTGTTCAGAGAAGAATAACTTATCTATAATTCCACGTGCTGTCTCTTCATCTGGCGGTTCTGCATTACGTAGTTGTCTATAGATATGTTCAACAGCTTCTTTTTCTGAATTTGTTGGATCTTTTTGTAGCGTATTATGAATAATTGCATAATCTGCCATTTGATTATTTTCTTTGTGTAATAAAACTGTTTTTACACCAGATTCTATAATCTCATCAATATAATCTTTCTCTATAATAGTATCTCTATCAAAGATAATTTCATTTCTTTCAATTGAAACAACTTCTCCAGTATCTTCATCAACGAAATCTTCGTGCCAAGTTTTTAAAACTCTAGCTGCTAATTTACGCCCAAGAACTTTTTTCAATCCTGCTTTAGAAACTTTAATTTCTTCAGCTAAATCAAAAATCTCTAAGATGTCTTTATCTCTTTCGAAACCGATAGCTCTAAATAGTGTTGTTACTGGTAATTTTTTCTTTCTATCAATATAAGCATACATTACTTGATTGATATCTGTTGCAAATTCTATCCAAGATCCTTTAAAAGGAATTACTCTTGCAGAGTATAACTTGGTTCCGTTTGCGTGGAATGATTGCCCGAAGAATACACCAGGAGATCTGTGTAATTGTGAAACTACAACTCTTTCTGCTCCGTTGATTACGAATGTACCAGAGTTTGTCATATAAGGAATAGTACCTAAATAAACATCTTGCACAATAGTTTCGAAATCTTCGTGTTCTGGATCTGTACAGTATAATTTTAAACGAGCTTTAAGAGGAACACTATGTGTTAAACCTCTTTCAATACATTCTTGAATGCTATATCTTGGAGGATCTACAAAGTAGTCTAAGAATTCTAACACAAAATTATTACGTGTATCTGTAATTGGAAAATTATCCATGAAAGTTTTATACAAACCTTCTTCACCACGCTCTTCAGCTTTTGTTTGTAATTGGAAAAAATCTTGAAATGATTTTACTTGGATATCCAAAAAGTCTGGATAATCGGCTCCCAATTTTGCTGTTGCGAAGTTTATTCTTTCAGTAGTGTTTTTCGTTGTCAAAAGAAAAATTTTTTTAATTAAAATCGATATTAAAATATAAAACGAATATATACACAAAATGGTTTAGGTCTTAGAACGTTTGTTCTAAAGACCTAAACCTAAGTTTGTTTAAGCTTTTAAAGCTTATTTAAGCTCAACCTCAGCTCCTGCTTCTTCTAAAGATGCTTTAAGCCCTTCAGCCTCATCTCTAGAAATACCTTCTTTGATTGGTGCTGGTGCACTATCAACGATACCTTTTGCTTCTTTTAATCCTAATCCTGTTAATTCTTTAACTAGTTTTACAACTGCTAACTTAGATTGACCTGCTGCTGTTAAGATTACATCGAATTCAGTTTGCTCTTCTGCTCCACCATCAGCACCAGCTGCTGCTGGTCCTGCTACTGCTACTGCAGCTACTGCTGGCTCAATACCGTATTCATCTTTTAAAATAGTAGCTAAGTCGTTAACCTCTTTTACTGTTAAGTTAACTAATTGCTCTGCGAAATTTTTTAAATCTGCCATTTTAATTGTTTTTAAAAATTTTATTTATTTTAGTTTATTAGTGCGCGTACTTATTTTTCTGATAATGTTGATAGAATACCTGATAATTTTTGACCACCTGATTGTAATGCTGAAATAACATTTTTAGCTGGTGATTGTAATAATGCAATAATATCTCCGATAAGTTCTTCTTTAGACTTAATGTTCACAAGAGCATCTAATTGGTCATCACCTACATAGATAGCTTCTTCAATAAAAGCACCTTTTAATAAAGGCTTTTTTGATTTTTTTCTGAACTCTTTGATTACTTTAGCTGGCGCGTTTCCTGCTTCAGCAATCATAATAGAAGTATTACCTTTTAATACATTTGGTAACTCTCCGAAATCTTTATCAGATGCTTCCATTGCTTTTGAAAGCAATGTGTTTTTAACAACTGCTAACTTAACATTTGCTTTAAAACAAGCTCTTCTTAAATTAGATGTACTTGATGCATCTAATCCTGAAATGTCTGCTAAATAGATAATGTTAGTATTTGCTAATGTCGCTGTTAAATCTTGGATTACTTGTGATTTTTCTTCTCTTGTCATAATTTCTAATTTAACTGCTTATTAAACTGATTTAAAATCAACTGCAACACTAGGACTCATTGTACTAGAAATGAATACACTTTTAATGTATGTTCCTTTAGCTGTAGTTGGCTTTAGTTTAACAATTGTTTGTAATAATTCATTTGCATTATCTGCAATTTTTTCAGCGTCGAATGATGTTTTACCAATTGCTGCATGTACAATACCAGTTTTATCAACTTTAAAGTCGATTTTACCAGCTTTTACATCTGCAATAGCTTTTGCAACATCCATTGTTACTGTACCTGTTTTTGGGTTAGGCATTAAACCTCTTGGTCCTAAAACACGACCTAAAGGACCTAATTTACCCATAACACTTGGCATAGTAATAATTACATCAACATCTGTCCATCCTCCTTTAATTTTTTGAAGGTACTCATCTAATCCAACATAATCTGCACCAGCTTCTGTAGCTTCGGCTTCTTTATCTGGAGTAACTAATGCTAAAACTTTTACATCTTTACCAGTTCCGTGAGGTAATGTTACAACACCACGAACCATTTGATTTGCTTTACGGGGATCTACTCCTAAACGTATTGCTAAATCAACAGATGCATCAAATTTTACATTTGTTATTTCTTTAATTAAAGCAGAAGCTTCAATTACATTATAAGTTTTTGTACTATCTAATTTAGCGCTAGCTTCTTTTCGCTTTTTTGTTAATTTTGCCATTTTGAATAACCGTTATTAAAGTTTAAGCTGGAGCGTTTCCTGTTACTGTTAATCCCATAGAACGAGCTGTACCTGCAATCATTTTCATTGCCGACTCAATTGTAAATGCATTTAAATCTACCATTTTATCTTCTGCAATAACTTTTATTTGATCCCAAGAAACTTTAGCTACTTTCTTACGGTTTGGTTCTCCAGAACCTTTTTTAATTTTCGCTGCTTCTAATAATTGTACTGCAGCTGGTGGAGTTTTAACAACAAAATCAAAAGATTTATCTTTATATACAGTAATTGCTACTGGTAAGATTTTCCCTTGTTTATCTTGAGTTCTAGCGTTAAATTGCTTACAGAACTCCATAATGTTAACTCCGGCAGCACCTAAAGCAGGTCCAACTGGTGGAGAAGGATTTGCTGATCCTCCGCGCACTTGTAATTTAACAACCTTACTTACTTCTTTTGCCATTATTTAAACTTTAGTTTTAGATGTTTTGAATCGTGGAAGCTCATCAAAAAATCAATTTCTATTTGTGTAACAATTATGAAATTTTATCTACTTGCATATAGCTCAATTCTAATGGAGTTTTACGTCCAAAAATTTTCACCATAACTTCAAGTTTTCTTTTTTCTTCATTTATTTTTTCAACTGTACCATCAAATCCATTAAATGGTCCATCAACAACTTTTACAGTTTCACCAATAATATATTGTATAGCAATGTTATCTCCCTGAACTGAAAGCTCATCTACTTTACCTAACATTCTATTTACTTCTGATTTTCTTAATGGCACTGGAGCACCGCCTTTTGTTTCGCCTAAAAACCCAATAACACCTGTTACAGCTTTAATTACGTGTGGTACTTCTCCTGCTAAATTAGCTTCTACCATTATATAACCAGGAAAATAAACTCTTTCTTTATGTATTTTTTTTCCGTCTCTAATTTGTATAACTTTTTCTTTAGGTACTAAAACTTGATCAACATAATCAGACAAGCCTAGTCTTGCAATTTCGGTTTCGATATAAGATTTTACCTTATTTTCTTGACCGCCAATTGCTCTAACTACGTACCATTTTTTAATTGATTCAGCCATAATTAATTATTAAACATGGTAAAAAAGTTATCTAAACCTAATTGAAAAATGTAATCAATAGAGAAAACTGCTAATGCAAAAATTATAGTAAACACAGCAACAACTACTGTTGATTTTTGTGCTTCGTCTCTAGATATCCATGTAACATGGTTACTTAGTTCTTCAAATGATTCTTTGATATATTTTATCATATTATTAGTTATTTGCATTTGCACGGGCGGAGAGACTCGAACTCCCGACACCTGGTTTTGGAGGCCAGTGCTCTACCAACTGAGCTACGCCCGTAAACACAAGGTGCTAACCCAAAATATATTGAGAAGCACCTTGAAATGTTATTAAATTAATTCTAATTAAAGAATTTCAGTTACCTGACCAGCTCCTACTGTTCTACCACCTTCACGGATTGCAAAACGTAAACCAACATTCATTGCGATTGTAGAGTGTAATTCAACAGTAATTGTTAAGTTATCACCTGGCATAACCATTTCTACTCCTGTTGGTAAAGTAATTGTTCCTGTTACATCTGTAGTTCTTACATAAAACTGTGGACGATAGTTTGTTATGGAATGGAGTATGACGTCCACCTTCTTCTTTTTTAAGAACATAAACCTCTGCTTTGAATTTATCGTGTGGAGTTACAGAACCTGGCTTACAGATTACCATTCCTCTTTTGATTTGCTCTTTATCAATCCCTCTTAATAAAATACCTGCATTATCTCCAGCTTCACCTCTATCTAAGATTTGACGGAACATTTCGATACCAGTAATAGTAGAAGTTAATTTTCCTGCTCCCATACCAATAATCTCTACTGAATCACCTGTATTAGCAATACCTGTCTCGATACGTCCTGTAGCAACAGTTCCACGACCAGTAATTGAGAATACATCTTCAACTGGCATTAAGAATGGTTTGTCAATTTCTCTTAATGGCTCTTCAATCCAAGTATCACAAGCTTCCATTAACTCTATTACTGTATCTACCCATTTTTGTTCACCATTAAGTGCACCTAAAGCAGAACCAGCAATAACAGGTCCGTTATCACCATCGTACTCATAGAAAGAAAGTAAATCTCTAATTTCCATGTCTACTAATTCTAATAACTCCTCATCATCAACCATATCTACTTTATTCATAAATACAACCATTCTAGGAATTCCTACCTGACGACCTAATAAGATATGCTCTCTTGTTTGAGGCATTGGTCCATCAGTTGCAGCTACTACTAAAATAGCTCCATCCATTTGGGCAGCACCAGTTACCATATTCTTTACGTAATCCGCGTGACCAGGACAGCCAACGTGCGCGTAATGACGGTTAGCTGTTTGATACTCAACGTGAGATGTGTTAATTGTAATACCTCTTTCTTTTTCTTCTGGAGCATTATCAATTTGATCAAATGATAGTGCTTTTGAGAATCCTGCATCAGCTAAAACTTTAGTAATAGCAGCAGTTAAAGTTGTTTTACCGTGATCTACGTGTCCAATAGTACCGATGTTTAAGTGTGGTTTTGAACGATTAAAAGTCTCTTTTGCCATGATTATTAATTTTAATTCTTAGTTAAATATATTTAGTGTTTATTTTATTCTCTTTTATTTGAGCCAGCGACGGGAGTTGAACCCGTGACCTCATCCCTACCAAGGATGCGCTCTACCAACTGAGCTACACCGGCTTGAAACTTAGAGCGAGAGACCGGGTTCGAACCGGCGACATTCAGCTTGGAAGGCTGACGCTCTACCAACTGAGCTACTCTCGCATTCTAATTTTTAATCCTTTGTTTTTCAATTGAAAAACTGTCTGTGGTGAGAGCAGGATTCGAACCTGCGAAGACGTAGTCAGCGGATTTACAGTCCGCCCTCGTTGGCCGCTTGAGTATCTCACCAGTGTTTCAATGAACGTTTTTTTGTTTTTTTGAGCCGATGAAGGGACTCGAACCCCCGACCTGCTGATTACAAATCAGCTGCTCTAGCCAGCTGAGCTACATCGGCTTATTGCATAAAAAAACAATCCGCTATTTCTAACGGACTGCAAATGTATAAA
>Ga0105054_10004872_pt1 | contig 19721 bp, 17 predicted proteins | sample BON02_FD_78091 | JGI IMG/M metagenome (GOLD analysis project Ga0105054, IMG submission 78091) | Freshwater microbial communities from Lake Bonney liftoff mats and glacier meltwater in Antarctica - BON-02 (megahit assembly) | ecosystem: Environmental > Aquatic > Freshwater > Ice > Glacier...
CGCGGACACGAGGAAATTTCTCAGCGATTTGTACTGTGTCGTCTGTGCAGCCACCATCAGCCAGCAGGAGTTGAGCTATTGGAATTTCTCGATAAAAGCTCTCGAGGTTTTTACGCCACAACGCGTTGGAATGAATCACTGGAATTATGACGGTAACTCCTTGCTCCATCGCACTTGAAAAACGATCTTCAAAATCGTCTGACGAGTGATAGCGAGCAAATATGTCGCCACTTTTAGAGTTGCTGGACATTTCGACCTCTCAAATAAAAAATAGGTTTTGACGAAGCATAACGACATTGCGCATCCGCGATGAATTGCGAAATCCGGTTTTAATCTCGGGTGAGACGAGACCTTCGAGCATGATCAATCAAGCCCACGCATAAGATAAATGAGTCGACACATTTGCAGGGCTTATCTGGGATCCACTGCAATTACTCGACTCGATGGCAGCTGCAAGAACCCTGACCGCCTCTACCGCCGAATAGGAAGCAGGCCGGTCTGAGCCGTTGCCAAACATTGCTTCATATACAAGGAGCGTGCCCTCAAGGAGGCTCTCGCCTTCTAGAACCGAATCGCTGCGGACTGTCTGGGATCCGTATCTATTTGACGGGAAAACACGGTCCTTCGCCACACGTGACCATGTCCAGATTTCACCGGTGAGATCATTTAAGACCACTTTGCCAAACTCGAAGGTCAAGACGATGAGCACACCATGTCCGGCTCGATCCGCGCAATCTATAGTCAATAAAGATCCATCTGAAGAGAACGCCGACAGGCTCCCAGAGTAGTCAGAAAACTCGACACCACGTGGGTTTGGACTCTTGTCTCTTGTTACGTTTGCAGAAACAGCTTCGACTGGGGAGCCTGTTAACCAGAGAAAAATCTCGATGTAGTGAATTCCGTTCATGGCTAGCCCGAAATGTGAGCCAGAAACATGCATGTTGACTAGGCTTCCAAAATCTTCACTACCCACGAGATCCTTGAGATACCTATATCTTTTAAGAAAACGAGACTGATGATTCACTGCAAGCGAGACACCTCGTTGCTCGCACAGCTCGAGTAGTTGTTGCGCGTTTCCGACCGACGTTGCCATCGGCTTTTCCATCATTAGGTACAAAGTTCCTTGTTCAATAGCCTTGACTCCTATTGAGAAACGACTAGGCGCCGTTGTTGATACAACGACAAGTTCTGGTTGGCAACGCTTGAACATCGTTACCATATCTGCGTGTACTTTGGCTCCTTTAGATTTCCGAGCAATTGCAGTTGCACGGGTAGTATCCTTGTCTGCCACTGCTACTAGCTTGATCCCCAATTTTGCGAGGGCCTGCTCGTGAATTTCACCCATACGTCCCGCCCCTACAATGCATGCGGTTCGAGGTTTTTCCCTAAATATCACGGTAGATCCCATCGATTAGGTTCATTGACCGAAGTACATCATGAACAGAAGGAACTGTCGAATGTACGCCGCGAATTACATTGATGAATTGCTCTGCTTGAATCAGAACGCCTGGCTTAAAGTCCAAGTCAATTTGACCCAAGTCAGAGACGATCGGCGTGCGTGAGCCATTTTCGAGTCGCACCAGGGTCTCTAGTGGTTTCATCTCCCAGCGCCTATTTCCCTGCGTTAGGGAGAATGACCAAGGCCCGGGGACATTCCAGACTGCTTGATAGGTCGCGCAGTCGCCGCTGTCGAAAGCAATATCTGCATTAATTGCCTTACTCTCACCCACTTGCCATATGAGGTTAGAGGTTATTTTTGAGACCTCACCTCGGCAAAAAAGCATGATCAAATCGATAAGGTGAATAGAATTTGCGAACATCCAATTCCTAATAACTTCTTCCGGTTGCCCAAATTCCCGTGCAGCTAACTCATTTTCTTGATCCAATACTTGTACGAAGCGAGAGGGTCCGTTCGCATCCAAGTTCTCTAGAACTAATCGAGTAGACGCAAAGTGTCGCCGATTCAAGGCAACGAAAACCCCTCTCCCTCGTTTCGTTACTAATTCATCTAGACGAGTCGCAACTGCGAGATCGATACCTATGGGTTTCTCTACCAGCAACTGCCATGGGAATCGAGTTGCTTCTTCCAGCACTACTGGTAGCGCCAATTCTGGTACCGCGATTACTGCTCCATCAGCATGACATTCATCGTGTGACTTGGTCAATGAATTAAAGATCTGTTGGATGCCATAGCGCCGCGCGAGTACACGTGCCGAATCAGTGTTTCTGCTGATTATGGATACAACCTCAACATCATCCAATGAATGTATGGCTTTAATGTGCTCCTCTGCCATGTATCCAGATCCAACTAGTGCGATTCGCACATTATCATTCATTGCTCCCCTAGCTCTTAATGTCAAAAATCCTGAATTAACCCAACGCAAAGTAAACCAAGTGTTCACTCAATTAGGCAAACGAGTAAGACTCCGGCGCCAAATCGTAGTTTGTCAAATTCTATTGCTTAAGAGAAGGTAGTAAATCGATGTCAACACCCCAACCCAAGATTCATAACGGTTCAGGCGTTGCTGTTGAGCACTCACCTCCATGTGAACCAGGGCCTTATTGTCACTTCCCAGGTCGTTTCAGCTGCTCATTTTGATCTGTTCCAGGATTTGGCAATCGTGACACGCCCCGACGTCGGTGCCAGGAAACACTAATCAAAATCTGGTCCTACGAACTTGTTATTTATCAACTTTGGGATCAGTTGAGCATGGCTCATCCCTTCATCTGAATCGAATGCTAATGCGGATGCGGCCGCTGGGATAAAAATCCCGTAGGCCACCGATGCAAAGCGAATTTTTCATTGGATGAAGAAATAAATACTCGCGAAACATGTAACCAGGGGTCAGCCACCGTAAGTCCATTTAAGTTTTCCCTAACTAAGAAAGCGAATGGTCACAAGTTCGCTGCATTTTGTCAATGCAATTGGGGAAAAATTGGAGCGGCAACTCATTTACAACACCTAATTGAAAGAGGCCATAAGCCTAGACTCTGACCAACACCAGGGGGTAATAACAAGTTAACTAATTAAAGAAATAATCCTGATCTTGGTGAAAACAGTCACACAACTCAAAGTGAGTCTGCGAAAGAGCGAATGAAACGCATGTTGATTTCACCGTCATGCTGCGTCGTCTTTGAGTGCGCCAGACTCTTATCTTGAAGGGAGTTAACTATTGGTTCAGATAGTTTACTGAGAATTCCCGTCCTCCAGTCCAGGCAGCTTTCACTCTGAATCAAAGTCGTGAAATCGTTTCAGCAGAATTTCTTTAAGTGGCGCAGTCTCAAGAACCTCTACAACTTTGGCGCTGGCACCAAGAATTCCATAAGGATTGATCGTATTTGCTAGGCGCGACTGAAATTCGGTCGTATAGATTGATTGTATGGCTTCGATGATCGAGTCCGTTTGCGGAGCACAATCAACAACGCTGGTGGCACGCAGCCTTCCACTTTGGCGAGATCCGATATTTACTGTCGGCTTGCACATAGCAGGGGCCTCAATTAGTCCGCTGGATGAATTGCCGACAACGCCATCCACGTAGTGCATCAGTGAGTGATATCGAGCCTGGCCCAATGATTTAAAGGCCATCGCCCTCGGCGCGTGAGCTACGTATTCATGAATGAGGTTGATGATTCCTCGGCCTTCCATGTCTGCGTTGGGCAATGTGATGAAGGTATGTACATCGGGGAAGGAGTCTAAAGCGTGTAATAAAGATTTCATCTGAACGAGAGCGGATCCAGATTCCAAAGTTACAGGGTGAAAAGTGACAAGTAGATTTCTTTTTCCCAACTCAACACCAAGGGAAGATTGAAGCTCGTCCAAACACATGAGCGGCGATCGGGCAATGCTGTCCAAACCAACAGCTCCGACGGTAAAGACTCGCTCCGGAGACTCTCCCAGTTGGATGACTCTTCGCCGGAACTCCGGAGCCGCCACAAAGTGCAAGTGGGCCATCTTCGTAAGGCCATGCCGGATCGCCTCATCCATGGCCCCTTCGGTCAACTCCCCACCATGGATGTGGGCAATCGGAATTCGCGCAAAAGTTGCTGCCGCACCAGCCGCCCACATTTCATAACGATCACCAAGTAGTAGCACTATGTCCGGCCTTAATTTGTCAAAAGCCTCAGCTAGACCGGTGACGGCTAATCCCACCGATTTAGATACTCCCACGGCAGTATCAGAACTCAGCAGCATTTCGACCTTGCAATCAATTTGGAATCCGTCTGCCTCTATCTCCCGAAAGGTCAATCCGAATTCGGGAGATAGATGAGCCCCGGTAACCACCAGTTGAAGTTCGAGCCATTCAGAATCTTGAATCCCCTCCATGACCCACCGAAGCAACCCAAACTCAGCTCGCGTCCCGGTGACAACACAAACCTTTCTCACAGTTCAATCAACTCGTTCGGTTCAAAGTTACGGATCGCGATCTTGCCCAGGACTTCATCCCAGAGCATCGGCGACAGGCCGGTTCCAGGTCGCCTCGCCGCAATATTTAGCATAGTAAACAGTTCCCCCGTCTTGATTTCAGCGGCGGCCACGATTGATCTGCGCGCAACCAATTTGTTAGCAGCTTCACTCGGCTGCAGAACTTTGATTCCATCCCCAAGCGCAAGTTCAATATTACGAATTGCGCGAACCATCGCGGAAAACTCCGCAGGTTCCAGGCTTGCCGCGTGATCAGGGCCGGCAGCATCCCGGTCAAGTGTCAGGTGTTTCTCGATCACACAAGCGCCGAGTGCTACTGCTGCGACAGCGACCTCGTGCCCCGTGGTGTGATCTGAATAGCCGACATTTACACCGAGCGTCTCGCGCATTGTGACCATCGCTTGCAAATTAACATCAACCATAGGCGCCGGATACTCAGAAGTGCAGTGTAGAACGATCACCTCTTTCTTGAGTGTCCCAGCCGACAACAGCACCTCAGTAGCGCAGCGGACTTCTTCTAGGTTCGCCATGCCAGTGGAAATAATCACGGGAAGCCCGAGGCCACCGACATGCCGCAGATATGGCAGGTTGGTAATTTCACCTGATGGGATCTTGATGCGATCGATTCCTAGACCCACGAGCATGTTGACGCTTTCGATGTCAAACCCAGTGGAAAAAAAACTAATACCACGCCTCTGGCAATGTTCAATGATGGCAACATGATCACTGTGACTCAATTCGAGTTTGCGGAGCATGCTCATTTGGGTTTCATTATGGCCGGTCGTGGCCTTCTGGTAAGTCGCCTTGACAGCATCCGGAGTCACCAACTTATCTGTGGTGAATGTTTGAAATTTAACAATGTCGGCGCCGGACTCTGAAGCGGCATCGACCAGAAGCAAAGCTTCCGCGAGGTCGCCGTTGTGGTTGACCCCTGCTTCAGCAATTATGAGTGTCTTTTGCAATTTCATGGCATTCCTAAGTACTTGGTCTCGTCAGGGAGGTCTCGTAATACGGTAGTGCCGGCCCCAACGATGCAGTTGGCGCCTATACGAACCCCGTCGCGAAGTATTGCCCCGCTTCCTATAAATGTCCCTGGACCAATGTTTACGCCGCCATTTACCCGGGCACCTGTGGAAACGTGGCAGTGATTCCCAACAACGGCATCATGCTCGATCAGGGTTTGTGAATTGACAATGCAATTACGCCCAACAGACGCGAGCGCGTTGACGATAGCCCCGTGCATAACGATCGTGCCGTCACCTATTGAAGAGTGACTGGATACATAACTCGTTGGCGAGATAATGGGGGGTAAGCAGGCGCCCAGTTCCACCAGCAGATCGTGGAGCGCCACACGAACATCAGGGCTACTGATTTGGCCGACTGTCACTAACGCTGACGGTGTGGACTCAAGCAGACGAACAAGGTCATTGTCACTACCAATAACAGGGTAACCGAGCACCGGTGAGCGCTCTTCATCAGCGCGCTGCACGATTCCTTGAATTCTGAAAGCACCCACAGCTTCGATCACATCAATGCACGCGTGACAGTGGCCACCGCCGCCCACAAGTAAAAGTGGCTTCATGCCAGCCCTGCGCTACTCGGAATATTAATAATTCTTCGCTCCAGCGACTCAGCCACGCGTAATGGCGCGCTAGGGCAGTCTTCGAAGGGCTTCAGGGAGGGCAACAGCATCCATGCGGGGCGCGCCATGAAGCCATTGTTGTTGAGGGCACCGAGAATGTCATCGCGGAGGTGGGCTTGATCCTCGTCGAGGAGGAGAGTCTGAAGCCAGTAATTGCTTCGTGTGCCTATTGGCTCTCTTAGAATCCCAACGCCGTCAATCTGACTCAGAGCCTCGCGGTATTTCACATAAAGGTCTCTCTTGGATGAGATGAATGATTCGAGTTCTTCGAGTTGGGCGCATCCCAGTGCTGCGTTGATGTTGGGCATCCGGTAGTTGTAGCCGACTTCGTCGTGGACGTATTCCCATCCGTGTGGCACCTTTGCAGTCGTGGTCAGGTGCTTGGCTTGCCGCGCCAAGTCAGAATCGTTGGTCAAGATGGCTCCACCGCCGCCCGTGGTGACGATCTTGTTCCCATTGAAACTCAGTGTCCCGAGCAGGCCAAACGTTCCGGTGTGCTGACCACCCACCAAGCTTCCTAGAGATTCAGCTGCATCTTCAACAACAGGAAAACCGTAATCTGTCGCTACTGCTAGAACGCCAGCAATGTTGCACGGGTGACCGAAGGTGTGCATAGGGACCACCGCGGCAATGCGGCTTCCCGTCGTTCTATTTATGCATTTACCGGCATCCATGGTGCAGGTTTCTGCAAGCCATGCCGCCATCGCGGCAGGGTCCATGCCGAGTGTTGATTCTTCACTGTCGAGGAAATGGGGGGTCGCATTGCAGTAGCGCACGGCGTTCGCTGTCGCAACAAAACTCAATGCCGGAACCAAGACTTCATCTCCCGGTTGCACACCAGCTATCAGGAGCGCGATGTGTAATGCCGACGTCCCATTCACCGTTGCTACCACATGTTTGGCACCCGTGAATCTGGCTAAGTTCGTTTCGAACCTAGCCACATATGCCCCGACAGATGACACGAACGTGGAATCAACACAATCAGATAGAAAACGCTTTTCATTGCCGTCCAACCTGGGTTCGTGAAGGGCAACAGGACCCTCGCCTAGAACGCTACTGAGCGCCCCGACAATATTTTCAGGCAGAGTGTTCATACGTTGTAAACGTCTGACTTGTAACGCGCAATGTTCTCGGGCTCACTGAACCACGCAACTGTTTCTTCCAACCCCCGCTTGAAACCCTCAATCCCACTGTAGACGGGCTGCCACCCCAGCAGATCTCTCGCTTTGCTGTTGTCAGCCCAGAGCCGATCGACCTCACTCAATGGGGGACGTACTCGCTCCTCTTGTCTTTGCACCTCGGTCGTTACACCCATAATTCCCGCGATCATTTTGACCGTCTCGGCAATCGATACTTCAAAACCGCTCCCCAGATTAATGACCTGGCCAAAGGAGCTCTCGCTGCCGATGGCTGAGACAAAGCCGTTGACGGTGTCGCTGACGAAACTGAAGTCGCGGGTAGGGTTCAGCGACCCCAACCGCACGGCCCCGCTGTCACTTGCCAGTTGCGTGATAACGGTGGGAATCACGGCCCGAGCCGACTGCCTTGGACCATAGGTATTGAAGGGGCGAATGACTGTGACAGGAGTATCAAAGGATCGATGAAAAGCCAGAGCCATTTGATCCGCGCCGATCTTGCTCGCCGAGTACGGGGACTGACCTTCCAACGGGTGCATTTCCGTGATCGGCACGAATTGTGCGGAGCCATACACTTCACTCGTGGATGTGTGAACGATATGGTCAATTTCGAGATTCCGCGCTGCCTGAAGCACATTCAGGGTGCCCTTAATATTAGTGTCCACGTAGGTGTCAGGTGAGTGGTAAGAGTAGGGAATACCAATAAGAGCCGCGAGGTGAAGGACAATATCGCAATCCTGCATTGCCGTGCGAACACCGTAGGGATCGCGGATATCACCCGAGAACACTTCGAAGTGACCTCTCGCATCAGGCGCGCAAGAATCCAACCAACCCCATGAATTGAATGAGTTGTAAAGGACGAATGCCCTGACATCGTTACCCTGGAGCACTAGACGTTCAACGAGGTGAGAGCCGATGAATCCGTCTGCACCAGTGACAAGGATTTTCTGCCGCATACATTTATACCGATCTGCTTAATAGGAACTCAGCAACTAGCCAGTCGTAGTCTGAATCAATATCTATGCTGCGCTCAGGGGGCATGACGTATGCAAGGGTATCCTGATCGATCAGCGTGCCTCCTGTAAGAAGCCAGGGAATCTCGAAGAAATAAACAGCTCCATTCAAGGTATACGTAGTCGGAACTTCTTGGCGACGGGTGGCCAATTCTCCCGACCAAACTCGCTCCAGCGAGCCATTCTGTTTGATTTCAAAAGCCCATTGGATTGGCTCTCGTGTCTCACATACTGACACAACTGAACGACCTACCTGAGCCAATTCTATGGCTGCGTCAATGTCCGCCGTGGTCCTCAGAGGCGAGGTCGGTTGAAGGAGGACCGCAGCATCAAACCCTTTCGTCACAGATAACGCGTGCATGACTGGTTCAATCCCTGGTGTGTCATCTTGGGCCAGGTGGGCGGGCCGCATAAATGGGACATTGACACCTAAGCCTCTAGCTATTTTTGCGATGTCCTCGTCATCCGTGGTAACTATGACTTCATCCACATTTTGAGCCCTTTGGGCCGCAAGAATAGTCCATGAAATGAGCGGTTGGCCCCCTATTATGCGACTATTTTTTTTGGGAACGCCCTTGGATCCCGCCCTAGCCGGCACTATTGCAACGATTCTCATCGCACCTCCCATTGGGGCAGAAGCCAAATTCCCAATAAATAACGAAAGCTTTGGAATTGTTCTGCACAGACATCACCTGTCGTGTTCACGAAGTCTACATGGCAATCCAGAGTGGGCATCAATGTAACGGCCGCACCAACTCACTTATCCTGATTTTCATTTACAGTATAAAATCAGGTCCGAGTTGCTCGAGGTCATGGAAAAGGGGCCTATTTTGGACTGCCTGTTCGATATCTGCTCACCACGAAAGAAAACTTGCCACCGAATATGCCTCCAGTCTGCATAAACTCAAGCTGGAGCCGGCCTGTACGAGGTCGAGTTGCACGACACTCGTTCATGTTTTATACGCACTAAATTCAAATCAAATTACTTACTCCCTCGGCTGCCTCCGCCATGGCGTTTTCGGAAAAATTTCCGGCCGTCGCTAGGCGGCCTGAGAATCCATAGCCTCCGATATTAGAGCTACTAACGCACTTATACGATAAATTTCCTGACCACTCGTAATGCGAGCGAATATCTTAAAAGCAGAGCATGCCTTGACGACACTTTATTTCACCCTGTGCGCCACGAGTCCTGTGATCTATCGATGGCTTGATGGTTGAACCTCAGTCCAAATCTCATCCACAGAGCCGCGCTAGCCTAGTAGCAGTAATGGATTGAAGGGAAACAGGCAGCGTTTGCGGGCTGGTCTTTTGGCATGCAGCAGCGAAAAGTCAACTTCTAAGATCAGCGGTGTTGAATGTCGCTATGATCTGAAGTCTGCGAGTACGACAGATATATATTTCTAAGGTAGGAATTTATGTGACTGCCAAATTAGAACCAGAAGGATCCGTGGAAAAAATATACGTTGGATCCAGTGCGGCGCCCCACATTCCCACACGCGACACCTCATCAGCAAATGTCTATCCTGGTGTTTGTCTTAAATATTTGACGAGAAGGTCACAGAAAAATTATACTTCTGCGGGCGAGGGTGCTGGCCCAAAAAAGCTGTTCGACACTGACAGTGTGGCTAGGCTTAATCTGAAAGATCACAGCAAAGCAATAATGATTGGTTACACTACCGGGATTACACCAAGTCAAACGTTTGTAAATACGTGTCCCACGACCGCTAAGCGGTTTGAGCGTGGCTGACTCTTGGAAAGAGACGTGTCTCGGGAACCACGCAACTTTACGTGAAGCTCTAACATCCCTCAACCGGTCGGCTCTTCAAATCTGTTTGATAGTCAGTCCTGCAGGAGAGCTTCTTGGAACACTCACTGACGGAGATATTCGAAGAGCCCTATTACGTGGTGCAAGCCTGGATGAGGAAATTAATCCGTGGGTGAATTTCCGACCGCATGTTGTTCGAGTCAATAGCCCGCGCGAGTCAACGCTCGACATAATGCGACGTCTCGAATTGAACTCTTTACCAATGCTTGACGATTTAAATAGGGTCACGGGACTTATAACTATCAACGAAGCTATATCTGCTCCGATTCTTAGTACTCCCGTCTTGATCATGGCAGGAGGAAGAGGAAGCCGTTTGCTACCTCTGACAGAAGACATACCAAAACCGCTGATTCGCGTAGCAGGGGAGCCACTAATTGACATTCTCTTGCGAAGGCTTAGGAGACAAGGTTTCCGTCGCGTGTGGATTGCAACAAGCTATCTGGCTGAAATCCTAGAAAAGCATATTGGAGATGGCTCTCAGTTTGGCATCGACGAGATCACTTTCATTCGTGAACTCGAACCGTTGGGCACTGCCGGTGCGCTTGCTCACCTGCCTCAAAACTTGAGAGAGCCTGTACTAGTAACCAATGCTGACATCATGTCCAACATTGATTTCGGCGCGATTGTTAAGTCTCATCTGGGGAACGGCTCACATATTACCGTGGCCGTGAGAAAACAGACTTTCGAAATTCCATTCGGTGTTATTGATCAGCAGAATTCAGTCATAAGCGCAATCAGTGAAAAGCCTCTGCACTCTTTCGAAGTGAGCACAGGAATTAACGTGGTCTCGGCGCTGAGCAGATCCTTGATAGTACGCGGCCAGCGAACTGACATGAATGAGCTAATAACTCATGCCATTGCGCGTGGGCAAGTAGTGCGCAGTCATGAGTCATCTGATTATTGGCTGGATGTAGGAACCAAGGACTCATTGGTTCAGGCGGAGCAAGATCATTCTCCGCTTTGTGGCGATTGATGTTTCGAAAAAGGTGAGTTACTCGACTCAATTTCAAGTTTCATCAGAGAATGAATTCTATCTACCGCATGACCGTCAAGCAATCCCCATTTTGGCAACCGAACTGTACGTGAACTGTCACCGTTCAAAATGATCTCACGTGCATCTTGAAGTGCTTGCTGATATTCGTTTCGCGTTGTGCAGTAACTCACATTTGACTCACCGTCATAATCCGCGTAGCCATAGCCGTAAACATCAAAATTGATGACTGGCTTTCCGCTCGCTAGAGCCCACTGGATAGTTGCAGAAATTGAAGCTGCATAAAGATCACAATTTGGAATAAGGAACTCCACCGGGCATTCGGTCCACGTCACAGAAGGAAAGCGTTCCATCCAGCTCTCCAGGATGCGGGCGGTTGGGTGAATCGAAGCGAGTACTCGGACGTTTTCAAGGCTGCACAGATCTGACAACCAGCCCACAACGAGATCATCATAATTTGAAAAGTCATGAGAGTATTCGCCTCTTTGTCCGAACATGTCAGGGGGCAGAGCGGTCAGGATTTCTAGTGGAACGGGAAACTGGGTTTGGTAGCCGGTAGAAGTGATGTCGATCAAAGGGTTGCATTCCCAGATGTGATCATGGAAAATCGACCCAGTAACATGCATTTTCTCACTGGGTAAACCTGATCTACTACCCAGGGTCTTCATCGCGAGTGACTCCACGCAGATAAAGTCACTTGGCCCAGAATGCAACACCCATGGATCACCTTCTGCGAAGCCCATTGCCTCCCTGACTAGGACCTCGCCCCAAGGCAGCGCTAAGTAGCTGTCACCTGACTCGACATCCACGAACTTCCACTGCGGGAAATACCGGGCGACAATCCGATTTATCCAACGGCGCAGATTCTGGGACTGTGTCCCACGGAGTGCTTCATAAAGTTCGTGCGGCCCTGCCATCCAGAGCGGACAGACGATCAGGGTAATGCCAGCATCTAAAACCACTCTTCCTAAAATAGGTTGATCAAACCTACCTTGTGCCGGAAGCACTACAACCGAAGGTTTACGCCTCTTAAGCAAATTGCGCCATGCTTTTGAAATTGAAGAAACGTGCCAGTACTCCGCTAGCGGTGGAAGCATCTTTCGTAGCAATCGGAAGACAATTCCCGCAGGGGATAGTCTCATTCCAAGTTCTCCACAGCCGGAATAACTAACGGCATCAACGCCTAGGTCCTGCAGTTGACGGATGTGGTCTGAGCGCTGTGGGTAAGGACGGGGGAAGAAACAGACAGGACGTAGATCATGCCTGTCTCTAAGTGCAATTGCCAATGCGACTTGTGACTTGAAGTAAGTGTTGGTATCGATCGTATAAATGGCGTGAGTTCCAAACATTGAGGCCAACTTTAAACACCTATAGGCGTTTGTCGGGTGGACTTAAGCCAAATACCTGCGCCGAGAGGAGATCTCAGCAAGCCAAGCTTTTCGTGCCTTAATTCATTCCTGCTATCACATAAAAATGGCTTCTCTGACACGTAGACAACCGCAGCGTTGTAACTTCGAAGGCGTGCGTAGTTCAACCAACTCTTTGCGCTGAAAAAAGCAGCTCGCTGTTGTGGCATGCAAGACATTCGCGCATCCGACCTCTCGTTAAACAATCAATCCCCGCCACTTGACGCTCATGGCCAAAAAGCCTGCGGATCGCATTCGCCAACTCCTTATTGTTCCGCCATTTAGGGTGGTTGAACCAGGAACCCTATTGTCCTATTATTGCATTCATGAGGTTAAATCGAAGGTGCTCCACGCGGGATGATTTTAGGGACCGTTTAAGTCGCGCTCTTATTAATCAGCACAAGAGCGTTTTTGACTCGTGTGGCAATCTCGCGAACGAAGTTGCGACAAGCACATCTTGTCCTTCATGTTCAAGTGCTCAGCGGGTCCCTAAGTTCACAAAAGATGGTTTCAACCACTTCGAATGTACCTCCTGTCACTTGGTGTACATTTCTCCTCGACTCAATGACACAGCAACCGCCGAATTTTACAATTCCGAAGCAAATGACATCTATAATGAGCGCAAATTTAGGATGGAATCTCAGGGGACTGACATTGATGACAGACTCAACATTGAACTTCTTGAATGGCTCGAATCTGTAACTGGATTTCTCTCTTCTGAAAAAAATATACTTGAAATTGGCCCTGGTCGAGGGGCGCTTATGCACGAGGCTGAGAGACGTGGATGGACTGCCTCTGGGGTAGAACTCAATCTAGAGAACGCCGATGAACTAGAACGATCCTTTCCAGGTCGCGTTTATCGAAATGAGTTATCTTCATTAAGTCTATCGCCTGGATCTTTCTCTGTTATCTTCTTGCGAGACGTAATTGAACATATTCCCAGGCCGCAAGACTTCCTGATCAAGTGCTTTGAGTTACTTAACTCGGACGGCGTTATATGCATTGCCACACATAATGTTGAGGGCCTGATTCATCGAATTGTCGGCAAACGGCATAGTGTCATTTTTGGCTTTGAACATCCAGTTCATTGGTCACCTCGCAGTCTCCGATCTGCTTTAAGCTCGATAGGTTTCAATGATTTTCAAGTTCGATACGGTTCAGAAATCCCTGAATATCAGTTTGTGGTAAGTGACCTGTCGTCATCTGCAATACTCGGATACTTCATGGATCCGCCTTTTACCTACATATTTCCGGGCTGGCCGCGTTCGCGCTTTGCCCTCAGGTTGGCATACAAGATTCTCAATAATCGCTACGTCGGATTAAGGAATCCTTGGTTCTTCAAACTTGATGCTAATCTTTGGCACAGAGTCGCTGTTAGAAATGAGACGGAGTCATATTTTGCGATCGCAGCTCGAAAGTAGATGATTTGCCAGGTTGCGCGTTCTTATTCTCACCACAGCAGGTTGTCGCACTTGCTGAGCTCACCCTTCGTCGCCCTGAATTAGCGTCGTTAGAAGTGTATGTATTCGTCCCACTGTCGGGAGGACGTCACTCTTGGGCCCTAAAATCTATGCTGGGGGCACTAAAAGAACTCACTCCAATCATCCGACCGGTGCGTCTCTCGATCACTCGCACTCGAATGGGGACTCGTAGTTTGCAAATTGCGTGGAAAATCCGGCAGTCCGGCAAAAACTTGTCAGAGGAAGACTTCTTAATAAGCGGCATCCCCACCTATGGTTTCATTGAACGCCACCGTGCGCTTTTGGGTGGAACTGAACTCCTACTTGTGGATGATGGCGTCGACAGTACTGTGCCACAAGAGGTATGTTTCGTAAAATATCCGGTTAGGAAGGGTGGAAAACTTTATTCCAAGATGGTCAATGCCGTCGCAGGTCGATGGCCTGAAAGGGTCTCGGCGCCAGTTTCACTGTTCACTTCATTCCCGCAACTAAGAGAAACTCAGATCGAGTTCATTGACGACTTCACAATCCGACGGCACTCTTTCGAAATGCTGACGCAACATTTCCTCGACTCGCGACCTGTTAATACAACCAACTCGACGGGTAAGGCATTCACTCTGCTAATTGGCACCGACCTCAGCATGGTCTCTGACACTGTGACGGAGACATTGGTTGGAAACCTAGCTCACGAGTTCAATGTGAGCCATTACTTGCCTCACAGGCATGAGCCGATCGATAGGACCGTGGCAATCGCTAACAGGCTAAGGCTTATTGTGGTTTGGCCTGATATCCCACTCGAACTGCGCGTGCTCATGGGATACCCAAACTCGAAGTACATCCTGATGCCTGGTGCACTTTGGTACACAATGCCCCAACTACTGAGGGCCTCACCCATGGACTCGTATGTCAGAGTAGATATCAGTTCGCGGATTCTCGCTGTAACTGGTGCCTTGCCTTCGGACATTGCGGCTTCACGTATTTTTTCTGGGATTGAAGACAGATTCTCAGACCAAAGGTAGTCAGGAGACTACGAGACTACGAGACGACGTGACGAAGCTCCCACCCAGCATCAGTTTGCTTCCAAAGATGATGACTGCGGAATTGGTCTGCAATATCTAAGAAATACCCCTTATCCATCCGAGGCCGGTCGAATGCATTTAGTGTCTTCAATCCCAAACGCGGGTCAACGCTTAAATATTCCATTAAATCATCTTCAAACCGAGCAGGCCATTCTCCGTCAAATCTCTTCACCAGAGCAACACCTTCTTCTCGGGTAATGTCGCCACTCCGAATCTCTTGGGAAGCGTCGTACGTTGCTCTACCAATGCCAAACTTTAAGTGCGTCGTCCAGTAATGAAGGTCGTCTACTTTGTCGTCAATAGAGTTGTACTTACTGTACGTCCCTGGGGTTCGCTCAGGGCTTGGCTCGAATCCACCATGTTCAACGGCGTAATAGAAAGCAGCTTGCGGGTGCCATTTTAAGTAGTAACCCAAGTAGTGCACTTCAACGCCAGCTTTAGCAAGCTGAGCAGGTTCTGCAGGTAAGTACTGCTGCAGTTCGTGCATTGGCAAGTCGTACTTCTCTCTTAACTCTGTCAAAGAGACTCCACTCAAAAACACGGAGTCCGAATCCGGAGAGGTGAAGTATTCATAATCTCTTGTCGCGTGTGAATTATCTACGACAGGGTTACCATATTCCGCTTCATTCTCGCCATAAAAAACTAAAGGAATATCCAACTGTGATGCCAGTTTTGGAGCCATTCCCTTTTGCCCAAGAATGAAGGGTTGGAACGGATGGAGCAGTGTTTCAACTGCGAGCCTAGTCAAGAGTCTATGCACCATACCATTGGGTGTAATTAACATGTTGTCAAAACCCGCATTTATCCAGGAATGAAAATTGCGCCAACCCCAGGGTGTGTACATGTGGGGAGCCCACGTAACAGTAAGCGGTCTAAATCCGTACTCATTCTTTAAAATATGTGCCTGGAAGAAACTGTCCTTGCCACCAGATCCTGGCACAAGGCAATTATATTTCGTCGGTGATCCCTTGAACCGCGCAGCAAGTTCTCGAAGTTCACCTTCGCGATCGGACCAATTGACTTGATTCGACTTTATCTCAACAGTACGACAAGCGTCGCATACTCCATCTTCGTCAAAAAAAATGACGGACTTTAAAGATTGGGCGTTGTGCTGGTACTCGACCGTACTGTTGGGGCGCTGATTCGAGATCACGCAACGGCGACAGAAATGAACGTCCTTGGGAAGTCCATACTTTGGTTTTTGATCAATGCCGTTCCCTGCATGGTTAATCATTTCATTGCACCTTCCGTGATTACATATCTCAGGAAATTGAGGCCGGCTGGACCACTTCTCTCAGGGTGGAATTGAATACCAAGTGCGTTGCTTTCGATCACACATGCTGCCAATTCGAAGCTCCCCCGTCGAACGGTCGCGCTAATGGACTCCTCTAGGTCGGGAACCATTGCAAAACTGTGCGAAAAGTAAAAATACTCAGGTTGGTCCGAGGAAAGTCCGTAACTTGGGTTGAACTCCACTATGTGCCAATCTTGATTTGGGACTCGGATCTTGCCATGCTCTAGCCTCGAGCATTTTCCCTTGATGAAACCTAGACCCGTCATGCCAGGAGCTTCCTCACTTGACTCCAAAAGCATTTGGGCACCCAGACAGAGCCCTACCGTCTGACCTCCTTCCTTATGGTGCTGAGACAGCGCTTCCGCTTGTCCAGATGCGCGCAGGTTCCGCATACCATCTCCAAATGCACCGACTCCCGGCAACAAGACAGTTTGGCCTGAGCTAACCAACTCACCGTCCGTATCAACGCGGTAAGCAATACTTAACTTCTCAAGAGCGCTGTAGACGCTGTACATGTTTCCAAGACCGTAATCCACCACGGTTAACATCAACGCCTCACCTCGAAACCATTTGCCTGGAGCGCTTCTTTCACCTCTCCGATGGTGGCAATATCGTAATGCAACAAACTGGCAATGGCCACGGCATCTGCGCCGCACCTTGCCGCCCGCACTACATCATCAACACACCCGGCACCCCCGTGGGCGATTAGCGGCAATTCAGTTGCTCCGCGCGCCTTGGAAATTAGGTCAAGATCGAAGCCACGTCGTGTACCTTCCTTGTTCACTGACGTGACAAGGACTTCGCCAGCACCCAAATCAGCGAGTTGCTCAATCCAATTAACTGCATCGACCCCCGTGTGCTCTCGACCACTGTCGGTAAGCGCCTCCCAGCCATCGGTGTGCCTGATGGCTTCGACAGCAACCACAATTGCCTGCGACCCAAACAATTCCGCAGCCTGAGTTACCAGCCCTGGTACTGCGATCGCCCCCGTATTTATTACGACTTTGTCGGCTCCAGACCTGAGTATGTGTCGAATATCTTCAATTCCGCGAATCCCTCCGCCCACGCTCATCGGAATGAATACGCCGTTCGCAGTTTCACTAACCAAGTCTCCGAGAGTGTTGCGCCCATACAATGAGGCGACAACATCCTGGTAACTTATTTCGTCTATTCCTGACTCGTAGTATCTTCGCGTGAAATCGGCTGGCCTTCCCATAACACGAAAACCTTCCAAATTTATTCCTTTGACCAAGTTTGGTGGCTTGACATCCAGGCGACACACAATTCGGACGGTCATAGGTGCGGAGCCCTTTCTTAAACGCTCGTCCCGGACTACAATTGGAAATCCCCTTTATAACATTTATCATAGCGAAGTGGTCCTACCCAAATCTCGTGCTGTATCGTGAGAAATGGATACGTTCAATCACCAAGAGGGGGTTACCTTGGCTCGAATTCAAGCTTGCCGGGTCTGCCGATCCATCAAACTCGAATTAGTCCTTGACTTAGGGACAACCGCTTTCACCGGGGTTTTCCCGTCCAGTGCCGACGAGATTGTGGACCATGGCTCTCTTGCCGTTTTAGTCTGTACTGATTGTGGCCTTGCTCAATTAGCAGATTCCTTTCCCGCTGAGATCTTGTATGGCGACAATTACGGATATCGAAGTGGGCTCAATGCGTCTATGGTCTCTCACTTGCGCAGGACGGCTAACAGACTTGAACAGCGTTCTGGGCTAATGTCGGGTGATGTCGTACTCGACATTGGTGCAAATGACGGAACTTTACTTCGTTCTTTCACGACCAAAGACCTCGTGAGGGTCGGGATCGACCCAACCATTGCGAAGTTCAGGGAGTTTTATGACGAATCAATAATTGTTCGGGAAGACTTCTTTTCGGCTGAAAGTTACAAGCAGACGATCAATGCCGACGCCGCCCTTGTTACGTCAATCGCTATGTTCTACGATCTTGAAGACCCCGTTGCCTTTGCCAAAGACATCGCGTCAATTCTCCGTGACGGAGGGCTTTGGTACTTCGAGCAAAGCTACATGCCGTGGATGCTTCGAAGCGGCGCCTACGACACAATTTGTCACGAGCACCTCGAGTACTATTCTCTGACAAACATCCGTGACATTATAGAACGAGCGGGACTCGAATTAGTTGATGCAACCACGAATGCAGTGAACGGTGGAAGCATTTCAGTGACGGCCCGAAAAGGTCAATCAAGTGAACCGAGCTCGGTGGTCGCGGACTGGCTAATACAGCAGGAACAGCGTCAAGAAGTCCACTCATTAGCAGCATGGAGCCAATTCGGCTCGCGAGTAGCAGATCGCCAACGAGACCTTCTTGACCTACTTACGAGCCTAAAACGTCGAGGGATGTCAGTGATGGCGCTCGGAGCGTCAACAAAGGGGAATGTCCTCCTTCAAACTTCTGGTATCGGTCAGGATCTGATACGTGCCGTCGGAGACGTTAACCCAGACAAGTTCGGGCGCTTCTTACCAGGAACAGGCATCCCAATATTGAGTGAAGAGGAAGTACTAAAGGAAGACCCAGACTACTTACTCGTTCTTCCATGGCACTTCAGGGAAACTTTCATGAAAAACCTGCACCCGTTTCTCAGTAGAGGGGGGAGGCTAATATTCCCTCTTCCCGATATTGAAGTAGTTGGCTTTTAAGACTAGCGATATTTCACTTCGCCTAAAATCCCTGTAGGGGTTCCTTTAAATTTAAGTGAATTCAAAATTGTAGCCGTTAGACCCATGTAGGAGAGTTTGTCAGCAGGAGGAACAGTGAAAATAGCTCTAGTCCATAGTTTTTATGGAAGCGGTAGGCCCAGCGGCGAAAACAGTATCGTCCTAGAACAAGTGGAGGCACTACGCGAGGCAGGCCACACAGTTCGCTTACTTTCACTCAATACTGATCAAGAGAGCCGGAAAAAATTTTATAAACTTGAATCGGCTTGGAAAACGATCTCGGGACACGGTAGATTCCCCCTCGATGAGATTGAATCATTCAAGCCAGACGTAGTCCATGTTCATAATCTGTTCCCTAACATTGGTACCGACTGGATTGATGAAGTTCAAATACCAATCGTGGCGACTCTCCATAATTTTCGCCCTTTGTGCGCAAACGGTCTACTTTTCCGAGATGGTGCCAAGTGCCTTGATTGCCCCGGCGGGCGCCCTTTTTCGGCAGTAGCACACAAGTGTTACCACGATTCTCACCTCGCATCGATTCCACTTACGATCCGGAACGCAAGGGGAATCCATCGAAATAAACTCCTGAATAACGCTGCCGCAATAATTTGTCTATCACGCACGGCTGCGGACATATACACACAATATGGAATCGACTCAACAAAAGTCGTCGTCATACAAAACGGAATTGCCGCACCAAAAACTCGCCGGGCTCCCGTACACAACGGGAAATGGGCTGCTGTCGGTCGGCTTACTCCA
>Ga0105054_10004873_pt1 | contig 19720 bp, 12 predicted proteins | sample BON02_FD_78091 | JGI IMG/M metagenome (GOLD analysis project Ga0105054, IMG submission 78091) | Freshwater microbial communities from Lake Bonney liftoff mats and glacier meltwater in Antarctica - BON-02 (megahit assembly) | ecosystem: Environmental > Aquatic > Freshwater > Ice > Glacier...
AAAAGAAAAGATTAGTCATTTTGTTGGATGCATATTGAACCCCTCTATCTGAATGAAAAATAAAATCATTGCTTATTTCACGATTATTTCTAGCCATATACCAGGTCTTTAAAATTGTATTTTATGGGCTTAATAAATTCGTCACAACAAATATAGACACTCCAAAATTAGAAATGTAATCATTAACCTAGGAAGTGGCATTAACCCCGAAGAAGATGAGTTATAAAATAAGTAACATAGATGAATTAATTAATTTCATTCGTGAAAATGAGTTATCAAAAACAGACCTTATTAAATTACTACATAGTACTATTGGTTGCTATTTTCTTTTTAACATTATAGATAAGGAATTAATTATTAAAAAGGAGAGGTGCTTCAAGAAGATAAGCCACGAAATTGTAGGCGTATATTTATTAATGTAAATTAATTAGATTTAAAAAAAAGAACTTACAGAAATGTAGGTTTTTTTTTGCTTTAATTATCAAGTACGAAGTTTTCAAATTGATGTCTAAAATCTTCAAAAGTATGCTTTTTGTACCTTATTTGTACCTTATAATCATAATGCATTGATAATCAATACTTATTACATTTTTTATTGGAAGGTAGATTCACTGAAACTTTTGTAAATAGCAATGATTGATTCTAACTTTAGTTCACTTATTTTCGGGTTGTTTTGTGGGGAGTAACAACTGCAGGGTTAAAGTATCACCCCAATAATTCAACCCACAATAAAATCTATTAAACCTCATTAGTTTTCGAAAATCTGCTTGTAAATCAACTCTATCATTTTTAGTTCTTCTATTGTAAGAAGTGCAAATTCGTTTTCGATTGCTCTTTTCGATAGTTTACCCGTATTTTGCTCCAAAAATCGAATTAATAATGCAACTAATTTATCTGGCATTTGAAAACGATCATCCAGCCACGCTTTCATTTCGTCATATTTTTGTAAATAAATTATTTCTTGCGGAATAGTCTTATGAATGGTGGTATCAATGCATTCGAATAAGAATTCAGCTTGGGCGGTGGCATCAAAATAACGGTAATAATCAACCGTTTCATTTAGCACATTCACATTGTTATCTTTGGATTTTTCCCAAGTAATGAAATCTAATAACGGATGTGAATAGTTCTCCAAAACTTTCCGATATGTATCTATTTGTTCTAAAATAGTAGCTGATACAGGAAATATCATTCCTTTCGGACTGTATTTCATAGAAGATAATAAATGATGAATTAGATAACGGTGTATTCTTCCATTTCCATCGACAAACGGATGTATAAAAACAAACCCGAATGCAATTTTTGACGCTGCCAACACGGGGTGAAATGCGCTTTCTTCCATTTTTAGAGAGGTTTCCATCAGACCATTCATCAACAAATCAAGGTCTTGCCATCTTGCAGAAATATGTTCTGGAATGGCCTCTCCTGTCGTTCGATCGTGTTCACCTACAAATCCACCTTCGGTTCGATAACCCATTTTAACGAACTTACTGTCTTCAATTACAATTTCTTGTAAACGAAGTAATTCATCTTTACTCAACGATTTATTGCCTGCCTGACCAATTGCTTTTCCCCAGCGATTAGTACGGTTTTGAGTCGGATTTTCTCCTTCAATATGAAAAGACGCTTTAGAATCTTTAAGCAATAAGAAGGAAGAAGTTCTAAATAAAATGTCTTTATGAATCCCTTTTGTCAATGTATTAATGGAGTCGGAATTGTTGGTTAGAATCGCTTGTTCTAGTTTTTCCGTTTTAAATATGAGAGGACAAAAACTGACCGTCCCTGGTAAATTATTTCTGATTCGGTGTCGGCTTGAATTTATTGATTCCGAAGAAGTATATTGAATTTTTTCATCCATTAATTCAACGAAATTTCCTGTAATTAAATCGGGAACCGCCAATTTTTGATCCATTAACCATTCATATAGAAACCAAATTTTTCGGCTATATTGTCCTAAAGGCTCTATTTGAATAAGCTCTTCTATGTTTTGTTGAAGTAGTTTTTGAAATAATTTTTTGAAAAATAATAAATTAATACCTTCGTATTTTAATGCAAATACCAACTGCTTGTAAAGCGTGTCTTCTGGAGCGTGACGCGGTGTAAATACCTGCCATTCTTTGGTTTGGTATTGCCTTTTTTTAGAACTGATTAAAGCTAACTGATTTGGCAGAGGCATTTCCAAATTATAGAATTCTATTAATGCTCCATAACCAACCAAAAGCCCTTCTTCCGGAGCTTTACGTCCGTGAAAAACAATTATATTAAGTGAAAAATGATTAATTTCCATTTACTTTGGTGAAAAATGATTATTTCAAAGGTACATGAAAAACAATTACAATTGGTGAAAAATATAACTTAATTGTAGGAATACGATGAATCACGCCCAAATAAACAAGCGATGTATCATTTGGGAAGTATAACTGGAGAAGTTTCGTCAGATGAATTGTTGGGGAATATTTTTAGAAGTTTTGTATCGGCAAGTAGATTCACTGAAACTCTAGTAAATATTGTATAAGATACTTTATATCTCATAATTTTCACTGTATTATATTGTCTTATTAATCAGTATCTCTATTGAATGAGGTAACAAATTAATAAGATAATACGTTAAGAAAGACTCGAATTTACATGATTATATACAGAGTAAGTTATGTGAAATTCAGCATAAAATAAATAACAGATCACGTGAAAATTTTAATTCGCCTTAATAAATATTTTATAACTTAGTAACCGCTAATGTTGAATTTAGGAGTTTAACTTACCTTATCTTCCATTATTTTAAATAAAAACACAATCTAGGTGATTTTTCTCTGTATTTATTCCTCAAACTTTAGCTAAAAATATAACTTTATAAACATACTAATAGTTACTAAAAATTTAAGCGCAATGTATAACTCATCTGAAATTAAAAAAATTAATGAAGATGGGACAACGCAACTTGAATTTTCTTTAGAGGAAGTTCATTTAGCTATGGAATCTATGCAGTCTTTTCTTTCTAATTACATTGACTCTGGTGTTAATTCTGTAGCTATTGTTCCGGAAGGACAAATTCCAGATAGAGCTCAATTTATGAGAGTTATTACGTTAGCAGGTATGGATCCAATTAAACAGGCGGCCCAATATGCAGCACTGGAAAAAGAAATTGAACAATTTAAGAAAAACAATCTTAGTATTTTTAATGGATACGGTACTTTTCGTTTTAAGACACACCCTGTATTATTAAAGAATGCTTTTCTTTTTATGAAAAATTCTTTTGTTCAACAAAAAGTTATTGCTGAAAGTAAATTTTTAAATGACAAAACTGATTTAAAAAGCAAATTTATTTTTGAAACTGTAACAAAAATAATTGACAATTTTGGAGATTTTAACAACGACAATACGTACACTACTCAAGATACGTATCAAGATATTTCGTCTTTGTTTTTTAATTCTTATAGTGGTCTTCAAGTTACAGAAACTGCGGAAGATTCAATTGACGAACAGCTTGCTGAATCTGATTCAGGAGACAATGTTCGTTTGATTTTTGATCGTTCTGGGAATGAGTCAGCTATATTAGATTTAGCTGATGAGCATACTAAAATGCTATTAAGCAGTGTTCGTTCTTATGGTTCAAACGGCAAAGGTGTATCTAACATGAACGCGTTAAACGTACAGAAATTAGTTCCTTTCAAAACAATGTTTGCTAAAGTTGCAAAGCTTCTTGCTAATACAAATGACCGACAGGTAATGTACGCTCGATTAGTTGAAGCTGGAAAAACAGACAAGGAGCTTAATCAGATGTTGTATAAATTAGGGGACCCTTTGTCAAATGCTACTGTTAGTGAAGTTAAACAGTGGATTTCTTTTTGGCAAACTTTTAACAAAGCGGATGTTATGTTAAGAGCACAGGTTATTGAAAAGACTACAACTATTGACCAAGGAGGTGCTTTTGACAAGTCTTCAGCAACAACTCAATCTTACTCTGGAGATATTCATAAAAGTTATGCTTTTGTTATAAATGATTGGAAAGATTCGTTTATTGGAAAAATGGAAACCGGTCCTTATTCTTCAAGTGATATGATTGAAAGGGATGGTGTAGTTACACCAGGAGCTGCTTACTTTGATTTGCAAAAATTCATTTCAGAATTTCAACCAAATTTAAGAGTGCATCATTTACTTAATGGTTCGGGTTACGCAACTATATTAGAGTACAATTCTTTAAGTCCTGACCAAAAAAAGCTTTACTATAAAAACCCTATTACCAGAAAAAGTGAATCTGACCCTGTTGCTTTTTTAAGAGCTCTTGGAATAGATATAGTAAATGATCCCGTCATTAAAGATAGTTTTTGGTATGGTGATTCTTCTATTGTATTAGATTCTGCTGAGTTTTCTTATTTTTCTAAGTTCTTAGAACAAAGATCAATTGATCAGCCAGAATCAAAGTATCGCTCGTTAGACCAATTGTTTAAAGATTATTATGCAGGTTCTCCTCCTGTAAAGTTTCAAGGTAAAATTGGATTTCTTTCTACTTTAGCTAAGCTTCATCAAAAACATTCAAACGATAACTCAAGTTTTATGAGTAGAACGGCTTATGGAGAACTGGCAAGTGAGAAGTCTTTGAACTCTTCTTTAACAATGGAAATACAAGCACTGAATGCTGCTCAATCTTATGACGAATTACTTTCTATTCCAGGAATGGAGAAGTTTGATTTTAGATCGAATCCTCAGATAGCTGCAAACAAGTGGATTGTTTCAATGTTTAATTTAGACTCTCCTGTAACCTCTTCAACTCACGGTCTAAGAAATACAGGTATTAAGATTTACATTGAAAACATTTCTGGTTCTAAAGTTGTTCACACGGAAATTACAAAGAACGGAGAGAATCCTCAAACTACAACTGTGGATAAAGGAGTTTCATCAATTGGATCAGATGAAAAAACTAAATTCATTACAGATGTTTTATTGACAGATTACGGAATGCAAGAAATACCAAGGTCTGAAGCTAAGTCTTCTTCTCTTGCAGTTTATGCAAGTCAGACTACAGAGTCTGGAAGTTTAATTGGTGGTAAAACAGGGAAGCTTGTATTTGACATTGAAACGATAGACAAGGTGTTTTCTGAAGACTATGACGGGGTTATGTTATACGGAGACTTTTCAGGTCACATCGAGGCGGAAATAATTAGAATTTTAAGACTTAAACAAGTAGCACAATACATAAAAGATAATCCAGATGAGAAACATGTTTATGATTTTAACTTTTTAGAACGTGGTCAAGAATGGTCTTCTTTTTCTAACATAATAAGCGACGAAAACAAAAAGGCTCTTTTAAAATCTTACTCTGATTATTTAGCAAAAGGAAATGAACTACAAAGTTTCAGTATTAATTCTGCAGTAAGTAGAGCATTGGAGAAAAAAATAGAAAAAGATTTAGTTTCTTATTTTGGTAAAAGATCAGCTGAACTTTTAAAGATTAAACAAGATGTTGAAATGCCTGACAACATCATGAGTAAGTTTGAAGTCAAAGATGAAAATAAAAAAGTCAACAGAAATGAAACAATGGAGCGTCTTTTCAGAAGTCATATCACAAATAACTTCTTGCAAAACATGAACTACTCTTCTTTGTTTTTAGGAGACCCTGTGTTGTTTAACATTGGAAAAGAAGATTACCACAAGCGTAATGCTGGTATGATCTCTACAGGTAAGATTTTTGTATCTGACGATGCTTTTTTAAAGTTTGTTAATAACGAAGGTTTGTTTAACAACAGAGCTTTTGCAAAAGCTCACAATAAAGCAAAAGGAATTGATTTGGATTACGCATACAATGGTATGTTGAATACAGGAGTTATTTCAGAATCGATTCATTCAGCTAAGTACATTGATGAGATGGAGGAACTGATGGGAACTGAAGTTGCGTCCACCTATAAAAACATGGAGGAAGCGGATGGTCAAGGCTGGATCTCTTTTGACTCATACAGATTGTTGAACATATCTTGCGATGAATGGTCGGAAGGTCAGGAAGACTTGTATCAAAAAATGCTGAAGGGAGAAAAAATTTCTTCAAATAAATACAAGACAACTTTTCCAATAAAAAAGTTTCAGTATTTTGGACCTGTAACAACAGATAAAAACTTACAACCGGGATCTGCTTTTACAGCGTTCCACAAGTACTCATTAATGCCACTTATTCCTGCATTAATTAAAAACAAGAAATTAGAAAGCTTGCATAATAGCATGATGGAACAAGGTCTTGATTATGTTACGATGCAATCTGGTTCTAAACTGTCTACGTTAAGCGAAGTTGCTTATGATAAAGAAGCAGACAAGTTGGTTAAAAAATCAGATGTATTTTATGACGAAAACAGAAAGGTAAATACTGGTTTGCAATTTGTTAAAAACATTATTTCAGTAAAGCATTTAAAAAATCAAGTTTACTTAGCAGAAGGATATAAAGGTAAAGTTACCTTGGCTACACAAATGAGAAAAATGATTCTTCACGGTATTTCTGACAACGGAGTACCTACTGATTATAAAGGCACTCTTGATTGGGATAGCTTAGATGAAAAACAAAAAGTTAAGGAATCTAAAAACTATAGTTGGTACAAAGATTACAACAGTTCAATGACTCAGCTTAGAGAGCATTTTAAACAAGACATCCTTGCCGATTTAGGTATGCAGTTTAATAATGTTACTGGAGAATACGAAGGGAACCAAGAAAACATAATTAAGTTTTTACAAAAAGAATTAGCAAAAAGTGATTTCTTGCCTCACGAAATTGAAGCAATTGTTAATAGTGAAACAGGAAATCTAAGAGATCTTTCTTATTCATTAAATGCAGAGAAATTAGAATCCATTTTAGTTACTCTGGTTGACAACAAACTTCGTAAACTTAAAGTTAATGGTGAAGCATTAGTTCAGGCTTCTGGTACAATGTATGAGGATAATGACTTAGAGTTTGACGCAACAAATGAATTAAAGTTTTATCGAAAAACATTAGACGGGTCTCCTTCTTTTATGGAAGTTAAAATTGCACTTCAAGGAGATTTTGAAAAACTGTTTCATTTAAATTATCATACAGGTGGTGAAAAGATTGCAGCTTATACTAAAATCGAAGTAGACGGAAAAATTAAAAAAGAATTGGATTATGATGAATCTTTAAAAAGGTTGAATGAATCAATTAAAAACCCTGAGTGGAATAAAACTAACCGAAGCTTTATTACATTCGCTGGTGTTCGTATTCCAACACAAGGGCCGAATGCTCTTGATGCTGTAATAGTTGCGGAGTTTCTACCTAAGTACGCTGGAACTAAAGTAATTTTGCCATCAGAAATTGTAGCTAAGTCTGGTGCAAGTTACGATATTGACAAGTTGTTTTTCATGTACCCTAACTTTGGTTTTGTAAATGGTAAACCTGAGATGATTAAGTATGTTGGTTACGACACTAATGGAACAGCTGACGCAAAACAAAAAGTTGACGAATTTGAGATGACTGTTCTTAAACCGTTGTATGAAGAAATCGAAAGGTTAAATGACGAGTCTACAAAAAAATATGATGAGAAAAAAGATGCTTTTTCTTCAGAAGAATATTCGTTTTTGTACAATGCTTCCAAAGAAGTTGTTGATCAAATATCCGATTTCAAAAAAACTAAACGATCAGTAATTGATGCTAGATTTTTTGGAGGTGTTCGATTAAACAACACAAGGGTTCACGAAATTGTAGAAATACTTGAAAATCAAATAAATTCTTTATACACTCAACTTGAGGAGAACAATCGAAAGTTGGAGGATTTACTTTTTGAAGCAACGGGTTCTATGCCAAGTGAGCTTAAAGAATTTTTCATTAAAAATAAAGAAGCAAAAAAAGCGGTAAGATTACAGATTAAATCACAAAAAGAAAACAAAGGAGCTGAGTTAGAACGAGCTTCTCTTGGATACACTACGAAAGGAGTGGAGAATGATATTTTAGCAACAATGATTTCTAAGATTTCATCTCCAGAAAACTTTGTTGAGTTAGTTACACCAAATACAACAGACCGAGTTCTTCCAATTGCAAATGACATGGAGGCAAAGGTTAAACGGGATTACAATAAGTACGAAAAATTTGAGGATACTCAAACAAGCAATAGCGTAATTTCCGGTACTTCTATTTTTGATTACTTGTACAACTTACAAAAACATCAAGAAAATTCTGTAGCAATGGAAGCTTTAGGTATTGCTGCGGTTACTTCAACTTTCTATGCTACATTTACTGCGTTTGGAGGAAACTTAAATCCACCTTCAATTGATGACTTAACAAAATTCAATAAGGCTGATAAGAAAAATAAATCCTTGGATATATTTCACAAGTTTAAGTCAATGACATTGAAGCTATCTCACAACTCTGTAGGAGAAGGAGACAAAAAAAGAATTACAATTGGTAAAAGATACTCAAGTGATAAAGCACCTGCGTTAATTGCAGATACTATTTCTCAACTTATAAATGGTTACTTGGATGTTGCTAAAAAAGCTTGGATTTTTAATGTTCAAGGAAACAAGGAAAATACTCCTAACTTGTTGTTTATGGTTATGGCTGGTGTTCCTGTAAGCGATGCAATTTACTTATCTTCTAATCCTTTAGTTATTGAGTACAATCAAATCAAAAAAGAAATGCTTGGTCTTTATTCAAATGTTTCTAACGACCCGAGAATTAATCCGATAATTGATTCTGCAACTTCTTTTAGAGTAAATGAATTAGCTCAAGAAGAACTTGCTAGAAGATATTCCAATTTAATAAAATCATCTGGATACGATAATCTTAGTTTTAGTTCAATAAACAACTTGAATGAAACTGAAATTTATACAGAAAAACAATTATTGGATCGTGTTGGAGAAGCTCCTAATTCAGAAGATTTAAGATTACTTGCTCAGTACTTAAACGTAGAATCAATAACAAAAGATCTTACTGAATTTCAGCAAGCAAATAAGTTTGACACTAAAAAAATTGCAAACATTACAGATGCTGAACAAAACAAAAAACAATTAGAAAGTTTGTTTAGCAAACCTTCTGCTATACCTTTGTCTTGGGAGAAAGGTTTTGAAAGTACACCAATTGGATTGTTTAAAGACAAAGACTTTATCATTAATTTATTTACTCGTTTTTTCAAAATAAGAAACCACGAAATTTTAAATAAAAAAGCGTTGTCTCTAAAGGTTAAAAAAGGTGTATTTAAAAACGTGATGATTAACGCATTTAAAAATGACTTCTCGTTGTTCTTGTATCAAAATGCTATGTACAGTCCAGTAAGTTATTCTACTCAGTTAGCTAACGGTTCTCCTGTTGTTTACAAGCTAACGGAAAACAAAACTCAAAAGGAAGCAATTAAAGTAAACGAAGTAAATGGAGAAGTAACTTACAATGTAAATAGCTTAAGGGATGAGATGTATAAAGACCTAACTATCAATAATCTTTTCAGAGATGGTCAAATTACAGAGTATGTTAAATACTTGATTGAATTAAGAAATGTTAAAGAATCGTTTGTTAAATTATCAGAAGAACAAATACGAGAAAAACATTGGTTCTTTGATAGATACCACATTGATGCTATACCAAAGTTAGTTGCTGCTTACAACACGCAGTCTCCTTCTGTAATGTTTGATTCAAACATTGGTACTTCTGCAAGATTTAAAGCTCTTAAAGAAAAGTATGATGACGAGTTAAGTCATTATTCTCTTGTTCAAGATTTGCGTTCAGATACTGAAAGAAAAAACAGCAGCTCTAAAAAGAGCAATCTTTATCTACAGGACACGACTGATCCACGAATAATGGCTGTGTACTTAGAAAATTTAATTGACTTGTCCAATAACAGTAATCCTGACATTAACTCGTTTTTTTCATTAGATAATTTCTCTCACATTTCAACAATGCAGGCGGGTTCAAATACTAAATCAAAATACTATTTAGGAAAGTTGGATACTAAAAGCAGAATGGAAACTGTTATTCAAAAAACATTTGCTTCAGAAAGAATACTAAAGGTTTTTGATGCTATTCAAAAACAAATGGAAACAGAAAGCATTAACCTTAATTATGCTGATGGTAGATTGTTAGATCAGTATTTTAAACTGTTTAACGACCTTACTCCAATGGAATATAAGCAACGATCAAGAGGTTCTGATTACACGTTAAACGTACCTCTTTCTTTTGTAACAAGTTCTACAATTAAAAAAACAGTGATGACTGAAGGTGACATTTTCATTTATGAAAACTTAAACGATGCTACTAAAGAAGATGGCTTTTTTGTTATAGTTGAATCAGGTGTAAAATTTTATGAAATGCCTGGTATGACGATTGATTCATTGACTGAACTGTTTGATTCATGGTTAGGTAAAAAAATAGCATTTCAAGATGCTAAACTAATTCCACCAAAGGGTCGAGGAATAAATGAAACAACATTTAATGCATTGCTTCTTAAATACTTTGGTGTTGACAATTCTTCAACGTCTCCTGTTTTACAATCGGTTCCTTTGTTTAAAATAAAAGATGGTTTATCTATTGCTGATGCTGTTAACAAGAAAAAAAACAATTGGGTTAAAGACGAAGCTATGGCTAACAACAGCAATAAAGTACTTGCTGATTATTTAAAAAGCGCACAATCAGCAAACGGTAAAACTACATACCAAGGTTCAAGTTCTACTGCTAGTAAAAAAAGAGAGCTTACTCCCGAAAATATAACTTCTTTAAATGAAAATGAGTTTTTTGTTTTTGGGTCTAATGACAGAGGTAATCACGGATTAGGCGCAGCTTTAAAGGCAAAAGAGTCATTTGGTGCAATACAAAAACAGGCTTCAGGTTTACAAGGTAAATCGTTTGCTGTAAGAACAAAACTGTTTCAAAACGACATACTTACTAATTACGATAAACTGGATGATAATAATAAAAACAGTCTTCATAAAATGATAAAAGAAGATTTACTTTCTTTAAGAACCGAAGCGTTAAATAATCCAAAAAATAAATATTACGTAACTCAAATTGGGACAAAATCAGCAAATATACCTGAAGTAACTATGAAACGTTTCTTTGAAAGAATGAAGGATTCTGAATCAGGTTTACCTGATAACATAATCTTACCCGCTTCTTTTGAAGTAAGGGATTAAAGCTTACTTGTTCTAAGTAAGGTAAAGCATCCTCAATATTCAAAAATTTACAAAAAGCATCTTCAAGAAAATCTCTGTTATTCCATTTTGAAAGTATTTGTTCAGAAATATTAAATCGATGAACAAATCTCAAATACTAAAATTAATAAACTTTTAAAACTGAGAGGTGTGAGAATTATGTAAGATCTTTCAAATGTTGTGTAACTATCCTTGCTCCCGACAACCCTACCTTTGAGTAAATTATATTTACTTACATATTAACTCAAATAACATGAAAAAGAAAACAGCATTTTTAATCACAGCAGTCGCATTAGTTGCAATGACTTTTGGCTGTAAGAAAGAAAGTACTATCGCATCAACTCCAGCAAAGACGAATGTGCAAAAATCAATGAATAAAAGTCTTGTTCAAGATATCAATCTTGGTATTGCTGGCGAATTTGTTATTCTATCAAAAACAGGAATTACAAATGTGTATAAATCAACTATTACAGGAGATGTTGGAGCAAGTCCGATAACAGGTGCCGCAATTTTAGTGAGCTGCACAGAAGTTGCAGGAACCATCTATTCAGTTGATGCTGCTGGCCCTCTTCCATGTGCGGTTACAAATGCAACGAGATTAACAACTGCTATAGGAGATATGCAAACAGCTTATACGGACGGGGCAGGTCGTTCAAATCCAGATTACTTGAATTTAGGAGCTGGAAACATTGGAGGAAAAACACTTACACCAGGACTTTATAAGTGGACAAGTGCCCTTATAGTTCCAGCAGACATTACCATCTCTGGAAATTCTACAGATATCTTTATTTTCCAAATTGACGGCACACTCAACATGAGTTCAGGTGTAAATATAACATTAGAAGGCGGTGTTCAAGCAAAAAATATCTTCTGGGTAACTGCAGGTGCTGTAACTTTAGGAACTACAAGTCATTTTGAAGGAAACATTTTAAGTCAAACAGGTATTAACTTACAAACTGGCGCTTCAATTAATGGAAGAATGTTGGCGCAAACTGCTGTTACTCTACAAATGAATACAGTTACAAAACCTTGAAATTTTATTTAAAATTGAAACGATAGCTCTATTTTTTAAAATGAAGTAAACTGAATTTCTAATTTACAGATAGATATTTATCAGTAAGAACAAGGCTTCGGAAAATAAATGAGTAATTCTATTCATTAAATTTTAGTAAACATCGTACTATAAAAAAGCGTGAAATTAATTTTCACGCTTTTTTCTATTCAAATTATCGTTCTTTTAAAGAATACTCTTTTTAATCCCATTTCCATTGACGCAAATCTTTATGTTGATAAACATACATGTTACAAATACAAGTATCCGTATTTTGTTTTATAAGCTGTAACTTTATGCCACACATCTTTGCATTGTATTAAAAAGATAAATAATGAAAAAAATTATATTAATAACTGGAGCATCTTCAGGAATAGGAAAAGAAACAGCAATTCAACTGATTTCAGAAGGTCATAAAGTGTACACTGCTGCTAGAAGAATAGAGCACATGGACGACTTGAAAAAACTAGGTGGCTACCCTATAGAAATGGACATCACCAAAGAGGCTGATATTCAAAAAGTTGTTGGCACCATCATTTCTGAAAACGGGAAGATAGACGTGCTTTTTAACAATGCAGGATATGCTATTTACGGTTCTGTAGAAGACATTACAATAGAGGAAGCAAAACGTCAATTTGAGGTGAATATATTTGGATTGGCTTCTATCACTCAAAAAATCATTCCATTTATGCGTAAAGCAAAATCAGGAACGATTATCAATACGTCTTCGATGGGAGGTAAAATGTATACACCTATGGGAGCTTGGTATCATGCTACAAAATATGCATTGGAAGGTTGGAGCGATTGCTTGAGGTTAGAACTTAGCCCATTTAATGTTCATGTAGTTATTTTAGAGCCAGGTGCGATTACTACTGAATTTGGAGAAGTAATGCTTGACCCGATGGTTAAACGTTCTGAAAATGGACCTTATGCTGAAATGGTTAATAAAGTGGCAAAGTCATCTATCGAAATCTATCAAACAGGAGGAAGTTCTCCTGCTTCAGTTATCGCAATTACTATTTCTAAAATTGTTAAATCGAATAAACCTAAAACGAGGTATGCTGTTGGAAAATGGGCGAAACCTATGATATGGCTAAGAAAATATATGGGTGATAGAATTTTTGACAAAATAATTTTAAGTCAACTCAAATAAAAAATCAATTTGTGGCAAAAGTAACTGTTGAACACATTAAATTGCATAAAAAATCTACTCAGTGAAATGGTGAAATGTTTCTTAAAATAGAAGAAACAAAAAACAAACTTTTAAATTCTAATAAAACAGTTAGTGAAACTGCATACAAAGGCATTGTTCAAGTTGTGACGTTTATAATTAATAAATAGTCTAAAATAAATTCATACTACATCTGTATTATCATTGGATTAAAATGTAAATGTGTTTGATATAACTCTATGAATTATATAAATTCAATTCAAAGTTGTGTAACATATTCTAATAGCTTTCTATAGACCTTTATACTTGATTAGGTTGTTCCTAACAAATATGAAAAATTATGAAAAAACTAAAACTTTTTATCCTTTTTATTTCGCTTACTTCAACGGGATTATTCGCGCAAATTATTAGTGAAGAAGATATCAAATTGTTCCAAGAAGCTGACCTTTTGATGAGTAATAACCAATTTTCTGATGCGTTACCTTTGTATCTTCGTTTAAATAAAAAAGATTCCATCAATCCTGATTTAAATTATTTAATCGGAGTTTGTTATATGAATTCAGCAACTCAAAAAACAAAAGCAATTGGTCACTTAATAAAAGCGACCGCATGTATAGATGTCTGTACCTTGAAAGACGACAAAGCTCATTTTATGGCTATTTCATTGTTAGGAGATGCATATCATCTTGCTTGTCAATTTGAATTAGCGATTGAAACGTATGAACGTTTTAAAATGCAACTCTCCCAACGCGGCGATAAAGAAATGTTAGAAACTGTTAACAGGAAAATTGAAATGTGTAAAACAGGTAAAAAATTAATGTATACTCCTGTCGATGTGAAAATAGAAAACATGGGGTCTGCCATCAATTCTGAATATGCAGAATATTCTCCAGTACTAACGGCTGATGAATCCACTATCATTTTCACAACAAGAAGACCTAATAGTACAGGTAGAACTTCAGATACAACAGGAATAACCTATGAAGATATCTTTATTTCTCACAAAAAAGATTCAATTTGGGGAAAAGCAAAATCAATAGGTTCCGAAATTAATACAGCAGGGAATGAAGCTTCGGTAGGCATCTCAGTAGATGGTCAAATAATCTTTATTTACAAAGATTCAACCGACGAAAGTGGAAACATATACATGACTCATTTAAAAGGAAACAAATGGTCAACTCCCATTCGTTTGAATGAAAATATTAATACAGCAAGCTGGGAACCAAGCGCTTTTATGTCAGCTGACGGTAACACACTTTATTTTTCAAGTAACAGAGAAGGGGGTTTTGGCGGAAGAGATTTGTATTCAAGTAAAAAATTACCCAATGGTGAATGGGCAAAAGCAATCAATTTAGGTGCAACAATTAATACTGAATTTGAAGAAGATGCACCATTTATTCACCCAGATGGTCGCACATTGTATTTCAGTTCAAACGGACACACAACAATGGGTGGATTTGATATCTTTTCAAGTACGCTAACATCCGATCAAAAATGGAATCCTCCTGTAAACATCGGATTTCCAATAAACTCACCAGGTGATGACATTTACTATGTGGTGAGTCCGAATAATCAAAGAGCCTATTATTCTTCTTTCAAAGAAGGTGGTTTTGGTGAAAAAGACAACTACATGGTTACTTTTAAAAACTTTATTGAACCTCCTTTAACAGTGTTAAAAGGTTTAATTACTGATCCCTTTGGAAAGGTACCTGAAATTGTCAATATTACAGTTACAGACAATGAAACAGAAAAAGTGGTGGGTACCTATCACACCAATTCCGTTTCAGGAAGCTACCTTTTGATTCTCCCTCCAGGAAAAAACTACAATGTTACCTACGAGTCAGATAATTTCATGTTTCACTCCAGGAACATTGATGTTAAAGACAATACCAACTATTTTGTCATCCATGAGGCAATCAAACTTGAACCCCTCGTTGTAGGTTCGAAAATAATTTTGAACAATATCTTTTTTGATTTTGACAAAGCAACTTTACGAACTCAATCAAATACAGAATTGAACAAACTTTACAAATTCCTAATTAAATATTCTCAACTAATAGTTGAAATTTCTGGGCATACAGATTCGAAAGGTGCGGATCAATATAACCAACTACTTTCTGAAAAAAGAGCCCACGCTGTAGTAGACTTTCTTATCACAAAAGGCATCAATAAAAATCAACTCGTTTTCAAAGGTTATGGCGAAACGCAACCAACAGTCAAAAACATAAATCCAGATGGAAGCGATAATCCAGACAATAGACAATTAAACAGACGAGTTGAATTGAAAATTATTGGAATGGACAGGTCAGTACCAAAAACTACTATAAATTAGACTAATAAACTCCATCAGTTCGTTTATTTGGGTCTTTTTACAAATGTGTTTGGTATAAGAGAGTGAAAAATTAAATTTTAAAAGTAGACACAATAAAAAAAGGGTTCAATATAAATTATTGAACCCTTTAACATTTCTTAAAACTCGACTATTTTTTCGGAGGCAAAGCAAATGCTACTGCATCGTGTTCAAATTTCCCATTGTGAGAACCATCGCAAAATGGTTTGTTTTGAGATAAGCCACAACGACAAATCCCAACTACTTCTCTACCACCCAAATCGTATTGAGCTCCTGTTCTATCAACGATTTCGAAATCACCTTCTACTTTCATTGATCCATTACTATTGATTGTAATTTTTGTTTTTGACATCTCTTTTTTTAATATTAATTAAACCATTCTTGAACCTCGTCCAATTGTAATGCTTCAATTTCTAATTTATTTTTCTTTCTGAATCCGTTTAATTGTTGGTGAACAGCTGTTGGTTTCGCTAATAATAAATCTTCAACTGAAGTATATCCTGCTTTCACTACATATTCTGCCCATTCTTTTGGAACACCAATTTTTTTGAACGACTCTAAATCTGGTCCTAATTGAAATTTTTCCGGTCTCATTTGAGGAAAAAACAACACCTCTTGAATAGATGAATTATTTGTCATTAACATCACTAAACGATCAATTCCAATACCCATTCCTGATGTTGGAGGCATACCATATTCCAATGCACGTAAGAAATCTTGATCGATGAACATTGCTTCATCATCTCCTTTTTCAGACAATTTCATTTGCTCCTCAAAACGCTCACGCTGATCAATTGGATCATTTAACTCAGAATAAGCATTCGCTATTTCTTTCCCGTTCACCATCAATTCGAAACGCTCTGTTAATTCAGGGTTTTCTCTGTGACGTTTACATAATGGGGACATTTCAATTGGATAATCTGTAATGAAAGTTGGTTGAATATAATTTCCTTCACATTTCTCTCCGAAAATTTCATCTATTAATTTCCCTTTCCCCATTGTTTGATTAGTAGGAATCCCTAAAGATTTACATGCTTCATGCAATTCTTCTTCTGATTTCCCATTAATATCAAAACCTGTGAATTCTAAAATAGAATCACGCATTGTAATACGTTTAAAGGGTGCTTTTAATGAAATTACATTCTCACCTACCGTTACATCTGAATTACCTGTTACTTCAAGAGCTACTTTTTCAATCATTTGCTCAGTGAAATCCATCATCCAATTATAATCTTTATAAGCCACATAGATTTCCATTACCGTAAACTCAGGGTTATGGGTTCTGTCCATACCTTCATTTCTGAAATCTTTTGCAAACTCATATACTCCATCAAATCCACCTACGATTAATCGTTTTAAATACAATTCATTCGCTACTCGTAAATACAAAGGAACATCTAATGCATTGTGATGTGTCATAAACGGACGAGCAGTTGCTCCACCAGCAATTGGCTGAAGAATAGGCGTTTCCACTTCAATGTATCCTTTCTCGTTAAAGAAATTACGCATCGTAGAAATCACTTTCGAACGCTTGATAAAAGTTTCTTTCACATGCGGATTTACAATTAAATCTGCATATCGTTGACGGTATCTTAATTCTGGATCAGTGAAAGCATCGTGTACTTTCCCTTCTGAATCTGTTTTTGGTAATGGTAATGGTTTCAACGATTTACTCAACAAGGTAAATTCTTCCACGTGAACTGAAATTTCACCTACTTGAGTGGTGAATAAATATCCTTTAACACCAATGAAATCACCTAAATCTAATAACTTCTTAAAAACATCATTGTACAATGTTTTATCTTCACCTGGGCAAATTTCATCACGGTTAAAATATACTTGAATTCGACCTGTAGAATCTAAAATTTCTGCGAATGAAGCTTTCCCCATAACCCGTTGACTCATTAATCTACCAGCAATACAGACCTTTTTTCCATTCTCAAAGTTATCCTTTATGTCAGATGCATAAGTAGTTACAGGATATAAATCAGCAGGATAAGGGTCAATACCTAAATCACGCAATTTCTTCAACGACTCGCGACGTTGAATTTCTTGATCAGAAAGTTCTATACTCATTTTTATTTATTTGGAAGCGCAAAGATAGGTACAAACTTTGAAAGCAGGGAATGTTTTAAACATAAAAAAACCATAGCTTTCACTATGGTTTTAAATCGTATTAATGGTTTAAATTTTAAACTTTCAATCCTTTAACAACTCTATCTTTTCGTTTAGATTTGTACAATTTTTTAAGTACAACCATCAAATAAGCACTTCCACTTTCTTGTGTAACAAAATAAGTTTCGTTTCCATACAAAATTTCACCTCCAACGTCTGGCTTCCAATTCGCTACTAAATAATATTTACCACTCGATTGTCCTTGTCTTACTGCAAATTTTATTGTTTTACCAACGCCAAGCTCAAAACGAATTAATACTTCTCCATTTTTTTCATACGAATCAAAAATACATTTTGTGTTTGAAGGGATAATAATTCTATCTTGCTCACTATTTTTACTCGTAACTAACTTACCATCAGAAGCTCCTTGAGAACCTGAAGTTTTACTTCTTTGTAAAATAATCGTTTGAGATGTATAGAATTGAACAATTTTCATGTTCTTTTCATTTAATTCATATTGTTCTTTTAATTCATTCGTAACCGGCACTTTTGTTCCGCAACTAAATAAAACTAAACCCAGCGTCAATAAAGCTAAAAATTTCATAGTTAATTAATTTTTTTAAAGTGTAAAGATAGAAAAGACAAAATACATAGAAGCAAAAATGAAGCCAGTTTTTTCAGAATAAGTCTTATCTTTACACAACACTAAAAATTGAACAATGGCTTTACAAATAGACGTTTTTGCATTTAATCCGTTTCAAGAAAATACGTATATCATTTCCGATGATAAAAAAAACTGTGTCATCATTGATCCGGGATGTTATGAAAGAAGTGAAGAGCAAGCATTAGTAAATTTTATTCGGGAAAATGAATTAACTCCTTTGGCTTTATTAAACACCCATGCTCACATAGATCATGTATTGGGTAATTCATTTGTAATTGACACTTTTAAAATAAACTATTACCTTCATAATGAAGATGTTACAACCTTGAATGCTGTCCCGAATTATTCGAATGTATATGGTTTTCAAGGGTACAAAACGTCACCACAGCCTACTCATATTTTAAAAGGTGGTGATAAATTAGTTTTTGGCGATATAGAATTAGATGTGTTTTTCACTCCAGGTCACGCTCCCGGTCACGTGGTTTTCTACAACGCTGAAAATAAATTTGTAATCAATGGTGATGTCCTTTTCAAAGGAAGTTATGGAAGAGTTGATTTACCAGGTGGAAGCATGGAAGTTTTAAAAAAAACCATTGCTGAAGTGATGTTTCAATTACCAGAAGATACTGTAGTATATTGCGGGCACGGACCAGCAACTACAATTGGAAATGAGAAAAGATCTAACGCGATTCTTTACGAACTACAACATTCTTAAACAATGAGAATTGCTATCAATACCCGCTTTTTACTTGCAAATAAAATGGAAGGGTTTGGATGGTACACCTTTGAAATTGTAAAACGTTTGGTTGAAAAACATCCCGAACATGATTTCATCTTCTTCTTCGATAGACCGTATGACGAGAAATTTATTTTTGGAAAAAATGTAACACCTGTCGTTTTAGGTCCGCCAGCACGTCATCCAATTTTATTTATACTTTGGTTTGAAGTTGCGGTTAAAAGAGCATTAAAAAAATACAAATCGGATATTTTTTTCTCGCCTGATGGATATCTCTCCTTAAGTTCAAAAATTCCACAAATTGCAGTTATTCACGATATCAATTTTGAACAGTACCCAAAAGATATTCCGTTTACCGCTCGACATTATTTACGCTATTTCTTTCCGAAATTTGCGAAAAAGGCTTCTAAAATTATCACGGTTTCAAATTATTCTAAATCAGATATTGTAAAAAAATACGGGATTCAAGAAAACAAAATTACAGTAGCTTGGAATGGTGCATCAGAAGT
>Ga0105054_10004887_pt1 | contig 19678 bp, 22 predicted proteins | sample BON02_FD_78091 | JGI IMG/M metagenome (GOLD analysis project Ga0105054, IMG submission 78091) | Freshwater microbial communities from Lake Bonney liftoff mats and glacier meltwater in Antarctica - BON-02 (megahit assembly) | ecosystem: Environmental > Aquatic > Freshwater > Ice > Glacier...
GATGCGGGATCGTGGCCTGCAAGGCATAGAGACAGTCGTCGAGCGGCAGCAGAGTATGTCGGCGAAACGCGACGATGATCGCCTCATCTTCAACCGACAGGACGGTCGATCTGGGCGCGGTCGGCCCCGTCGGCAGGTCGGCTTGCGAGGTCCGCTTCTTCCACTTGGCCACGGTCTTCTGATTGATCCCGTGGCGCTTGGCCAGGACCCTCAGGCTCTCTTGACTATGCTGTATCGCTCGACGGACGACCTCTGTCGTGCGGGCGCTTCCGTGCAGTATCTGGCCCATAGTGCCTCCTTCCATTCCAGGGAAAAGATTGCACCATCAAACTCCGGGACCAAACACCTAGAGGTCGGCGTAGGCGCGCTGGTCAGCCTCGCTCGCCCATTCGCCGAACTCCGCGAACGGATCGTCGTCCATCGCATTTTCGCGCTCGTCCGGATCGTCAGCCATGAGGCATTCTACACGTCAAGGTCAGCCACCGCGAACTGGGCATTGTCCTGGATGAACTGGAACCGGGCCTCGGCCTTCTTGCCCATCAGTCGTTCGACCAGGTCCTCGATCTCGTCTTCCGAGGCCGGCACCGTGACTCGCGCCAGGGTGCGCTTCTTCGGGTCCATGGTGGTCTCCTTGAGCTGGGAGGCCATCATCTCGCCCAGTCCCTTGAACCGGCCGATCTCCACCTTCTTGCCCTTGAACACCGTGGCCAGCAGCTCGTCGCGGTGGGCGTCGTCGCGGGCGTATTCGGACAGCGGCCCGGCCGAAATCCGGTACAGCGGGGGCAGGGCCATGAACAGCCGGCCCTGACGGATGGTCTCCGGCATCGAGCGATAGAAGAAGGTGATCAGCAGGGCCGCGATATGGGCTCCGTCCACGTCGGCGTCAGTCATGATGACGATCCGCTCGTAGCGCAGGTCCTCGATGTTGAACCGGCTGCCCGGCTGCACCCCCAGCGCCAGCGCCAGATCGGTCAGTTCGATATTGGCCCGCAGCTTGTCAGCCGTGGCCGAAGCGACGTTCAGGATCTTGCCCCGCAGCGGCAGGATGGCCTGGGTGGTGCGGTCACGCGCCTGTTTGGCAGAGCCGCCGGCCGAATCGCCCTCGACGATGAACAGTTCGGTGCCGTTGGCCGACTGGCGTGAACAGTCCGACAGCTTGCCGGGCAGGCGCAGTTTGCGCGTCGCCTGGGCCCGCTGAACTTCCTTGTCCTTGCGCCGCTTCAGCCGGTCCTCGGCCCGCTCGATGACGAAGCCCAGCAGGGTGTTGGCCTGTTTCGGGCTCTCGGTCAGCCAGTGATCCAGCGGATCGCGCATCAACTGTTCGACCAGCCGCTGGGCATCCGGTGAGGACAGCCGATCCTTGGTCTGGCCCTGGAATTCTGGATTGCGGATGAAGACCGAGATCATGGCCCCGGCGTTGGCGATGACGTCCTCGGCCGTGATCAGACCGGCGCGCTTTTCATTGGTCAGCTCGCCATAGGCCTTGAGTCCCTTGACCAGGGCGGCACGGAAGCCGGCCTCATGCGTGCCGCCGTCGGGCGTCGAGACGGTGTTGCAATAGGACGAGACGAAGCCGTCAGCCTCGCCAAAGCCGATCGGTGACCAGGTCACGGCCCATTCGACCGCTCCGACCTCGCCCCCACTCTGTTTATCCCGGCGTTCAACCCGACCCTCGAAGGCGGGGGTCACCGTCTCCAGATCGCCGATCCGTTCGGACAGGGCGTCAGCCAGGCCGTTGGGGAAGTGGAATACCGCCTCGGTCGGGGTGTGGTCGGTGATCCGGTCGGAAGCGCAGGTCCAGCGGATCTCCACGCCCCGGAACAGATAGGCCTTGGACCGGGCCATACGGAACAGGCGGGCCGGCTTGAAGGCGGCACCCGTGCCGAAGATCTGCTCGTCCGGTTTGAACCGGATCAACGTGCCTTTCTTCTTTGAGGGTGAGCCGCGCTCAATCGAGCCCAGCGGCAGGCCGCGGCTGAACGACTGGGTCCACTCATGCCCGTCACGCCATACGGTGACATCAAGACGTTCGCTCAGGGCATTGACAACCGAGACGCCAACGCCGTGCAAACCTCCAGAAGTTTCATAGGCTTTTCCAGAAAACTTGCCACCCGAGTGGAGCACGGTCATGACCACTTCCAGCGCCGACTTGCCGGGGTGTTTGGGGTGGGGGTCGACCGGAATCCCGCGACCGTCGTCCTTGACCGACAGCCAGCCCTCGGCATCGAGATCGACGGTGATCAGTTTCGCATGCCGGGCCACGGCCTCGTCCATGGCGTTGTCGAGCACTTCGGCGAACAGGTGGTGCAGGGCCCGCTCGTCGGTGCCGCCGATATACATGCCGGGACGTTTGCGGACGGGTTCCAGCCCTTCCAGAACCTCGATCGACGAGGCTGAATAGCTGCCGGCCAAGGGCGGGGCAGACTGGGGCGGGGCAGAAGGGAGCGGGGCGGGGGGGGCCTTGGCGGGCCGGACGGGTTCCGGTTCCGGTTCCGGCTCTGGCTTCGGCGCAGCGGCCTGGGGCGTCAGTGCCGGGTCTGGCGCAGGCGTCTCTGCCAGGCCCTGCGGCTCGGGCATATCATCGAACAGGGAAGGCGCGGCGTTGGGACCCATAGGAATACTGTGAGACGATTCGGGGACCGGTCTGGTAGGCCCGGCGGCGCTTCTCCACAAGCGGGGCCGTGACCGCCAGCGGCGACGGCAGCATGGCTCGTGTCAGCGCCGCAAGGAACAGCACCCAGGGCAGGCCCTGATGCGCCATCAGGATACTCTCGGACAGGCTCAGGACCAGAAAAGCAGCCAGGAAGCCGAGCGACCACCAGCCTTCACTCAGGCCCGACCGCATGGACCGGAGCACGGCGATCAGGGCCGTCAAGGTCATCAGTCCGCCGACCAGCACCGCACCGGGCCAGCCCAGCTGGACCAGCAGGTCGATCCAGCCGTTGTGCGCGCTCGGCACGATCCAGCCGGTCTCCTTGCGCACCCAGTCCGCCGGGACAGATTCCCCGATTCGGCCCCAGAAGGCCCCATAGCCGTAGCCCGTCCATGGGCGATCCGCGACCTTGCGCATCAGACTGTCCCAGATCTCGGTGCGACCGGTCAGCGACGGGTCCTTGCCCAGCGCGTCCAGCACCGCCACCGCATGGGTGTCCCAGACCCAGATGGCGACGCCGGTCATGACCACGGCACACCAGACCACAACGACAGAAAAGGCCGCCCCGCCGCGTTTCATCGACCAGAATCCACCGATCAGGCCGAGCCCCGCGATCAGACACAGCAGCGAGGTCTTGGACTGGGTCGCCAGCACCAGTCCGGTCGACAGGAACAGAGCCAGCGCCGGCAACAGACGCCGCGGGTCCGGTGAGGCCAGACAGGCGGCGGCGGCAATGGCCCCGATCACCATCACAGCCCCCATCTGGTTCTTCTCATACCAGAGGCCGCGCCACAGACCGGCGTTGTCGAACTGGTGCACGCCGATTGAGGGGAAGGCGAAGACCATGCCCAGACTGCCGACGGCCATAAACAGGGCCGTGTGCATCAACAGCCTCGGCAGGTGGGGTCCGCGGAACACGGCCCCCAGATACAGGGCGAAACCACAGCTGATCGCCAGGGCGATGACCCGGCGCATGGTGGTAACAAAGTCGATCGACCAATAGCGCGAGGCGAAGGCCAGGCCGACCAGGGCGGCAATGGCGATCATCGCCGGCCAGGCCCGCCACAGCCGGTCGATGCGGAACAGCAGCAGGCCGACGATGGCCGCATAGGCCGGCAGCCAGACCAGCCGCAACACCGGAGTCTCCTCCTGCAAGGGCGCGAACACTGGCCCGATCAGGGCCCCGGCCAGCATGGCGATGATCACGCCGCAGACCACCCGCTCCCCCAGGCTGGGGGCAGGCTCGATCAGGATCATGTCTGGACGGGATTCGGACACCAAGCGATGTTGCCCGGTCACCGTTAACGAAGAATGGGGCGCAATGACCAAATGCAGCCTGATTGGTCATCGACGCGGAGGTCGAGCGCGCATCAGAGTGGGTTGGCCCGTGGCGACAGGATTACCTTCATTCAGGCTTGCCGAATGTCCTGTCGATAAGCGTCACGAATTCCGGCCTGACCTCGCTCCAGGGCCGTCCCGTCTCCTGCAGGTCGTAGGCCGAGGCGTCATCCTCGCGAGGGTCGCCGTTAATCAAGGTGAAATCGTCGTAGTTGAAGAATCGCGCGTCCAGTACCAGCGCCGCCAGTTCCTCCGGAGCGACGCCCATCGCCTTCGCCCGCTCGGAGATCTTGCGGGTGGTGTAGACGTCGAGCTTAAGGGTCAGAGCGTCGTCAGGCATTTCGCAACATGCCTCAACCTGTTCTCACGAGCTACCAACCGGCAGTTGGTGCCCCTACGCCCTCTCCACAAACGTATCGATCACCTTCTTCTCGCCCGCCTTCTCGAACGCCACCAGCAGCTTGTTGCCTTCGATCCCCGTCACAGCGCCATAGCCGAATTTCTGGTGGAACACGCGCTGGCCCAGCGCCCAGTTGCCCCCGGCCTTGGGGTCCGCCGTCGCCACCGGCCTTCCATCCCCCTCGATCAGCGTATGCCGCGCCGTCCGCGCTGCGGGCGTCTTTGCGGCGGTGAACGACTGGGCCCGTTTCCAGCCGGGTGAGGCATAGCCGGCCCCGAAGGTCGGCATCTCGTCCCAGCGGGATTTGGCGTCCTGCATCCCGGGGGTGGTGCCGTAATAGCCGGTGTCGCTCTCGGCCTCGACGTGGTCGACCGGCAGTTCGTCGACGAACCGGCTGGGCAGTTGCGAGGTCCAGCGGCCATAGACCAGACGGTTGGCGGCAAAGGATATTCGCGCGTCCTGTTTAGCCCGGGTGACGCCGACATAGGCCAGGCGGCGTTCTTCCTCGAGGCCCTTTTCGCCCTTCTCGTCGATGCTGCGCTGGCTGGGGAAGACGCCTTCCTCCCAGCCCGGCAGGAAGACCAGCGGGAACTCCAGCCCCTTGGCACCGTGCAGGGTCATGATCTGCACCGCGTCATCCGACCCGCCGCGATCCAGATCCATGACCAGCGAGACATGCTCCAGATAGGCGGGCAGGGTCTCGAATTGCTGCATCGATTGCGTCAGTTCCTTGAGGTTATCCAGCCGCGTCTGGCCGGTCGCGCGATCGGCCTTCTGCATGTCGGTATAGCCGCTCTCTTCGAGCATCGCCTCGGTCAACTCCCAGTGCGTCGTCGTCTGCGCCAGCGCACGCCAGCGGTCGATGTCGCGCACGAAATTGGACAGCGCCGTCCGCGTCCGTGCCTGCAATTCATCGGAGACGATCAGGTCGCGCACCGCAGACATGGCCGAGACGCCCGACAGCCGTGCGATCTGCAGCACCTTCTGCACACTGGTGTCGCCGATGCCGCGCTTGGGCACATTGACGATCCGCTCAAAGGCCAGATCGTCGTCCTCGGACAGGATCAGCCGCAGATAGCCGTGGGCATCCCGGATCTCGGCCCGCTCGAAGAATCGCGGCCCGCCGATCACCTTATAGGGCACGGCCAGCAACACGAACCGTTCCTCGAACGCCCGCATCTGGAACGAGGCCCGCACCAGCACCGCCATATCCTTGTAGGCTGTACCCGCCCGGCGCGCGGTCTCGATCTCGACGGCGACCAGCCGCGCCTCGGCCTCACCGTCCCAGACGCCCCGCACCCGGACCTTGTCGCCGCTGTTGTCTTCGGTCCACAGCGTCTTGCCCAGCCGGTCCCGATTGGCCGCGATCAGGCCGGAAGCCGCGCCAAGAATATGCTGTGTTGACCGATAGTTGCGCTCCAGTCTTACGACTTTGGCTCCGGGAAAGTCGCGCTCGAAGCGGAGGATGTTATCGACCTCGGCCCCGCGCCAGCCATAGATCGACTGATCGTCGTCCCCCACACAGCAGACATTGCCGGTCGAAGAGGTCAGCAGCCGTAGCCACAGATATTGGGCGACATTGGTGTCCTGATATTCATCGACCAGGATGTAGCGAAATTGGCGACGGTATTCCTCTGCGATATCCGCATGTTTCGACAGAATAGTCAGGTTGTGAAGCAACAAATCTCCGAAATCACAGGCGTTCAGACTGGCCAGCCGCGCCTGATAGGCTGCGTACAGGCCATGGCCCTTGCCGTTGGCGAAATCCTCGGACGACGGCAGGGTCTCCGGCGTCCAGCCGCGGTTCTTCCAGTGATCGATCAACCCGTTCAGCGACTTGGGTGTCCAGCGTTTGGTGTCGAGATTCTGGGCTTCCAGCACCTGTTTGCAGACCCGCTCCTGATCATCGGTGTCGAGGATGGTGAAGGTCGATTTCAGCCCTACCAGTTCCGCATGCCGCCGCAGAATCTGCGCCGCCACCGAGTGGAAGGTGCCCAGCCAGCGCAGCCCCTCGGATGAGGGTCCGATCAGATGGGTGATCCGTTCCCGCATTTCGCGGGCGGCCTTGTTGGTGAAGGTGACGACCAGCAGCTCCCACGGCCGTGCCCGACCGGTCGCCAGAATGTGCGCCAGCCGCGTGGTCAGTACCCGCGTCTTGCCCGTGCCCGCCCCGGCCAGCACCAACACCGGCCCGTCGATCGTCTCGACCGCCTCGCGCTGTTCGGGGTTCAGCCCGGCCAGATAGTCGGCGGCAGGGGCTTCGACGCCGCCGGGGCCCCGCGAGCGGGCGAGATCGGAAATGCGCGGGGCAGGGATATCGGGGAGACTCATCAGCGGAACATAAGGGGCACGGGCCCGGATGTCAGCGCCGGGATGCGGATTGACCCCGGAACCGCCAGGCCCGAACGCCGTTCCGCTCTCCAACAGGGTCCAGAGGGAGAGACATCATGGCCGAGAACACCAACAACAGCAGCGGCGGCGGCAATGCCGGGCTGGCCTTCATCATCGGCGGCGTTGTCGTCGTTCTGCTTATCCTTGTCTGGTTCGTCTTCATGCGCGGTGCGCCTGAGACCAGAGACGTCACCGTCGATGTCAAACTGCCGGAGATCTCGGCCCCCGCCGTGCCGACAGTGGAACCCCCGACCCTGCCGCTGCCCGAGCCCGCACCGGTAACCTGAGAACGGACCTCAGCGCAGCTGGTAGCTGACCGTCGCAACCACGCGCACCCGCTTGTCCAGCGAAGTCGACTCGGTGTCGATGTCCTCACGGGCGAGGATTTCGAACGAGCCCTGGGTCGCCTGACGGATCGGTCCCAGCGGGGCGCCGGAATCCTTGGCGAACTGTTCGGCGCCCGTGCGGGCCGAGGCCGTGGCCTCGGCGATCATCGACGGTCGCACCTCATTCAGCCTGGTGAAGACGTAGGTCGGGGCGGCGAAGTCCAGCTGCACGCCCTCGCGCACTAGATCGTTCAAGGCGCGCTCGGTTGTGGCCACGCGCTGCACGTCTGTCGTGCGCACCGTCACGCCCTGGGTCAGGATGTAGCGCACCACGTTTTCGGTCGAGCCGTATTCGCGGGCACGGGTGTCGATCACCTGCAGCCGACCGATAGTAACCGCCTCGGCCGGATAGCCCTGCCGCGTCAGAAAGGTCCTGACGAGGGCCAGATCGCCGTCGATCTTGGCCTGGGCCGTGGGCAGGTCGTCATTCGCCGCCTTGAAACTGAGGGTCAGGACGGCGAGGTCGGCGACGACATTGCGTTCGGCCAGACCGCGAACCGTGACCTGTCGGTTACCGACCTGGGCATTGACCACGCCAGAGCCGATAAAGGCCCCCGCACCGATCAGTCCAATGGCAATCAACCCCCCGAACAGGGCTAACGGGATCAGGTTTTTGTCCATCTTGTCGAGCATGGCGACGGTCCTTCTGGAAAACCGACCATGCGCCAACCCCTGCGGCTGTCAATCGGTCGAATCGTGTTCGATGAAGGATTGATCACCGCCCGCCCAGGACAGGGCCAGAAGCCGGCAGGCCGAGGCCAGGGGCGTACGCCCGCGTCGCTCGTCGATCCGCTTCATCAACCCTGCCTGGGACAGGGCGCCGGCCGCGGCGACCGCGTCCATTACGACCCAGAACTCCGCCTCCAGCGCCACCGATGTGGCGTGGCCGGACAGGGAGACGGAGCGTTTCTTCAGCATTCAGCCTCGCCGTTGGCTCAGGGCGTGATCCTCGATCCGGATGCGCCAGCCGACCAATAGCGCGTTGGCCAGGCTCCAGACCAGCGCGATCCAGACCTGGCCGAACGCCAGAGGCAGTACCGCGATCTCCAGCGAGGCCACCACATAGTTCGGATGCCGCACGAACCGGTAGGGGCCGCGCCGGACCAGTGGCGCGCCTTCCAAGGTGATGATCCGCGTCGTCCAGAACCGCCCCAGTGTAGCGATGACCCACAGCCGTCCCAACTGCAGCACAGCGTAAAGCCCCAGCCACCAGAGGTTCGGCACCAGGGTCCAGGGTGTGACGATGGCGATCGCGGCCAGCCAACTCGCGTGCAGCAGAATGAACAGCGGATAGTGGCCGGCCCCGACCTCGACCGCGCCCTCGGCCACAAGCCTGCGTGTATTCCGGTCCGCCAGCCACAGCTCCCAAAGCCGTTGCCCGGCCACGAGGCCGAGCACCAGCCACAGCCACATCATACGTGCACCAGCATCAGTCCAGCGGTGAAGCCGGGCCCCAGGGTGGTCATCAGCAGCGGACCTTTCGCGCCGTCGTCCAGCATGGCCTTTAAGACGAACAACACCGTCGCGGCGCTCATATTGCCGTGGTCGCGCAACACGTCACGGGTGTGGGTCAGCGACCCTTCGGACAGGTCGAAACAGGCTTCCAGGGCATCGATGACCTTGGCCCCGCCGGGATGGCAGACAAAGCCGCCGACGTCGGCAGGCGTCATATCCTGCGACGATAGAAAATCCGTCGCCACGGGCCTGAAGTCGTTACGGACCAGGGTCGGTATGTCCCGGCTGAACACGACCTTGAGCCCGTCGTCGGCGACGTCCCAGCCCATCACATCCAGGCTGTCGGGCCAGGTGTGTTCACGGCTCGCGCCCAGCGCCGGCCCCCGCGCGTCCGGCCGGCACGAGATCACCGCCGCCGCCGCGCCGTCGCCGAACAGGGCCGTGGCGACCAGATTACTCTTGGACCGGTCTTGGGACCGGAAGGTGAGGGCACACAGTTCGACCACCAGAAACAACACCCGTTCGTCCGGTCGCGCCCGGGCGATGTCGGCGGCCCGTGCCAGTCCGATCACACCGCCGGCACAGCCCAGGCCAAAGATCGGTGCCCGCCGCACATCGGGCCGGAAAGGCATGACCTGCATCAGTCGGGCGTCCAGTCCCGGCGTGGCGATACCGGTCGTGCAAACCACGACGATGACGTCGATGTCCTGTGGCTCCAGCCCGGCCTGATCCAGCGCCTTGCCGGCGGCGTCCGCCAGAACCTTGACCCCGTTCTCGAGGAACAGATCATTGCGTTCCGAGAAACTGTGCGGCTTGAGGTACCATTCGATCGGCACGCAGGAATGCCGCGTCTCGATCATCGCGTTGCGATAGATCGGCGCAAGGCGAGCGAACCCGCCATGGGTGGTGGCGAACATCTCCGCCCCGTTCGTGGCCACATCCTCCTGTTGGAGCACATGCCCAGGCCAGGCCAGGGCGAGGGACTGCAATCGGGGTGTCGGTGCCAGGGCGTTAGCAGTGGGCATCAAGGCGCGGCTTTCAAAATGGATTATCGTTGTTAATCCAAGCTACGCTTGGCCGTTCCAACCAGACGCTTGTTTCGCTACACAGGGCACATCCTCCTGGACGCCGCCCCTGAAACCGCCATGACCCTGATCTCCGCTGATGTCGATGATTTTCGCAAGGTCCGCCCGGAGCGGCTGCGTCCCCTCGCGGCCCTCAAGGCGTTCCGCCGTCTGATCCGCGACAAGGAGGACACCGCAGAGGTGTTCCGCATCATGCAGGCGCTCAGTGGCCGCTCGGTCTCGCGCGGCTACCAGCGGATGCTGGCCACTGTTGAGGGCGGCCGTCAGGCCTTCCTGCGCGATGAACTGGCCCACAAGCTGGACGACCCCGCCTGGCTGGCACAGTTCGCGCCCGGCACCGTCGGTGCCACCTATCGCGCCTTCCGCGAGGCCCGCGGTTTCACTGCCGACGGACTGGCCGATGCGGAGCGCGAGGTGGTGCCCTTCATCGACGCGCCGCACCCCGTCGTCTGGTATTCGCGCCGCCTGCGTGACGTCCATGACATCTGGCACGTCCTCACCGGCTACGGCACGGATGCGCTGGGCGAGGCCTGTGTGGTGTCCTTCTCCTACGGCCAGACCCGAAACCTCGGTTTTGCCTTCATCGGCTGGGGTGCCGCTCGCGAGATCCAGCGTGAGGCCCGTTCGGTGCCGGCCCGTCGCGCCGCCTGGCAGGCCTGGCGCAACGGCAAGGCCGCCCGCTGGCTGCCCGGTCTCGACTATGAGGCCCTGTTCGAACAGCCGCTGGAGGCGGTGAGGGCGCGCCTCAATATCCGTCCGGCAACGGTCTATCACGCCGTGCCCGAGGAACTCCGGGCCGGGCTCAAATTGCGCGGCTGACCGCGACTTTCGGACACCATAAGGCTGGCTTGTGCCGGATCGCCCGAAACCCGGCTTGCGTCGCCGGGGCGCTTCCGCCACTTGCCGCGGATGAACACACCCCTCCAGGCCACACCCGTCGGCCGGCCCCGCCTGTCACGGACCACCTTGCTGGGCATCGGCGGGGTGCTGATCTGTGCCGTGATCTGGGGCACGACCTGGTACGCCATCACCCTGCAGCTCGGGACCGTGGCCCCGCTGGCCTCCATTGTCTGGCGCTTCGGCCTGGCCTCGACGGTGCTGTTCCTGGGCTGCCTGATCGCCCGCCAGAACCTCAGACTGACCCGCGCCCAGCATCTGGCCGCCCTGGCCCAGGGGGTGTTCGCCTTTTCGATCAGCTACAGTTTCACCTACGCCGCCGAAGGTCATGTCGCCTCGGCCATCGTCGCCGTCACCTTTGCCTCCCTGACCTTCATCAACCTGGTGCTGTTTCGTCTTGCCGCCGGTCAGAAGGCCGCCGCCGCCTCATGGGGCGGGGCGATCCTCGGCCTGATCGGTGTGGTCGTGCTCTCGGGCGGCGAGGTGCTCAGTGCGGGTTTCGACGGCAAGGCGGCCCTCGGGGTCGGCCTGGCCCTGATCGCCACCACCGCCTCGGCCTTCGGCAATTTCTTCGCCTGGAAGGGCCAGAACCATGGCTCGGCAGTGCTGCCCTCGACCGCCTGGGCCATGGCCTATGGCACCGGCCTGCTGGTCCTCTTCGGTCTGGCTACGGGTGTCGAGTTCCGCATCGATCCCACCTTCACCTATGTCGGATCGCTGCTCTATCTGGCCCTGTTCGGATCGGTGATCGCCTTCGGCCTGTATTTCACCATCGCCCGCATGATCGGCTATGCCATGGCCAGCTATATCTCGGCCCTGACCCCGCTGATCGCCATGCTGGTCTCGGTCCTGTTCGAGGGCGCGCGGTTCGGCTGGCCCGCGTTACTGGCCCTGCTGCTGATCCTGTCGGGTCAGGCCCTGTTGATCCGCGCGCCCAAGGTCTCTGCGGCCTGACCGGACGCGGCGCGGCTCGGCCTGTTCAGTCCTCCAGCTTTGATCCATCCAGAAGGCGGTCGGCGCGCTCGCGTTCCGTCTCTGCCCGGGTGCGTTCGGTTTTCGTGCGCCCGTGCGCGGCGCGATTGGCGGTCGCCGTCGCCCGGGCCCCGGCTTTCGCCCGCGCCTTGCGCACCCGGTTCAGGTTGACGATCTCGCCCATTCTGACCTCCGCTGCGAACACGACAGACATGGTAGCTCCAAGTCAAATCCATGAACACTGCGGAGTCTTCGGCCCGGGCGGCTTACCGCGAATTCACCAAGGCTCCGCTTTTGCCGGCGCGACCTTCGGCCTATCTGAGGGATGCGCCACACTGCGACGCTACCGGAAGACGGCCGTGATCCGCCTGATCCTCAATCTGCTCTGGTTCGTGTTTGGAGGCTGGCTGTCGGGCCTACTGTGGCTGCTGGGTGGCACCCTCCTGGCCCTGACCATCGTCGGCCTGCCGTGGAGCTTCGCCGCCTGGCGGATCGCCAGCTATTCCTTCTGGCCCTTCGGTCGGGAAGTGGTCTGGCGCGATGAACTGGGCCGGCACGACATCGGCACCGGCCCTCTGGGTCTGGTCCTGAACGTGATCTGGTTCGTCTTTGCCGGCTGGTACATCGCCCTGTCGCACCTGCTGATCGCCTTGGCCGAGTTCATCAGCATCATCGGCATCCCGTTCGCGCTCAAGGATCTGGAACTGGCCAAACTGGCCCTGGCCCCGATCGGCCGCACCATCCGCGACAAGCCCTGATCAGTCGTCGTCCAGCAGGACCTTCAGCATCATCTCGCGCCGGGTCAGGAAATTGCGCGTGACCTGAAAATGGTCGGTGTCCTCATATTCGATACGGTCCACGCCGTGCTCTGACACCTGATAGATCCAGGCGTTCGGATAGCCCAGGATGATCGGCGAATGGGTGGCGATGATCAGCTGCGACCGCGCCAGCACCAGTTCATGCATCTTGGCGAGGAAGGACAGCTGCCGCGATGGCGACAGGGCCGCCTCGGGCTCGTCGAGGATATACAGGCCGTCGCCGATGAACCGGTTCTCGAACAGGGCAAAGAAACTCTCGCCATGCGACTGTTCGTGCAAGGATTTGTCGCCATAGCGTGTGCCGCCCGCCGCCTCCAGATAGCTGGCCGTGGTGAAAAAGCTTTCGGCCCTGAGGAAAAAGCCGTCGTGCAATCGCAGCGGCGACTTCACGGGTCTTACAAACCGATGCAACAGCGAGTGAGACTCTCGCGTGCCGAACCGGTGTTCACGCCCGCCGCCCTCGGCATTGAAGCCCCAGGCCACCGCCAGCGCCTCGATCAGTGTCGACTTGCCCGACCCGTTTTCCCCGACAAGGAAGGTCACATTGGGGTGGAAGGCCAGCGCCTGCAGCGACCTCACCGCCGGCAGGTTGAACGGATAGACGGCCTCATCCCACCCCTCGCGCCGCTCGAACTTCGCCTCGATCCAGTAGGGACGGGTGAGGGCGGTCATTGTCAGATCACCCCGGCGAGATCATCTTCTCGGGCCGCACGACCTCATCGAACTCGGCGTCGGTGAGATAGCCGCCGCCGACGGCTTCCTCGCGCAGGGTGGTGCCGTTCCTGTGCGCCGTCTTGGCGATCTGCGCGCAGGCGTCATAGCCCAGCTTGCCGTTCAGCGCCGTGACCAGCATCAGCGAATTGTCGAGCCCCCGCTTGATATTGTCCTCGCGCGGCTCGATGCCGACGACGCAGTTGTCGGTGAACGACACCGCCGCATCGGCCATCAGCCGCACCGACTGCAGGAAGTTGTAGGCCATCACCGGGTTGAAGACGTTGAGCTCGAAATGCCCTTGTGAGCCCGCGAAGGTCACCGCCGCATGGTTGCCGAACACCTGCACACAGACCTGGGTCAGGGCCTCGCTCTGGGTCGGATTGACCTTGCCCGGCATGATCGACGAGCCCGGCTCATTCTCGGGCAGAGCCAGTTCGCCCAGACCCGAACGCGGGCCCGATCCCAGGAAGCGGATGTCATTGGCGATCTTGAACAGGCTCGCAGCCACCGTGTTGATGGCCCCGTGGCTGAAGACCATGGCGTCATGGGCGGCCAGTGCCTCGAACTTGTTCGGGGCCGTGGTGAAGTCGAGGCCGGTGATGGCGGCGATCCGCTCGGCGACCTGCTCCGCGAACCCGATCGGCGCGTTCAGACCGGTGCCGACGGCGGTGCCACCCTGGGCCAGCTCCATCAGTTTCGGCAGGCTCAGCTCGATCCGCTCTATGCCGTTGGCCACCTGCTGCGCATAGCCGCCGAACTCCTGGCCGAGAGTCAGGGGTGTCGCGTCCTGGGTGTGCGTCCGGCCGATCTTGATGATGTGGGCCCAGGCCTCTGACTTGGCCTTCAGCGCCCCATGCAGATGCTTCAGCGCCGGGATCAGCTCGTTGACCACCTGCTCCACGCAGGCGACGTGCATGGCCGTGGGAAAGGTGTCGTTCGACGACTGACTCATATTGACGTGGTCGTTGGGGTGGACCGGCTTTTTCGATCCCATCTCGCCGCCCAGCATCTCGATGGCGCGGTTCGAGATCACCTCATTGGCGTTCATGTTCGTCTGGGTGCCCGACCCGGTCTGCCAGACCACCAGCGGGAAATGGTCGTCCAGTTTGCCCTCGATCACCTCGTTGGAAGCGGCGACAATTGTTTTGCCGATCGCGGTGTCCAGCTTGCCCAGCGCCATATTGGTCTCGGCCGCCGCGCGTTTGATGATCCCCAGCGCCCGCACGATCGGCAGGGGCTGTTTCTCCCAGCCGATCTTGAAATTGCCCAGCGACCGCTGCGCCTGTGCGCCCCAATAGCGGTCGGCGGCGACCTCGATGGGGCCGAAGGTATCGGTTTCGGTGCGGGTCTTGGTCATCGTGGGCGGGCTCATCGGACGTGGCGGAGGACTGCGCGGCGGTGTAGCACGGGCAGGCGGACGGGCAAGGCGCTCAGGCGAGGACCACGGGATGACGGCAGGCTGGATCGGCATCGGCAAGGTCCGCGCCCGCGAGGCCGGCCACGCCGTTGAGCTGACCATCGACGGCCTGACCACCCAGGCCAAATACTACAAGCCGCTGATCTATGAGTTCATGCGCAAGGAGTGGTCGTCGCGCCCCGCCTACGGTGATTATACGGTCGAGATCCTGATGGAGCATGTCGGCGACCCGCCGGTGCTGGACCTCGACAACCTGGCCAAGGCCCTGCTGGACGCCATCAAGGGCTATCTGTTCCACGACGACGCCCAGGTGGCCCGCCTGCTGGTCGAGCGCCGCGAGGGCGAGCGCGAGCGGATCACCCTCCGGGTGTTTCCGCGTCAGTCTTCGGGCGGGCCCGGATAGCGGTCGAAGCTGGGAAGCTCATGCACCGCCGCCATCCACCCGATCCGCTCGGCCGTCTGGATCTGGGCCTGAAGGGGCAGGGCGTCCGGGTCATCCAGTGTGGCGCTCTGCACATCCGTCAGGCCGGGGAAGATGACGTCGTTGGTATAGAACAGACTGGTCCCGCACTGGCCGCAAAAATACCGCCGGCCATGCTCCGATGACGCATAGACGCGCGTCTCTCCGCTGATGGCGACCTGATCGGTTGACGCCAGCGCCCAGGCGACCGCAGGTGCGCCACAGGCCTTACGACAATCGGTGCAATGGCACAGGGTGTGGTGACCCACAGACTCGGGCATCTGATAGCGGACCGCGCCGCAGTGGCAGCCTCCGGACAACATCAGCATTCCTCCCGTTCAGGCCTGAATGTTCCTCAAACGATTATGCCCTAGCCGGCCGGGCGTGCGAACCGCAGCGTCGGCAACCGCATCTGCATCTCCGCCCCGACGTACAGCTGTGGTTCGGACGGTGGCGTCGCCCCGCGTTCCGTCTCCTTGCGCGTCACACAGGCCCGCGTACCCGCCGCCAGGGCCAGAAAGTCGGTCGCCGTGGGCAGGGTCTCGATAATACAGCCGTCGAACCACGGATAGGTCTCGTCGGCCCCGCAACCGAACGAGGTTCGCTCGCGACTGGAGGCGGTCAGCACCATCCGGTTCGAGCCGGCCAGGGCATTGACGAAAATGCCGGAATAGCAGGCCGAGACAATCACCACCGTCGGCCGGGTTCCACAGGCTGCCCGCATTATATTGGCCATCATGTCCGGCGTCATCCGCGGGGCCTCACCGAACACCATGGCGGTAGGGGCTCCGTGCGAGGTGAAATACACCAGACAACCCGCTGTCCCCCGTGCCGCCGCCATATTGATCCCGTCCAGCACCGCAGAGGCCGAGACCGGCTGCGGCACATCGGGTCTCAGACTGTAATCGACCATATTGGCGCGCGCGAAACCGGCGGCGAGGAAGCCCTTGACCAGATCGCGGCGGGCATTGTCGAAGGCCTGGATCGGCTGGTTCGCCCCGTCACGCCAGTCGGCGGCAACGATGGCCGAGGTCCAGTTGGCGAACCGTCCGGGCGTCGCCGTCTGGGCATGAGCAGTGTTCGCGAACCCGAACAGGGCCGCCACAACAACGATCAGTCTGCGGCACACAGGCTCCCCCTTCATGCTCAGTCCGGGGTGGAGACTATCGGAAGGCGCGACGAGGGAAAGCCCTACTTCTTCCGGAACTGGTCCAGCGACACGACCTTGGGGCCGTCGTCGTCACCGTCGTGCGACGGGCTGCGGGCGGGTTCGCTGGTGGCCAATTCGGCGGCGACCTCCTCGACCGTCGCGGGGGCCTCGAACTGCAACAGGAACTGCACCGACGGATCATAGAAGCGCGTCACGGCGGTATAGGGCATGGCCAGCACCTTAGGCATGCCACCGAATTTCAGCATGACTGAAAAATGGGCCGGCTCCACCTTCAGGTCCCAATACTGGTGCTGCAGGATGACGGTCATTTCGTCAGGATATTTGGCCAGGATGTCGGGCGGTACACTGACGCCGGGGGCCCGGGTCTTGAACGTCACATAGAAATGGTGCGCGCCGGGGATGCCGTCGGGCAGGGCGGCCCGTTCCAGCGCCGAGCGGATGACACCGCGCAGGGCGTCCTGCGCCAGCTGCTCATAGTGCATCTCGTCGACGGGCGGGGTCTCTTCGGCCATGGGTCGCCTCGGCTGTTCGCAGCCCTGATAGCGGCGCACGACGGCGGGCGGAAGATGCGAATGCGGTGAAAGTGCCGGGGATTCTGTTGGCAGGCTCCCCGACGGGCCCCGCCTGAGGAACTGATCCCCCAGGACTTAAGTGTTCGAAATCACCCGAACCGCTTATGCGGCGAGAGCGACTTCTCCAGCGAAGTTATCGTTCGCAGTTAGAAAATGGCCCGATACGGTGGGCCAGGACGGGCGAAAGCAGTCTTCTTTACACGTCCGTCGATGCTAGTCGGCCCCATACGCCTCCGCCGATAACGCGGGGAAGAAATGGTGGAGCCGCCGGGAATCGCACCCGGGTCCGGTCCGCTTATTACAAGCGCGTTTATCGCCATAGCCCGGGCGAACCCGGACAGGGATGATATAGGCGCTTTGCGGTCGGCTTCCAAGGTCCCCTGAAGCGCAGGCTGTTTGTCAGACCCTTTGCCATCCCGGCGTCTGGTTCCGGAACCAGGTCAGCTGGCGTTTGGCATAGTTGCGGGTCGCCTGTCGGGTCGCCTCGACCGCCGCCGTCAGCGACGTCCCGCCCGCCAGATGGGCGGCGAATTCGCGCACCCCGACGGCCTTCATGGCGGGCAGGGCGGGGTCCAGCCCGCGCGCCACCAGCGCCCGCACCTCGTCCAGCGCCCCGGCCTCGACCATCTGCGCCACCCGGCGGTCGCATCGGGCATACAGGGCCTCCCGCGCCGGCTCGATGACCTGCCCGGTCCATGAGCCGGGTGCCAGCAGGGGTGTGGTACCGGCGGTCCAGTCGCTCAAGGCCCGTCCGGTGTGCTGCGCCACGACCCAGGCCCGGATCAGCCGCTGGCGGTCCCCGGTCTCGATCCGCGCCTCGGCCGCCGGATCGACCCCGGCCAGTTCGCGCCGGAAAGCCGCTTCGCCCTCCGTATCGAACGCGGTACCGGCCGTATTTCGGACCTCCAGTGGCACATCCGGTATATCAGCCAAACCCTTGGTCAACGTCGTAAAATACAGTCCCGTTCCGCCCACCAACAGGACCGGCCGACCGGCTGCCGCCAGTTTGGCCAGGAGGGGGGCCACCGCCCGGCTCCAGCGTCCGACCGACCAGGCCTCAGCCGCATCGGCCACGCCGTACAGATGATGCCCGGCCCGCGCCTCTTCCTCCACCGAGGGCCGGGCGCTCAGCACGCGCAGGTCGGCATAGAGCTGCTGGCTGTCGGCATTGACGATCACGGCCCCGGTCCGCGCCGCCAGCTCCAGCGCGCGCTGCGACTTGCCCGAGGCGGTCGGGCCGGCCAGCAGGGTGATGAGGGGGTCGGTCAAGATGCGCCTCCCTCTCCCGGCGGGAGAGGGATTAAGCGCACGACGCCGTCCTCGGCGTTGTTCCTGCGCGAAAGGGTGAGGGGTTGAATTGTCGGCCGGTGAGCGCACATCAACGGCATCCGTTCTGGTGTGTATCACCAAGCATCCCGCCCCTCAGCCTTTCGCGCAAGTCTGATCCCCCGGATCAAGTTCGGGCTCTCGGGCGCTCACCCCCCTCTCCCGCCGGGACAGGGAGCATGGGAATTGTAGTTTGCCCGACCGCGAAACCGTCCTCGCCGCCCTCGACGCCGTCATTGACCCCAAATCCAGTCAGGGGCTGGTCGCCGCCGGTCTGGTCCAGGGCTTGGTCGTGGCCCCCGGCTCCGATGGACTTCGCGCCGGCTTCGCGCTTGAGGTCGCCGCCGCCGACACCGCTCGTTACGCCCCGGTGCGCGCCGCCGCCGAAGCCGCGCTCAAGGCCTTGCCGGGTATGGCCCGCGTCTCCGTGGTCCTGACCGCCGAGACCGCGCCGATGAAGAAGCCCGCGAGGACGGCCTCCCTCTCGCCCCAGGCCGTCGAACAGACGCGCGCCAAGGCCCCGGTCCCCACCGATCGTCCGGCCCACGTCCACCGGGTCCTCGCCATCGCCAGCGGCAAGGGCGGGGTCGGCAAGTCCACAGTGGCCGTCAATCTCGCTGCTGCTTTCGCGGCCCGGGGACTGTCCATCGGCATTCTCGACGCCGACGTCTATGGCCCCTCGATCCCGACCATGCTCGGCGTCTCGGGCAAGCCGGAATACCGCGACGGCATGATGGAGCCGCACCTTACCCATGGGCTCAGGGCCATGTCGGTCGGCCTGCTGACCCAGGCCAATGACGCCATGATCTGGCGCGGTCCCATGGCCTCCCAGGCCCTGACCCAGATGCTGACCCAGACGCGGTGGGGCACGGAGGATGCCCCGCTCGACATCCTCGTCGTCGACCTGCCGCCCGGCACCGGCGACGTCCAGCTGACCCTGGTGCAGAAGACCCCGCTGGACGGCGCTGTCATCGTCTCGACCCCGCAGGAGGTCGCCCTCGCCGATGCCCGCCGCGCCCACACCCTGTTCCAAAAGGTCCAGACCCCGACGCTTGGCCTGATCGAGAACATGAGCGGCCCGGTGTTCGGACGCGGCGGGGCCGAGGCCGAGGCGCTGCGTCTGGGCATCCCCTTCCTCGGTGACCTGCCGCTCGACGCCGCCCTGCGCGAAGGTGGAGACGCCGGCGTCCCGGTCGTGGTCAGCGATCCCGACGGCGAGATCGCGCGCCGGTTCGCGGGTTTTGCAGCGCAGATCGCCGCCATCCGCCTCCCCTGATCCGTCATCCTCGGGCTTGAACCGAGGACCGGACGTTCCGCCGCTTGTCCGAGGACGGATCAATCGCGGTGCCTTGTGCGGCGGCCCGGTGCGCCCGGGTCAAGCCCGAGGGCGGCGAAGAGAATTTTTCACCGGAAGGGTTTTCAAACGCAACCCTAACCGCCACCTTGCGTGTTCCAGTCACTCAGCTCCGAGCCGCCCATGTCCGTCGACGCCCTGTTCCGTCCCTTCCAGGTCAAGTCGCTGAAGATGCCCAACCGCATCGTCATGGCCCCGATGACGCGGTCCTTCTCGCCGGGCGGAATCCCCACCAGCGACGTCGCCGGCTATTACCGCCGCCGGGCCGA
>Ga0105054_10004891_pt1 | contig 19663 bp, 21 predicted proteins | sample BON02_FD_78091 | JGI IMG/M metagenome (GOLD analysis project Ga0105054, IMG submission 78091) | Freshwater microbial communities from Lake Bonney liftoff mats and glacier meltwater in Antarctica - BON-02 (megahit assembly) | ecosystem: Environmental > Aquatic > Freshwater > Ice > Glacier...
GAGCTGCTGAAGCCGCGCGTGATGTCGCTGGTGATCTTCACGGCCGTGACCGGTCTGGTCGTGGCGGGCGGAGACCTCGACTGGCTGTCGGCGGCTATCGCCATCCTGTGCATCGCCGTCGGTGCCGGTGCGGCAGGCGCGCTGAATATGGCGCTTGAGGGCGAGACCGACGCCCTGATGCGCCGTACCCGTGGTCGGCCGGTGGCGGCCGGACGGGTCAACAAGAACGACGCCATGACCTTTGGCGTCATCCTGTCGGTGTTCTCGGTCATGTTGCTGGGCATGACCACCAACTGGCTGGCCGGTGGCCTGCTGTTGATGACCATCCTCTACTATGCCGTTTTCTACACCCTGCTGCTGAAGCGGCGGACACCCCAGAACATCGTCATCGGCGGTGCTGCCGGTGCCTTTCCGCCGGTCATCGGTTGGGCGGCGGCGACGGGTCAGGCCCCCTGGCAGGCCTGGCTGCTGTTCGCGATCATCTTCCTGTGGACACCTCCGCACAGCTGGGCACTGGCCCTGTATTCGGCCGGCGACTATGCCCGCGCGGGCATTCCGATGATGCCGGTGGCGCGGGGGGCGAAGAGCACGCGCTTGCAGATTTTGATCTACAGCCTGGTCTTCGTGCCCGTGGCTGTGGCTCCGGGCCTTCTGGGCGTGGGCGGGTATCTGTATCTGGCGGTGTCGGGCATCGGCGGTCTCGGTTTCCTGCTGCTGGCGATCCGGCTGTGGCGCAGCCGCGCCGGCGATCAGCCTGACAAGGCCGAGGCCGTGGGACGAGAGGCCGCATTGTATGATGTTCGCGCCGAGGCCAAACCAGCACGCAATCTGTTCGCCTTCTCGATCCTGTATCTGATGGCGCTGTTCGCGGCCCTGCTGGTCGAGAGCGTGACCGCCCTTCCCGGACTCCCATGACCATGCGTAGCCTGACCCCCGAAGAACTGTCCGCCCGCAGCAAGCGCAACCTCGCTATCGCGGGCGTCCTGGTGGCCTTCATCGTGCTGGTGTTCGCCGTCACCGTGCTGAACCTCAAGCGCAATATCGAAGCCCGCAAGGATGCGATCGCCGCCGGTCAGCCCGTCGAGTACGCACGATGAAAAAGCCCACCGCCAACGCCATGGCCGCCATCGTCTGCGCCGGCGGCGTCATGTTCATGACCGGCGCGGCCTTCGCCGCCGTGCCGTTGTACCAGTTGTTCTGCCAGGTCACCGGCTTCGACGGTACGGTCAGACGCGCCGAAAAGGCACCGGATGTGCAGCTGGACCAGACGGTGTTGATCCGTTTCGACACCAATGTCCGCGGCCTGCCCATGACCTTCCGTGCCGAACAGGTCTCCCAGCGAGTAAGGATCGGCGAAACCGGCCTTGCCTATTTCGATGTGACCAACACGTCCGACCGGCCGATCCACGCCACGGCGGCCTATAATGTCGTGCCGGAGCGGGCCGGACCCTATTTCCAGAAGCTGCAATGTTTCTGCTTCGAGGGGCAGACCATCCAGCCCGGCGAGACGATGAAATTCCCGATCCAGTATTTCGTCGCGCCCGAGATGGCCACGGATCGCGAGAGCCGCGGGGTCGAAGAGATCACCCTTAGCTACACCTTCTTCCCCACAGAGGGCTTCGATCAGGCCGCAAACGCGGGTTCGCCCCCAATAGCCCAAAGGTCTGGCGCGGTTGGATAGCCGACGCTATAGCCTGCTCCACACGACTCTCGACTGCTGCAAGAGACCCTGATGGCCGACGCACACGCCACTCCACATCACGATTACCACCTGGTGAATCCCAGCCCTTGGCCTCTGATCGCCTCGGCCGCGACCACGCTGATGATGGTCGGGGCGGTGGTGTGGATGAAGGGCCTCGTCACGGTCGATCCGGACGCCGGTATGTCGGTGGCCAGCGTCCTGCTGGCCAAGGGTGACAAGGCCCTGTTCTTCGCCGGTCTGGCCGGCTTGCTGGTCGCCGCGTTCGGCTGGTGGGCTGACGTCATCAAGGAAAGCCAGGCAGGCGATCACACGCCGGTCGTCTCGCTCGGCCTACGCTACGGCATGATCATGTTCATTGCCTCCGAGGTGATGTTCTTCGCCGCCTTCTTCTGGATCTTCTTCGAGATGGCGGTTTTCAACGAGGCCCGTGCCCATATCCCGGAGATCAGCGGCTGGGCCGAGACCGCCGCCGCTTGGTCGACCTGGCCACCCAAGGGTGTCGAAACCCTCGACGCCTGGCATCTGCCGCTGCTCAACACCGTCATCCTGCTGCTCAGCGGCACGACCGTGACCTGGGCCCACCACGCGCTGCAGGTCGGTGATCGCAAGGCGGCACGGACCGGCCTGATCATCACTGTGGCCCTGGGTGTCCTGTTCACTGCGGTCCAAGTCTATGAATACTATCATATTCTGCATGAGGACCTGTTCTTCAACGAAGAGGCGGTGAACTCGGGGCTCTACGGCTCGATCTTTTTCATGGCGACGGGCTTCCACGGCTTCCACGTCTTCCTCGGCACCGTCTTCCTGCTGGTCTGCCTGCTGCGCCTGATGGCCGGCCAGATGTCGCCGCAGAAGCATTTCGGCTTCGAGGCTGCAGCCTGGTACTGGCATTTCGTTGACGTGGTCTGGCTGTTCCTCTTCGCCTTCGTCTACGTCACCTTCGGGTGACGGACGGCCCCTCAGGGCATGATCTCAATCCGGCGCGGATCAACCCGATCCGCGCCGGTCTTCTTTGTCGCTGCCCCCGCTGTGGCAAGGGTCCGCTGTTTGCGGGCTTCCTCAAGGTAGTTGATCGCTGCGCTGTCTGCGGCTGCGACTTTACCCGGCTGAACACGGGCGACGGGGCGGCCATCTTCATCATGCAGATCGCCGGCGGGACCGTGGTGTTCGGGGCCCTGTTCGCCCAGGTGGCGTACAACCCGCCGATCTGGGCCATGCTGGTCGTGGCCCTGCCGACCGGGCTGATGCGCCCCGGCAAGGGCGTGATGATCGCGGTGCAGATGCGAAACACGTCGGGTGTGGACTAGATGCGTGCCCGTTTTCCGTTCGGCCTGACCATCACGGCCCTGCTGGCCCTGGCCCTGCTGTGTACTCTCGGCGTCTGGCAGGTCCAGCGGATGCAGTGGAAGAACGGGCTGATCGCCCGGGCCGAGGCCGCCGCCGTCATGCCGCCCGCCCCGTTGGCTGAGGTTCTGGCCTCGGGCACCCCCGAGTTTCGCAAGGTTCTGATCGACTGCCCTGGCCTGGCCACGGCCCCTTGGGTCGAACTCCAGACCATTCATGATGGCCAGGCGGGCGTGCGCCTGATCTCGGCCTGCCGCCCGACTGATGTCACGGCGGAATTGCTGATTGATCGCGGCTTCATCGCCGGGGAAGTCTCGGCCCGCCCGCCGGTTTCGACCTCGACCGCCCCGTTCCGGGTGGTGGCCGAGCTTCGCGAGGTGCCGCCGCCGGGGTTGATGGCCCTGCCTGTGGATCAGGGCCGGTTCTTCGCCCGGGACACACCGGGCATGGCGCGGGCCCTGGGTCTGGCCGAGCCGGATCCCAAAACCCTGTTCGTTTTCACCTCGTCCAATCCGGAACTGCCGGCGCTCGAGCCTTCGGCTCCGCCGGCGGCCTTTTCGAACAATCATCTCGGCTACGCCTTGACCTGGTTCGGGCTGGCATTGGTTTTGGTCGGCTTCTATGTCGCCCTGATTCTGAGAAACCCCGCCCTAAAGCAGCCTCGCTCCGCGAGCGAGGCGATAGGGAAAGACGCCCTCAAGCAGCCTCGCTCCGCGAGCGAGGCGATAGGGAAAGAGGAATCCTCCTGACCACCGCCCTCCACACCCTGTCCAACGGCGTGCGCGTCGTCTGTGATCCCATGCCCGGCCTGCGGACCCTGGCCCTGACCGTCGCCGTGCGGGGCGGGGCGAAATGGGAAACTGAAGCGACGTCGGGCTGGTCCCATTGCCTCGAACATCTGGTGTTCAAGGGCGCGGGTGATATGGGCGCACGTGAGATCGTCGAGCGGATCGAGGCCGAGGGTGGGTCGCTGAACGCCGCGACTGGCTATGAGCGCACCAGTTTCGAAGTCCGCGCCCTGCACGGCTCCCTGCCGTTGGCCATGCAGGTATTGTCCGACCTGGTCTTCCGCCCCACCCTCGACCCGACCGAGATCGAACGCGAAAAGGATGTGGTGGCCCAGGAGATCGCCGAGGCCTTCGACACCCCCGACGATCATGTCTTCGAAATGGCCCAGACCCGCGCCTTCAAGGGTCAGCCGCTGGGTCGGCCGATCCTCGGATCGGTGCAGAGCCTCAAGCCCATCACCCGCGCTACCATTGGCGACTGGCGCGCGCGGCTCTATTCGCCGGATCGGATGGTCGTGGCCGTGGCCGGAGCGGTCGACGAGACCGAACTGCTGGCCCTGGCCGAGCGCTGGTTCGGCGGGGCGGTCGCGATCCCGGCTGAGGCCCCTGACACGCCCCGCTTCACGGGTGGCGACGCAGCCCTAACGCGGCGGATCGAACAGGCCAATATCGTCTTCCAGCTGCCGGCGCCTGCGGCCACAGACCCTGCCTATGCTTCGGCCCGGCTGATGACCGAGATCCTGGGCGGCGGCATGGCCTCGCGCCTGTTCCAGAGCGCCCGTGAGGAGCGCGGTCTGGCCTATGCCATTGACGCCTATCACGAGCCCTATGAGGACGCCGGTCTGCTGGGCATCTATGCGGGGGCCGCCCCCGACCGGGCCGTCGAGCTGGCCCGGGTCTGCGCCGCCGAACTGAAGGCGCTCGCCGAAACGGGACCGACGGCCGCCGAACTTTCCCGCGCGAAGGCGGTGCTCAATGCCGGTTTGTGGATGTCGGACGAAAGTCCCGCTGCTCGCGCCGGCCGCGCCGCAGCCCAGGTGCTGATCTTCGGGGTCCTGATCCCGTCGCAGACCATGTCGGAACGGACCCTCGCCCAGACAGCCGACTCGGTGCGCCTCGCCGCCGCCGCTTCGCTGGACGACAGCCTTTGTGCCACAGCCGTCCTCGGACCCAAGGCGGCGGCACCAGCCGGGGCGGCGTTCCGCGAGGCGTTGTTCGGATAGTCGGTCTTTCCGTCACCCTCGGGCTTGACCCGAGGGTCAGACGCTGGACCCCGCTCGCTCTTTTCGATGGCCCGGCCCTGGCGAGACCAGCTTTCAACCAACAGGCGACGGAGGATCACGGCGTGGAGGGTGTTCACCCCGTGAGAACACTGGGCTAAAACCAACCCATGGCCTTGCTGGACTGGATCAATGAGGCGACCGGGCCGGTGGTGAAGGGTCAGGGCGTGACCCTGCGTTCGCCGCGCCTGCCCGATCATGAAGCCTGGGCGGCCCTGCGTCAGACTTCGCACGCCTATCTACAGCCATGGGAGCCGATCTGGCCCGAGGACGATCTGTCCCGCGCCGCCTTCAAGCGCCGCCTGTCGATCTACGGACGCGAGAGGGAGACCGGCAATGCCTGGCCCTTCTTCATCTTCGCCGATTCGGATCAGTCGCTGGTGGGGGCCATCACCCTGTCCAACGTCCGCCGCGGCGTGGCCGAGACAGGCACCCTGGGCTACTGGATCGGTCAGCGGTTCGCAGGCCGGGGTCTTGGCACGGCGGCAGTCCGGGCCATGGTCACCTATGCCTTCGACGAACTGAACCTGCATCGGCTGGAGGCGGCCTGTGTGTCCGCCAATGCCGCATCGCGCCGGGTGCTGGAAAAAACCGGGTTCGAGATTGAAGGACAGGCGCGGGCTTATCTCAAAATTAACGGCGTATGGTCAGATCATCTTCTGTTCGGCGTCGTGAATGACGGAGCCGGGCGCGGCGGCTGATTCCGGTCGTCCAGTCGGGACCCTTTGGGCTTTTGAACACGCGCTCGAGAAGTCTGGCCTGGGACGCGACGACCGCCATTGAGGCGCTGGCCGCCGCGGACACCGCACTGTGGATCTGGACCCCGTCAGACGATCAGATGCGCTTTACCGGCGCGACGCGCGCCCTTGGGCTCGGCCCTCTTGCCCCGGAGTGTTCGGGTGCCGCCTTTACCGCCGTGGCCATTCCGCAGGACCGGTCGCTGGCCGAGAAGATTCTCAAACCGCAGGCCGAAGGGACCGAGGTCGCCATCCGCCTGCGGATGCGTGATTCCGAGACCTGCATCTGGCGCGGGGTCTGGCTCGAAGACGGACTGCGCGCCGCCGGCGTCGTGGCGCTGGAGACCAAATTCGCCGCCTCCCACCTCGATCACCTGACCGGGCTGCTGGATCGCCGCACCTTCCTGGCCCGTGTCGGGGAACAGCTGACCCAGCCGGGCGACTATGAACTGGTGGTCGCCGACGTTGATCGCCTGCGCCGCCTGAACGAGGCCTTGGGGCACGAGCGTACCGATCTAGTGCTGTCGACCCTTGGATCGCGTCTCAATGCGGCCTTCGCCCATGACGCCAATGCTGCCCGCATCGGCGAGGACGAGTTCGCCGTCATGGCCCCGCGAGGCACCGGTACAGTGGCCGAACGGGTGCGCGAGGCGCTGGAACAGCCGCTGCGCGTCGCCGGCTTCGACATCTATCCGACCGTCTCGATCGGCTCGGCCCAGGCCGAGGGCGGGCCCGACGCACCGGACCCAGCCGAACTGCTGCGCCGGGTCGAGCTGGCGGTGGAACAGGCCAAGACCGCCGGGCGCGGTGGTGTCGCTGCCTATGGGCGGGCGCTGGAAAGCGACAGCCTGTCCCGGCTGGCGCTCGAGGCCGACCTGCGCAACGCCTTCGTGCGTGGCGAGATCGAGGCCTTCTACCAACCGATCGTCAATCTGCTGACCGGGGCCGTGGCGGGGTTCGAGGCCCTGGCCCGCTGGCGACACCCCAAGCGCGGCCTGGTCCCGCCCGACGAATTCCTGGGCCTGGCCGATGAGATGGGCCTGATGAATGACCTCGGCCTGCTGATGATGACGTCCGCCTCGCGCCAGCTGGCCGAATGGCTGGGCCGTCACCCCGCGGCGGGCAAGTTGTTTTGCAGTGTCAATCTGTCGGTCGGTGAGATCGAACGGCCCAATCTGGTCGAGGACGTGACCCGGATCATTGCCGACGCCGGCCTGCCCAGGGGGGCACTCAAACTGGAGGTCACTGAGGGCGACATCATGCGTGACACGACACGCGCCGCCGAGACCCTGACCCGGTTGCGCGAGGCCGGGGCCTCACTGGCGCTTGACGATTTCGGCACCGGTTTCTCGTCCCTGACCTGGCTGGCCAAACTGCCGTTCGATACGCTCAAGATCGACCGCTATTTCGTTCTGACCATGGACAAGGACGAGGGCTCGGCCAAGATCGTCAAATCGGTGGTCAATCTGGGCCGTGACCTGTCACTGGAAGTCGTCGCCGAGGGTGTCGAGAATGCCGGCCTGGCCAAACTCCTGCTTGAGGCCCAGTGCCACTACGGCCAGGGCTTCGGCTACGCCCCGGCCCTGCCGGCCCAGGAGGCCGAGGTCTATCTCAACGAATCACTGGCCGACGGGACGGCGCCGATCAAGGCGCGCTCGGCTTAGGTCGCGGCCTGATCGCTGGCGGAGCGCCAATTTCCACGCTGACGCCTGGCAGACCCCCGACCGACCGCGTTCAACCGCGCCATCGTGAAACCGAGCCAGTTGCTCGATGACTGATCCATCCTTCTCGCGCCTTACCGGGATGTCATGACCGAGGTTTAACTGGTGAACCCGGCGGTTGCGCTCGTACAGGGCTCATGGGGTCGGCTGGACCTCTCAGCGGTCTGACCCCCATGAGCCACACGCCCCCGTCATTGCGCCTTGAAAGCGTTTCGCGGAGCTATGGCCGCAAACAGGTGCTGGAGAACGTGAACCACACGTTCGCCCGAGGTCTGACCCTGCTGACGGGCCCCAGCGGTGCCGGCAAGTCGACCCTGCTACGGCTGTGCGCAACGGCGGAAAAGCCGAGTGGCGGGACGCTGTTCTGGGAGGGCAAGGCCCTGCCGGGAGCCCGGGGCCGGCTCCGGCGTTCGGTAGGCTACGCCCCGCAGGCGGTGGACCTGCCCGAGGACCTTACGGCCCGCGAGTTCGGCCTGCATATGGCGGCCCTGAAGGGCCTCAACGCCCGCGAGGCCGACGGCCAGTTCAGGATGCTGCTCGACGCGCTGAACCTGAGCGGCGACGCCAACGGCCGGATATCGACCTTCTCGGGCGGCATGCGCCGGCGGCTTGTGTTCGCCCAGTCCCTGCTCGGATCCCCCCTGCTGCTGGCCCTGGACGAACCCACAGCGGAGCTGGACGCCGGGTCCCGCGAGCGGGTCGGCGCTTTGATCAGCCGCGCGGCGCAGACCGCTGTGGTCATCATGACCTCGCACCTGACGGATGCGATAAGCGGCGGCATGACCGTGCTGCGGGTCGAGGGCGGCAGGCTGGCTCCCGTCACCGGAGCGTCCGCGTGAGTCTTGCCGTCATCAGATCGTCCCTGACGACCTCGCTGGCCCGTTATGGGCGCAGTGCGGGCCTGTGGATCCTGTTGCTGGTCGCACCGGTCGGTGCCCGTTTCATGATCGCGGCGCGAGGTGCAGACGCCTCGCTGATCGCGGTGGAGGACCGCGTGCCGTGGCTGACCTCACCGGTGCTGGGCATGGCCTTGGGCGTGGTTATCGCCACCCTGTTGCTGCCCGTGGCCTTCATCTATCTGCGGTCGAATGTGACCCGTCGGCAGCCCTGGCAGGTGGAAGAGGTCAGCCCGGCTTCCCGTATCACCATCGCCTATGGCCGTTGGCTGGCTGACATCACCGTTCTGGCCGCCGTGTTAGCGGCGACGACGGCGGCGGGCTGTCTGCTGGCTGTGCTGCTGCTGCCGCTGAACGAAGTCGATCCGGCGGCGATAGTCCTGACCCTGTGGGTCATCGCCGCCCCGCCCGTGGCGATGGTCGCCTCTGTCAGGCTGCTGCTGGACGCCCGCCGCTGGACGCGCGGCCCACTGGGTGAAGTCCTGTTCTTTGTCTTCTGGATGGGCTCGCTGGTGATGGTGATGGCTGGCGATCAGGCGAGCGGGTACGCCGCCAACATGACCGACCTGCCCGGCTTTATGTCGCCACTCAGCTACGGCCAAGGTGGGACCGACAACCTCACCATTGGCGGTGCGGTAATTCCGCCCGGCAGCGCGCCCATCCGGCTGGACATCATGAGCGGCGTCATGGCTGACGGGTATCTGGCCGCCCGTCTGACCTGGCTGGGAATCGCAGCCCTGCTCCCGCTGGTGGCCGGCCTAATCTACACCCCTCACGTCGTAGGTAAGACGCGAACAACCCCGGCTTGGTTGAAGTTCCGGGAGCCCGGCAAGGCGCGACCAGCCGATCCCGATGCGAGACCTGCCCGCGCCAGCAAGCTGCCACGACTGGCGCTTGTCATCGCCGAGGTGCGGCTGATGGCCGGGAGCCGCAAGGGGTTGCTGGCCATGGCATTGGTCGCCGTGGTCGGCCTGTTTGCGCCCTATGCCACCGTCGCCGGACCGGCGGCCATGCTGCTGCTGGTGTTTGCCGCCACGGCCCACGCGGGTCGGAGCGAACAGAAGGGCCTGCTGGCCCTGACCACAACGGCGAACCTCTCGCCGGCCGCCCGCCGGGTCGCGTTCGTGCTGGCGGCAACTTTGCTGGCGCTGGTGATGGCCGCACCGGCAGGGCTGACGGGGCTGGTGGCTGGTGAGCCGCGCATCCTGCTGGAGGCTGCGGCTGTCGGCGCCATCACCGCCCTGACCGCTATCATCCTTGGCACCCTGACACGGTCGGCTACCGCGCCTCGACTGGTGCTGTTGATCGCCTGGTATTTGTATCTGAACTGGGGTGGCGCGCAGGGAGGCTGAGACAGCTCACCCCGGGTCGAACAGGACTCTGGCCGCTTAAGCCCGCCCGCTCTGCCCCGACAGCTGCGCCGGATCGACGCCCAGCCCGGCCAAGGCCTTGGCCCATTTGCCGTCGTAGTCGGGGTCGAAGATCAGCTCCGGGTCGGCCTCGATGGTCAGCCAGACATTGTCGCCCAGTTCGTCCTCCAGCTGGCCCTCGCCCCAGCCGGCATAGCCCAGCAGCAACACCGACCGGTGCGGCCCGGCCGCCGGATCGACCATGGCCATCAGGGCTTCACGTGTACCCGTCATGGCCAGACCTTCGGCAAAGGCCACCGAGGCGTCGTCGACCAGCCAGTCGTCGGTGTGCAGCACAAAGCCGCGTTCGCGCTCGACCGGCCCGCCGATCAGCACCCGCCGTTCGGCGGCGTCGTCCGGGGCGGCGGTGTCCAGCTTGTTCAGGACCTTCTTCAGGTTCACTCCCGGCGCGGGCCGGTCCAGCCTCAGCCCCATGGCATGGTCCGGGCGGTGAGCGCAGATCAGGATGACGGCGTGCTCGAACCGGCTGTCACTGATGCCCGGCATGGCCACCAGCAGCCGTCCGACGAGGGAGTGGAAATCATCCATGATCCTATCATCGGGACCCCGGCCCGCTGACGCAAGGCGGCGCTTGGACACGGCGTATGGAGGGGGGCGGTTGGCGTCGCGCCACGCAACCCCTATCTGGTCTGGGACGTTGCGTCCTCACACCCTCCCGGAGCCTGCCCATGACCGTCCAGATCGGCGACCGCATCCCCTCGGCCCACCTGACCCGCGCCACCGACGACGGCCCGCGGCCCGTCAGCACCGACGATATCTTCGCGGGCAGGACCGTGGCCCTGTTCGCCGTCCCCGGTGCCTTCACCCCCACCTGTTCGGCCAGCCACCTGCCGGGCTTCAAGGACCATCGCCAGGACATGGCCGCCAAGGGCGTCGATACAGTCGCCTGTGTCTCGGTCAACGACGCCTTCGTCATGGGGGCCTGGGCCGACAGCCAGGGCATCGGCAAGGACGAGATCGTTATGCTGGGCGACGGCAACGGCGACTTCACCCGCCAGCTGGGTCTGTCGATGGACGCCAAGGGCTTCGGCATGGGCGAGCGCTCGCAACGCTACTCCATGATCGTCAAGGACGGCGTGGTCAGCCAGCTCAACATCGAACAGCCCGGCGAGTTCAAGGTCTCGTCAGCGGAACACCTGCTGGCGCAACTCTAGGGGCTCTATCGTTCATGGCGCGGCCGTTCGGTGCCTGAGCGCATTGTCATCCCCCGGCTTGACCGGGGGATCAGGCCGCGACGGTTTCCGTCGCGGCGACCCTTTCCGCTTCGGCCAGGGTCATCACATGGGTGATGGCCCCCAGCAGCATCGGCGGGGTGATCGGCTTGGGCACGAAATAGGTCATGCCGGCGGCGGTGCAGGCCGCGATATCATCCGGCGCGGTGTCGGCGGTGACGGCGATGATCGGCACGCCGGCATTAGGACCGTTCCCGGCCCGGATCCGGCGGGTAGCCTCGCGGCCGTCCATTTCGGGCATCCGTACGTCCATGAAGATCAGGTCGAACGTCGTGGTCTCGCAGATCTTCAGCGCCGCCATGCCGTCCGCTGCAGTGGCGATGTCGCAGCCCAGCGGCTGCAGGATCAGCTGGATGGCGCGACGGTTGATGTCGTGGTCATCGACCACCAGCACCCGCATCGGCCGGCCCCAATCCTCCTCGCCCCCATCCTCCTCGTACAGAATGGCGGCGTCGCTGGTCGCGACCACGGTGACCTCGACCGGCTGGGTCGCCGCGGCCAGGGGCATCGGGACCGTGGTGGTTGAGGTCCGGCCGGACAGGGCGCGGGCGACGGCGTCCCTGCCATTCTGATCCAGCCCGGTGGGGGCGATTTCGCCCCCCTCGCCCTGCTGGAACCGCAGGGCCAGGGTGAAGCTGGCACCGGTGCCGGGACGGCTGCGAACCGTCAGGCGACCCTCCATCAATTCGGCCAGTTGGCGGCTTATGGCCAGACCCAGACCGTTACCTCCGTTCATAGCGCTGACGCCATCGAGGGTCTGGTCGAACGGGGTGAACAGCCGCGCCATCTGGTCTGCGGTCAGGCCGGGACCGGTGTCCTCGACCTCGATCAGCACTGCATGGCCGCCGGGTTCCTCTTTCCAGGCCCTCAGACGCAGGGTGATCGATCCCGTTCCGGTGAATTTCATGGCGTTGGAGAGCAGGTTGTTCAGCACCTGACGTACCCGGATCGGATCGCCGCGCACCGCCGCCGGAATGGAGGCGGCCCCCTCGACCCGCAGCTTTAACCCCTTGACCCGCGCCGGGCCGCGCCACAGTCGAACGGTCTGGAACAGCAGGGCCCGCAGATTGAAATCGACCTGGTCGACCGTCATGTGGCCGCAGTCCAGCTTGGCGTGATCCAGCAGGTCGTCGAGCATGGCCTTCATCATGCTGCCTGCGTCAGTGATCAACTGTGCCTGGGAACGGGCGGCGCTGTCCGTCGCGCCGCGTTCCAGTTCAGCCGCGCCGGCCAGGATTGCGCTGATGGGCGTGCGCAGGTCGTGGCCGATCGTGGCCAGAAAGGCGCTACGACCCTCCATGATCCGCTCGGCATCCAGCCGTTTTTGGTCGGCCTCGATACGCGCTGCACTCTCGGCCAGGCGCGCCTTGTTCAACTGCTTCCAGGTCGAAAGACAGTAGGTAACGAAGATACCGACAGCGAAGGTTGCCGCCGTGACGAAACCGGACGTGGCACCGTGCATGGCCATGAATATCGGCGTCGCCGCGAGATAGAGAAACTGGGTTGAGGCGGTCATCAGCATGACCGAACTCGAGCGGGGGGCGTTGACAACCGAATAGATGGCCGCGGCCGACACCAGCAAGGCCGCGCAGATTCCGCCCATCGGCCCGCCGATTAACCACAGCGGCACCGACAGGCTGCCGAAATAGGCCGCGCTCAGGAACAGCATGATCCAGCCAGCGAGCCACCGTCCGCCGTGAAGCTGTTCCGCCTTGCCGCTGACGATCGGGGCGAAGACCCACAGGTCCAGCAACTGGACGACAAAATAGCCAACGACCCAGGCGAAGCTAAGCGAGAATCCGAGAATAGGGCTGAAAATCAGGGCGCAGGCCGAGGCCACGCCGAGCCGTTGCAGCAGCGCCTTGCGCCGCTGACGGATCGCACTGGCCCAGTCGCCGGGCTCGGCGATGGACGCATCAGCAGGTCTGTCGACTGTGGCTATCGTCATTCGGCTCCCCGGAATGAGCGTTTTCGCCCGTTCCGGTATCATGACCTGCCAGCCCTAACGCTCCGTCAACGGCCAGCGGAAACGGCCTCGGCGATGGTGGAAAATCCGTCAGCACGCAGGTGTGCGGCCAGGTCGCGCTTGATCCGTCCGATCAGGCCCGGACCCTCATAGATCAGGGCGGAATACAGCTGGACGGCGCAGGCTCCGGCCCGGATGCGGGCATAGGCTTCGGCTCCGCTGTTGATCCCGCCGACGGCGATCAGGGGCAGGCGGCCGTCTCCGGCCTCGGCCGCGGCGCGCAGGGCGGCACCGGCCCGTGCCTTCAGCGGCGCGCCGGACAGACCTCCCGCCTCGGCCCGGTCGCGCGCCCGCAGGCTGTCGGGGCGATCCAGGGTGGTATTGGAGACGATCAGGGCGTCGATCCCGTGGTCCAGACTGGCCTCGACGATCAGGGCGATCTCGGCGGGGCTCAGGTCCGGTGCGATCTTGAGGAAGACCGGGGTCGGGTCCTCGCCCCGCGCCTCTGCCAGCCGGCCCAGCAGGTCGTCCAGCACCGCCCGGCCCTGCAAGGCGCGCAGGCCCGGCGTGTTGGGCGAGGACACATTCACGGTGAGATAGTCGGCCAGGCCCTTCAACCGGATCAGACCGGCGACATAGTCCGCCGCCTTGTCTTCCGTGTCCTTGTTGGCCCCCAGATTGGCACCGACGACGGCGTTACGGGGCCGCCGGGCCAGGCGGGCGGCGAAGGCCTCCAGTCCGGCGTTGTTAAATCCCATCCGGTTGATGATCGCGCGATCTTCGTTCAATCGGAACAGGCGCGGCTTCGGATTGCCCGGCTGGGCCAGCGGCGTTACCGAGCCACATTCGACAAAGCCGAAGCCCAGTCGCGACAGGCCGTGCAGGGCCTCGCCATTCTTGTCCAGGCCGGCGGCCAGACCGATCGGATTGGGCAGGGCCAGTCCGGCCACTGTGGTCGCCAGGACAGGGTCGTCCGGCTTCGCGGGGGGCAGGGGCGCCATCTGCAAGGCCCGGATCGCCAGACCATGAGCCGTCTCGGGATCGATCAGGCGCAAGAGGGATGAACCGATGTCGGTCACGGCCATCCGACGGCTCCGTCCTCGAACCGCATGACGCCGTCGGCATCGACCGCCAGCCTGCGCGCGGGCGCGTCGGCGCGGGCTGGCAGGGGAGCGAACAGATGCGGAAACAGGTCGCCGCCGCGCGACGCCTCCCATTTCAACGCTTCGCCCAGCGGTGCGAGGCCAACCTCGACCAGCACCAGATCCGATCGACCGGCATAGTGTCGCCGCGCGGTCTCGGCCAACTGGGCCGTCGTCGACATATGGATATAGCCGTCGGCGAGATCGACCGCCGACCCGGCATAGGCCCCGACGGCCAGCGCAGTCGCCCACTCGACCCGGTCCACCAGCTTGTAGGCCAGGCCGCTCATTCGCCACCCAGATCGCGCGGCTGGATGAAGCCTTCGAAAGTGCAACGGCCGGCCACATCAACGGTGAAGATCGCCGCAGCACCCGGCGGAAAGCCGCCACTCATCCGGTCCAGAACGGCAGGTGAGGCGGCGCTCTCGATCAGGTATTCTACGGCCAGCAGATGGACGCCCGGATTGTGCGCCACGACCATCAGACAGCCGGCCTCGTCCTCTGCGGCCTCGACGAACCGGCGCAGGGTTTCGGCCTCGCCGTTGTACAGGGCCTCGTCCTCGCGCACCTGCACATCGCCGAAGGCGTCATGCAAAAGGTCCCAGGTCTGGCGTGTACGGGCGGCGGGCGAGACCAGCGCCAGATCGGGCCGTATCCCCCGTCCGGCCAGCGCACGGCCCATGGCGGCGGCGTCCGTGCGGCCCCGTGCCGCCAGTACGCGGTCACGGTCTCGGCCGGAACCGGCCGCCGGTTCCGCCTTGGCGTGACGCATCAGGATCAATCGCTGCATGGTCACGGCTTTAAGGGCGTTCGTCGCTTCCCGCCAGACCACCGTGGTATAGATCACGCCCTGAGCGCGACGCGGGCTGGGGCTGTAGCGCGGGCATCAGGACCGGTGCGGTGGCCGCCGCCCCACCCGGTCGGATGCGGGCATAGGCCTGCCGCGTCGCCTCCAGCAGGACGACGCCCGCCGCGCCCGGCATGATCCGTCGGCCGACCTGTTCGAACCCGTCTGCCAGTGGCAGCAACGGCCCCCACGGCGGGACATACAGGGTCTGGGACCAGGCCGTGGGCTCAAGGCCCGCACCGCGCACCAGCTGCTCCAGCTGGCGACGGGTGAAGGGGCGTCCGTGCCCGAACGGCGTGGCCTCGGCCCGGGCCCAGAGTCCGCCTCGAGCGGCCGCCACAAGGATGATCCTCCCGGTCGGGGACAGGGCGCGAACCGCCTCATTCATCAGCCCCTGGGCATCGGCCGCCTCTTCCAGGGCATGGACCAGAAGAATGCGGTCGAACGATCCGGCGGCAAAGGGCAGGCGGCGGTCATCGACCAGCAGGCTGCGATTCCGGCCCACCGAAGGCCAGGACTCGACCCCCTGACCGGCGGGCATGGCCGCGACGACACGCCGGGCTCCGACGAAGGCGTCCAGCCACGGTGAGGCATAGCCGAGGCCGAGGATGTCGCAATCCGCCGCCTCGCCCCAGGCGTCTTCCAGCCGTCGGGCCAGAAGGCGTCGTGCGAGGGCACCGGCGGGCTCGCCGTAGAAGGTCCTGAGTTCCTCGATACTGCGCCGCATGGCTCCACCATAGGCCGCGCCGGGGGCGGCTGCTAGAAGGCGTCCATGACTCTTGATGTGCGCCTGTTTCCCTGCCTCAACGACAACTATGGCCTTCTGGTCCGGGACCGGGACACGGGGGTTGTCGCCACGATCGACACGCCCGACGCGGCGGCCATTCTGGTCGATCTGGAGCAAAGTGGCTGGGGCCGGCTGGACCTGATCCTCAACACCCACTGGCACCCGGACCACACCCAGGGCAATGCCCGGCTCAAGGCCGAAACCGCCTGCGAGATTGTCGGCCCGGAAGAGGTCCGCAAGGCTGCCCCGATCGACCGGGTCGTCGCGGGCGGCGACACGGTCATGCTGGGCGGTACGTCGCTTGAGGTCACTGATACGCCCGGCCACACCCTCGGCCATATCGTCTATCGCTCGCCCGCCGATGCCCAGGCCTTTGTCGGCGACGTGCTGTTCACGCTCGGCTGCGGGCGATTGTTTGAGGGCACCCCTGCGCAGATGTGGCGCAGCCTCCAGGCCCTCGCCGCCTGGCCCGGCGAGACGGTGATCTGGTGCGCCCATGAATACACCGCCGCCAACGCCCGCTTCGCCCTCAGCATCGACGACCGCCCTGAAATGGCGACCCGGGCGGCAGAGGTCTTCGCGATGCGGGAGCAAGGCGAGCCGACCGTCCCGACCACCATCGGTGCGGAAAAGGTCTTTAATCCCTTCCTGCGCGCGGGCGACGCCGAAACCTTCGCAGCCGTGCGGGCGGCCAAGGATGTTTTTTAGCGCTGGACCGGGTCGGTCTGGGCCAGAAAGGCCTGGATGACGCGGGCTGACGACGGGCGGCCGGCCACGCCCTGCACCGGTGCCACCACGATCCTCAGATCGCCTCGCGCATAGGTGACCGAGGCGCGTGACCCTTCGATGATGGAGATGCTGCGCAGCCGGTCCAGCGAGGATCGGGCCGTCGGCGAGCGGGCGATCCTCAGCACCGCGTCTGTCGACAGGATCAGGGCCTCGACGGCCAGTCCCTCTGCCTGCCCGTCGGTGTCGACATTGATCTCAATCAGCCGGCCCATGGTCTGGCTCAGCATGGCGCTGCGCCGCGCCATCAGCTGGAACACCTGCGCCGGCCCAAGGGTCGGCGGGGTCAGGCTCTGGCCGGGGCCGGAGAGGGAGGCTGGCGAACCACCGGGGGCCTGGGCGGTATAGATGGTCATGCCGCCGCCGGGGGTGACCCGCAGCAGCTGGTCGCCGGCGTCATTGCGATAGATGACGTCCCCACGCGGGGCGGCGGAGGGTCGCAGCACCCAGGTCTCGTCCCGGCGGTCGAAACGCAGCAGGGGTCGCTGGCCCGAGCGATCAAGAATAAAGGCTTCCCCGGAATCGGCGACATAGCGCCCGACCGGGGGCAGGGCGCGCGCAGCGGCGTTGCGGTTGCGCAGGCTCTGCTCGGCCTGGGCGTTTGCCTGACTCTGGGCCTGGACCGGGGGCGCGGGGAACAGCAACGACAGCGCTGCCGCCGCGACAGCCATCGCCATCGCGGCCGGAAGCGGCGTTCGCGCCGTCCTGACCCTTGCCGTCAACTTCATGGCGTCAGTGGTGAAGCCGCCCCGCGGCGGATTTTGGGCAGGACCGGCTCAGCCGACCAGATATTGCCCGCCGTTCAGGGACAGGGTGCAGCCTGTGACATATCCGGCACGTTCACCGGCCAGCCACGACACCATGTCGGCGATTTCCTCGCCTTTTCCGAGTCTTCCGACTGGAATCTGGGCGATGATCCCGGCCAGGACCTTCTCGTCCATGGCCCCGACCATTTCTGTGTCGATATAGCCCGGTGCGATACAGTTGACGGTCACCCCCTTGCGCGCATTTTCCAGCGCCAGCGCCTTGGTGAAGCCGATCATCCCGGCCTTGGCAGCAGAATAGTTGGTCTGGCCGATCTGGCCCTTCTGGCCGTTGATCGACGAGATGTTGACGATCCGCCCGAAGCCCCGGTCGCGCATGCCGTTGATGACCTGGCGGGTCATGTTGAACACGCTGTCCATGTTCACCCGGATCACGTCGGACCACTGGTCCGAGCTCATCTTGTGGAAGAAGCCGTCGCGGGTGATGCCGGCGTTGTTGACCAGAATGTCGATGGGCCCCAGCTGGTCCTCGATCTCCTTCACCGCCCGGGCGCAATCGTCGAACGAGCCGACATTGCCCTTGACGATCGACACGCCCAGCGCCTTCGCCGTGGCCTCGGCCGCCTCGACATTGCCGGAATAGCCGGCGGCGACGGACAGGCCGTCCTCCTTCAACCGCTGGACGATTGCCTTGCCAATGCCGCGGGTACCCCCCGTGACCAGTGCCACTCGAGCCATGTGCGTTTCCTTGTCCCTGACGGCCCTGTCTGACGCAGCGCCTGTTCAAGAACAGGTGTAGCCGGGGAAGGTTCGAGGGTCGAGGGCCGAGGGGCGAGGGAAGAAAAACAGGAATTCGTGCGACGGCGTCGGTCTCCCCGATTTCCCTCGCCCCTCGCCCCTCGCCCCTCGCCCCTAGATCTTCGCCATATCCAGCACGAACCGGTACCGCACGTCGGACTTTAGCATCCGCGCATAGGCTTCGTTGATCTGGTCGGGGGCGATCACTTCGATGTCGCAGGCCAGGCCGTGTTCGGCGCAGAAATCCAGCATCTCCTGGGTCTCGCGGATGCCGCCGATCAGCGATCCCGCCACGCTGCGGCAACGCCACAGCAGGCCCAGGGCATAGACCGGCAGACCCTCGGTGCTCAGACCCAGCATCACCATGGTCCCGTCCTTGGCCAGCAGGTTCACATGGCTGGCGATCTCGTGCGTGGCCGAGACGGTGTTGATGATCAGGTCGAAGCTCTCGCCCGCCGCCTGCATCGCCGCCGTGTCCGAATTGATCAGGAAATGCTTCGCCCCCATCCGCTCGGCGTCGGCCTTCTTGCGGTCCGAAGTCGACAGGACGGTGACTTCCGCCTCCATGGCCGCCGCCTGTTTGACCGCCATATGGCCGAGGCCGCCCAGGCCGATCACCGCGACCTTTGAGCCCGGCCCCACCTTCCAGTGGCGCAGCGGCGAATAGGTGGTGATCCCGGCGCACAGCAGGGGGGCCGCCGCATCCAGCGGAATGCTGTCGGGGATGGTGACCACATAGTTCTGGTCCACCACGATGGCGGTGGCATAGCCGCCCTGGGTGATCTTCTGGCCGACGGCGTCGCCCTTGGGGTCGGGCGAGCCATAGGTCTGGGTCATGCCGGGGACGCAATACTGCTCCTCGCCCTCGCGGCAGGGTTGGCACTGCCGGCAGCTGTCGACCATACAGCCGACGCCGACCCGGTCGCCGACCTTGAAGCGGGCGACATTGCCGCCGACTGCGGTCACCACACCCGCGATCTCGTGGCCCGGCACGATCGGATAGGTCGTATTGCCCAGGTCGTTCTTCACGATGTGAAGGTCCGAGTGGCAGACCCCCGCGAATTTGATCTCGATCGCCACATCGTCCGGACCCGGATCGCGGCGGTCGAAGCTGAAGGGTGACAGCGGGGCGGTGCTGGAGGTGGCGGCGAAGGCGCGGGTGGCGATGGGCATGGGCGGGCTCCTTGAAGGGCTGACTCACACTTGTGCCATTATGGCGTCCGTCACAAGATCGGGCGCGGCAGGAGAGACTGAAATGTCTGACAGCGAACGCCTTCGTCCCATCGTTCTTGGCCCCGGAGAGGGCCGAGCTTATGCGATGGGTGTCAATCGGCGTCTAAAAGGGACCCCCTATCGGCGTGCAAAAGGGACCCCCTTATGGGGTTCAGGATTGCAGTGACGAGCGCACCGTTTGCGGGGGTTGGGGCGTAGGGAGGGCGTAGC
>Ga0105054_10004899_pt1 | contig 19633 bp, 6 predicted proteins | sample BON02_FD_78091 | JGI IMG/M metagenome (GOLD analysis project Ga0105054, IMG submission 78091) | Freshwater microbial communities from Lake Bonney liftoff mats and glacier meltwater in Antarctica - BON-02 (megahit assembly) | ecosystem: Environmental > Aquatic > Freshwater > Ice > Glacier...
GCGCCGGCAGCAGTTCGAGGCGGCACAGGCGGCCCTGCCCGTGTCCCCGTCGACGGGCGCGCGCCTCAAGCGCAGCGACTACATCCACAGGGCCGCGGGGGCTAGTGGTGGGGGTGGGGGTGGCGGCGGCGGCGCCGGGACCGGGGGCGGCGCGGGCGGCGGCGGCGCGGGCGGCGGCGGCGGCGGCGGCGGCGGCGGCGCCTTCTCCCCCCACGCCTCCTCCCACCGCGCCCTCCCCGCCACCCCCCCGCCTGACGAGACCCTCACCGACGCCCTCGCCACCCGCCTCGACGAGGAGGACGAGGCCCTGTGCGCCGTATGCGCCGACGGACACTCCGAGGCGCCGAACCAGATTCTGTTCTGCGAGCAATGCGACGTCGCCGTGCACCAGGACTGCTACGGCATCCGGCGCGTGCCCGAGAGCGAGTGGCTGTGCTGGCCGTGCCGCGCGCACGAGGAAGCCTTGCATGGGGAGGGCGTGCCGCAGCAGCAGATCCGGCCGGCGCGGTGGGAGTGTTTTTCTTTCGCTCTCTCGCTCGCGTGCCGTGTGGATCGGTCGCCGATCGGTTCCTCGGCGGGCGGCGGCGCGCGCTTTTTCCCCGTCCTTCCCCCTCGCACACTGTCTCTCCCTCTCATGTTTTGTGATCCCTCTATACCTGTTATCATCATCATCATCATCATTCGCGACCACACGCCACCACAGCTCCACGATCGGCGGGGATCCGAGAGAGTGACGGCGGCCGTGACGACACAAAGTCATGTCCGCCGACGAGCAGGCCGTCTTCATCCGGGCGTACGCGTCGCCCGACGCGGCCGGGTTCACGTGCATCCTCAAGCACCGCTTCCGCGACTTCCAGGTCTTTGAGATCGCCGAGAGCGGCGAGGTCGCCGAGCTCGCGCCGGCGGGCGCGGCGGGCGGCAGCGGCGGCGGCGACGGCCCCCGCTCGGCCGCCGGAAATGGCAACCACGCCAGCGGCCGGTGCGACGACGCCCTGATCCCCCGCCTCGACGAGGACGGCAAGTACGCCGACCCGGCGCCCCCGCCCCGCGAGCCGCCGCAGCAGCCGCCGGACGGCCCGGCGGCCCAGTTTCCGCCGCCGCCGCCGCTGCCGCCGCCGCCCGGCGCCCCCGCCGCCGCGCCTGCCTTTTGCGCCGAGGCGCTGCCCGCGCTTGAGCGCGACTTTGCCGCGCTGCCCGGGTCGTCGGCCGAGGGGGGCCGCAGACTGAGGCTGCTGCTCGCGAGCGCCTTGGAGGCGCTGGCGGCGCCGAGAGGGGCCGGGCAAAGCGAAGAGGCGGCGGCGGCGGCGGCAGCAGAGGCGGCGCCGGCCCCGGCGCTGGCAGGAGCACCAGCGGCGGCGGCGGCAGCGGCGGCGGCGGCAGCAGCGACTGCGCAAGCACCATCCGCGCCAGCAGCGGCGGCCGCGGCCGAGGAGGAGTGCGCCGGCCTGGACGCGCTGTACGGGGCGGAAGATGATGACGGGGCGTCAGCGGCGGCGGCAGCGACCACGGCGGCCGCCCGCGCCGCCGCCGCTCCCTCTGCCGGCGCCCCTCCCGCGGCCACCGCGGTCGTCCAGCGCCCCTCGGCGAATCGCCTCTGCGTCCTGCTCGACCCGGTCACGGACCGCGACGCCCGCCGAGCCATCCACACGTTCTTCAAGACGGACCCGCGCCTGCCGCCGCTCGAGTCGGAGACGCTGACGGCCGCCGAGGCGGCCGCCGGCCTCCCGTCTGGCGGCGCGGGCGGCGGCGGCGGCGGCGGCGGCGGGCAGGGCGCGCCCGCGACCGTCATCCGCGTCGGCGTCAACCTGCGCGCCCTCGGCCCAGGCGGGGCCGGGCGCAAGCGCCCCGCAAACGGCGGAGGAGGTGGCGGCCGAGGCGGTGGCCGCGGCGGCGGAGCGCGCGGCGGCGGCGGCGGCGGCGCCGACGGCGGCGGCGGCGGCGAGGGCGGCCCGGCGTGGCCTGGGGGCCGCGGGTTGCGGTACGTCCGCGCCGTCCTGTGCAAGGAGAACACCGACACCCAGGTCGCCGCGTCCCTGATCGCGCGCATGCTCCGCCCGGGCGGCTCGGGCGGCGGGCCCGGGGGCAGGGGCGCGCGCGGCGGCGGCAGGGGCGCGCGCGGCGGCGGCGGCGGCGCGCCGATGAGCGCGTCGGCGATGAGCGCCCTTATCGGATACGCGGGCACCAAGGACAAGCGCGGCGTGACCAGCCAGTTCGTCACGCTCCACATGACGCGGCCGTCGCGCCTCCTGGCGCTCAACCGCGTGATGCGGGGCGTCCGCCTGGGCGGGAGGATGGCCTACTGCGCGCGGCCGCTCGACCTGGGCGCGCTCGGGGGCAACCGGTTCCGGCTGCTGATGCGGGCGGTGGGGCCGCCGCCGCCGTCGGTGCTTCCGACGCCGCCGTCGGACGCCGCCGCCTCGGCCCCTCGTGACCTCGTCTCTGGCGGTGGCGGCGGCAACAACGACGGCGGCGGCGGCCCGGACGTCGCGCGCGCCGTGGACGCCGCGTGCCGAGCGTGCCGCGAGCGCGGGTTCGTCAACTACTTTGGGCTTCAGCGCTTTGGCATGGGCAGCAGCCAGGGGGCCGGGGCTGCCGGCGGCGTCGGCCCGTCGGGCGCGCTCGCGCCAACGCACGCGGTCGGCGGCGCCCTGCTGCGCGGCGAGTTCCGGCGCGCGGTCGAGATGTTGCTGGGTCTGCCGGTGCCGGAGGCGGCGGCGAAGGCGGCGGGCGGCACCGAGGACAGGCCGGAGGAGGAGGGCGCGGAACACGGGGCCGCGGCGCTTCCGCCTCCGCCCGCCTTTCCGCCGCCGCCGCCGCAACCGCCCGCGTTTCCGCCGCCGCCGCCGCCGCCGTCCCACCAGCAGCCCCCGCAGCGCCACGGCGGCCCCGGCGGTGCCAACGACCTCTTCTCCCTCGAGCGGGCGCGTGAGGCCTTCTGGCGCCGCGGCGACGCCGCCGAGGCCCTCGGCCTGCTGCCCCGGCAGTGCGTCGCCGAGCGCTCTGTGCTGACGGCGCTCGCACGGAATGGCGCCGGGGCCAAGGCGCAGGCCGCGGCGCGCGCGGGCAGGCCGCCGGCCGACGCGATCGCGCCCGGCGCGTTTGCGTCTGCGCTCGCGGCCGTGCCCCGCGGGATGCGGCGCATGTACCTGCACGCGTGGCAGTCGGCGCTGTGGAACGCGGCGGCGAGCGCGCGCGTGGCGCTGCACGGGGTCGAGCGGGCCGTCGAGGGGGACCTGGTCTCACTGCCGCCGGGCGCCGCCAGGAAGGGGGGGGGGGGCGAGGGGGGGGGGGGCGAGGGCGCGGGCGCGGGCGCAGGCGCGGGCGGCGGCGGCAGCAGCGACGAGGAGGAGGATGACGACGCCGGCGGCAGCGATGATGCCGACGAGCTTCTGGAGGACGCGGCGTCGGACGAGCAGGACGAGCGGGCCGGGAAGGAGGACGGGCCGGCCAGCAAGCGCGCCAAGGGCGACGGCGGCGGCGGCGGCCGCGGTAGCGGCGGCGGCGGCCGCAGCGGCGACGCCCATGCCGCCGCCGCCGCCGCGCGCCGCCGCCGCCGGCCGCGCATCCACCGCGTGACGGCCAAGGAGGCCGCGTCCGGCCGCTACCGCGTCGAGGACGTGGTGCTCCCCCTGCCCGGGTCGCGCGTGCGCTACCCCTGCGCCAGAGGAATCGACGCCAGCCTGTACGCTCGCCTGTCGGCGTCGGGCGCCGTGCTGGCGGGGGCAGCGGCGCCGGGTGGCGCGGGCGACGCAGAGGCGGCGGCAGAGGCGGCGGCCGCGCACGGCGGCGTCGCGCTCGCGCTGTCCGCCGCGCAGCGGGCCGCGCAGGCCGAGCACGAGCGGCGCGGCCGGGAGGCGGGCCTCGCGGACGAGTACGCGCGCGCCCTGGACGACGCGTACGCCGCTGCCGTGGGCCTGCGGCCGGGCAGCGCCGAGGCGGCGGCGGCGGCGGCGGCGGCGCGCGCGGCGGTCGCGCGCGTGGCGGCGGCGGCAAGCGGCGGCGTGGGCGGCCGAGGAGGCCTTCCGCCCCCCCCCGGCGTCGACCCGGCCTTCACGCAGGCGGGCCTGACGGGCGACTACCGCCGCCTGGTGCACGTGCCGCGCGAGCTGAGCTGGCGCCTGGTGCGCTACTCGGACCCGGACGACGACACGCTCACGGAGACCGACATGGACAGGGCGATGGGCCACAGGGGGGCGGGGGGTAAAGCGGCTGTGGCGGGGAGCGACGGCGGCGATGGACCGAGCAGCGGCGGCGGCGGCAACGGCGACGGGCCCCTCACCACTATCTCCGGCTCGGGCCCGCTGCTCGCGCTCGACCTCTCGTTCGACCTGCCGCCCAGCTGCTACGCGACCATGCTCGTGCGCGAGCTCACAAAGGCGTGCACGGGCAAGGGGGCGCACGCGGAGCTGTCGAGGCGGGCGGCATCGGCGACGGCGGCAGCGGCAACGGGAGCGACGGCGGCGGCGGCGGGAGAGGCGACAGAGACGGCGGCGGCACCTTGATGGTGACGCGCGCGCGCGTCGGCCATCCGCTTGCACGTAAGCTCCTGCTCCGCGTATATCGACCTCATCAGTTGTGACCACACTACACGCGACACACACATACCAGTCTCTTTTTGATTTTTCCGGTCTCCCGTCGTCCCCTGGCGATCCCCCCCATCTGTCGACGACGCGAACAGGACAACGCGTCGTCTCTCCCTCCCGCGAGCAGGCCCGCTTCACCGCCACGCGCTCTCTGTGTCTTGAAAGACGCGTGAACACATAGAGGGGGGAGGGACGCGCGAGGCGGTGTGGCGATTCCCGAAATAGGCGCTTCCGACAGCTCTCTCCCCTCATCCGCGTGAAATGAAGCCGCGGTCCTCCTCGCCCGAGGACTTTGAAAGCTGCCGCAAGGGGCACGCGGGCCCGGGCCGATTCGGCGCCTTTGCAGGCGACGTCTCGGCGCGCCTGCAGCTCTTGCGGCGCAACGGCGCGGGCGGCGGCGGCAGCGGCGGAGCGAGCGGCAGCGGCAGCGGCAGCGGGAGCGGCGCCCGCCCCCCGCTCTTCTCCTTTCCGCTCCTGGCCGTCTTCTGCGTCGGCGTCGCGCTCGGCATCGTCGCGTCCGAGCGCCTGTACCTGGCGGGCGCCCTCAGCGTCGCCGCCGCCGCACGCTCCGGGCATCCGACGGCAGCAACAACAGCAGCAGCGACGGCGGCGGCAGCAACAGCTGCGTCAACAGCCCTCCTGCCGCCGCCCTCGCCGTCCTCGTGCGCCTGCGCCGCCGCCGCCGCCGCCGCGAATTCAAACCACAGCAGCTGGCTGACCCCCCTGCCCGCGCGCGAGCGCCGCGAGCTCGCCGACCTCGAGGCCTACTTGGCAAAAATAGCGCCCACTCGCGAGGTCCTCGTGGCCCTGTCGGACGCGAGCCCCCTGCGCGAGGGGATGCTCGACACTTTTTTAAAAGGCGTCGCCGACGTCGCCGGCGTGACTAATTACGTGATCGTCGCGCTCGACCGCGAGACCGAGCTCGCCCTCCAGTCGCGCGGGCGCAACGCCTTTTACATGCCCGCCGCCATCCCGGCGAGCCAGCGCGACGCGGGCGCCAACCACGCCATCTCCGCCCTGAAATTCGGCGTGCTGCGCAAGTTTTTGGCGCTGGGGTGGTCGGTGCTTTTGAGCGACGTTGACGTGGCGGTGCTCTCGAATCCGTTTTTGTCGGCGGCGGCGGCGGCGCAAGGGGGAGGGGGAGGGGGTTTGTGGCGGGACAGCGACGTCGAGGGGATGTCGGACGGGTTCGACGGGCCGACGGCGTACGGGGCGATCGACGGCTACGAGGACGTGAGCATGGGGTGGTCGCGGTGAGGACGAGAGGTTTTTCTATCTTTTTGCCTTCTGTTCCCCGCCTTGTCGCTCCCCGTCATTTTTCAGACGTGCGCGATCTCCGATCCTTTTTCCCTCTCACCCCTCCTCCCCGCCACCAAACAAACATCAAACAACACCAAACAAACAAACAAAACAAATCGCGACAGCTACGCCCAGCTGCACAAGCGCTTCAACCTCAACAGCGGCCTCTTCTTCGCCCGGAGCAACGACCGCACGGTCGAGCTGATGCGGCGACTTGAGGCGCGCCTGTCGCGCGAGAAGTACTGGGACCAGACCGCCTACAACGAGGAGCTCTTCTTCCTGTCGCACGGGAGCGAGTACCGGTCGCCGCAGGCGACCGTGCGCGTCATGGACATCTACAAGTTCATGAATAGTAAAGTTTTGTTCAAAGATGTGAGGCACCGGGCTGTAGCCGATATGCCTTCGGGTGGCAAGCCTTGCATGGTGCACATAAACTACCACCCGGACAAGCACGCGCGCATGCGGGCGGTGTTCGCGTACTACGCGGACGGGGACGCCAGGGCGCTGGATGGGTTCCCGGGCGGGTCGGAGCCCGGGACGTGACGAGGGGAGGTGGTGTGGAGTTTCTGGCCCGCCGGTTTCGGAAACCGGCGGGGCGGCGGGGGTGGGCGCGCGCGCGCGTTTGGCTCGGCGTCTGGAAACGAGAATATAAGTGAAAGTTCAATTGTTTGGCCGTCACGCCCCCTTGACATGATCGCGTCTGATCGCGTCGCTTGACTCGGCACCCGCTCGCTCGCGGACTGGAATTCTCTCGAGATCGAGCTTCCTTTCAGAGGAGGCCACGGGACTCTAAAAAAAACACTTCCGTTGAGAGGGGTCTGCGCAGTGGACACACGCGTCGCCCCCCGCACGGCACGTTGAACAGCAAGAGCGCTACGTGAAGACGCGATTGGATCCGGCGTCCCGGCGGCTGCGTGCTACAAGCAAAAGGAGGGAGAACACAACTGTTCTCCAACCGCCACCTTCCGGTTGTTGCGCGGAGAACACACATGGATCCGTTCCTTCCCGCTCTCGCGGACCCCCTGGCCCTGCGGCTCAAGGTGAGGAAAAGGGATGCATCGTCGGGCTTTGCGCGCCTGACCGCCGGCGGAGGCACGTCGCTGTGCGAGAAGAGGCGACCTCCCTAGCGCCCGCGTCGGCCGTCGGCCGTCGCGGTGTCGTCGACGCCCGCTCGCTGCCGCCGCCGCCGACCAAATAAAACCAAATCCTCTGCGCCTTTCCCCCGAAAACGTAACCTGCAAAACAAAAAACAGGCCTCCATCGCCGCGCTCGACCGCGAGATCGCCGGGACATACGCCGCGGCCGGAGGGAGGCGAGCATCGACCGACGGGGGCCCCTCGCGCGCCGAGAACGAGGCCCTCGCCGCCCTCTCCGACTGCTGTTGCGGCAGCGGCGGCGGCGGCGGCAGCGGCGGCGGCGGCGACGGCGGCGGCCGCCACGCTGCCCCGGGCCTGCTGCTGGCCGCGTCCGCGCAGCACGCGTCCCTGCTCGTCCACCTCGTCGACCGGCTCGCGATGTTGGACGCCGTGTCGGCCGCGTTTCAGGGGCCGACTGGCGCATCAGGCGAGGACGACGACGACGAGGACGACGAGCGCGCCACCGGCCTCCCGACGCCGACGCGGGGTACGGCGACGGCGACGGCGACGGCGACGGCGGCGATGGCGCGCGCCGAGACCACGCTCGCGTGCGACCCCGCGCCGGCCGCCCGCGCGTTCGTGCGGCTGGCGGAGCACGCGGTGATTGCTCTGACGGCGGCGGCGGCGCACCAGCGGCGGCCGCATTTGCTGTCGGCAGCGGCGGCGGCGGCGGCGGTCGCCGGGGCCTTTGGCGGCGGCGGCGGCGGCGGCGGCGGCGGCGGCGGCGGCGGCGGCGGCGGCGGCTCGGCAACGGCTGCAGCGGCGGTGGCGGCCTGCCCCGCGCTCGCGTCGGCCGCCGCGCACGAGCAGGCGCCGCTGGTGCCGCGCCTGACGGGAGAGCAGGTGCACGCGTACGGGCGCGCCCTGCCCTGGATCATCGGCCTGCAGCTGACGGCGGCCGAGCGGGCGCAGGCCGCCGCGGCCTCCTCGGCGGGCGGGGTTTGTGTGTCGCCGTCGTCGACGGCGGCGGCGGCAACGGCGGCGGCGGCGGCAAGCTTGGCCGCGCCGCATCTGCCTTCGCGCCTCCTGAGCTGCGCCCTGGCCCTGGTGGCGTCCAGCCCCGTGCTCCCCGGCTACGGCGACGTCGTTGCGCGGCCCGCGGCGCTGCTCATTGGGCCCCGGGCGCGGTTCGGCCGCGCGCTGGCCGCCGCCGCCGCCGCCGCCTCGCGCCACCACGGCGGCGGCCTCGGCGCCGTGGCCGCCGCTGCCGCCGCGCCCGCCCCCACGGGCCCGCCCGGGTTTGCCGAGGGCAGGTACGGCTTGACGGCGTCCAAGCTCGCCGCGCACCGCGCGCGCCACGACGACATCTGCGACGCCCTCTCGAGCCTGCGCCTGTCTGTCGCCTCCGCTGCTGCCGCCGCCGCAGCCGCCGCCGCCGCCTCGGCCAACACCCACGCCGACGGATGCGCCGCCGCCGCCGCCGCAGGCGCCGCCGCCGCCGCTGACGCCCCTCCGTTTCCTCCCCACCTGGCCCGCGCCGCGGCCTCGGCCCTAGAGCGGGCTCTGGACGCCGCGACGGCCGCCCGCGCCGACGTCCTGGAGCTGGACGCGTGGCGGCTGCACGAGAGGGGGGGCGGCGGCACTGGCGGCACTGGCGGCGGCGGCAAAAGCGGAAGCGAAAGCAAAAGCGAAAGCGGCGGCGCCCGCTGCGCCCTCGACGCGCGCCCGGGCAAGGACGACGCCCTCGCGGCCGCCGAGACGATCGCGTGCCTGAAGAACTTGCAGACGTGCGGGCAGGGCGGCTGGGCGGCCCCCCTGCTGCGCGCGCACGCGGCGGGCGCCGTCAGGTCGGCCCTGTCAACGGCGCTGCCGGCGGTGGCGCGCGGGCACGGGCGCAACGGCGGCGACCGGGCGGCGCGCGTGCGGCGACTGTGCGCCGCCATGCAGGCCGTGGCGCTGGGCGAGGATGTTGTTGATGGGGAGGAACGGCATCAGGCCCCGCTGGCGACGGCGGCGCTGCTGGTCGCGCCCCTGGGCGGGGAGGCGTCCGCCGCCATCGCGAGCGCGACCGCCGCCGCCGCGCCGGCCTCCGCTGGAGGGGGCAGCGGCGGCGGCGGCGGCGGCGGCGGCAGCGCATGGGGCAGCCTCGGGGGGGGTGGTGGCAGCAGCCTCGGAGGCAGCGTCGGCGCGTGGTCGCTGGCGGGCGCGTCGATCGGGCGCGACGCCGCCGTCGCTGCCGCGCGCGCGGTCGGCGGCCCCGTGGCAGAGGGGGTCGAGGGAGAGGAGGACGAGGGGGTGCCGGACGAGGCAGCGGCGGCGGCAGCAGACGCGGAGGCGGCGGCGACGACAGCCCCAGCGACGGCGGCGGCAGCACCCGCGCCTTCGCCGCTGCTTGGCGGCGCGCCGCTGGCGGCCTACCGCCACAGCCAGAGCCGCCGCCGCCGCCGCGAACGCGGGTCCTCGGACGACCCCGAGTGCCGCCGCCAGGCCGCGCAGCAGCACTTTGTGGGGCTCGATGCCGGGGCCGCGGCTGCCGCTGCCGCCGCTGCCCCTGCCCCCGCTACCGCCCCCAGTGCAGGGGCCGTCGCGGTGCCGCCGCCGTCGCGCCCTTCGGCCTCTCCGTTTGCGACGGCCTCGGCGCTTGCGGCGGCGGTCGCGGCCGGCGGCATCGAGCCGGGACCCGCTTCGGCGTGGGATCCGGTGATCGAGCCGCATACCGCGGGAGAGGATGAGGCGGCGGTCGCGGGGGCGGGGGCGGCGGTACCAGCGGCGGCGGCGGCGGCTGGCGGCGCCCCCGCTTCTCCCGCTGCTGCTGCCGCTGCCGACGCAGGCAACGACGCCGACGCCAACGCCCCGGAAGCCCCCGCCGTTTCGCCCGCGGCGGTGGCGCCCGCGCTCCCCTCTCAGTCGTCCTGGCGGCCCTGGGTGCGCAGCCGCCCGCCGCCCCTCGGCATCCCCCTGGGCTCCGGGGGCGGCTCTGCCTCAGCGCTCCTTGGCGGCGGCGCCGCAGCCCCCTCGCCGGCGGCGGCGGCGGCCGCGAGCGGCGGCGGCCTCGGCAGCGGCCGGGGCGGCCCGCTGTCCGCGCGCGGCCACTTCTCGCGCGCGTGGTCCTTCGCGGCCGCCAACCGGCGCCAGCGCCGCGTGTCCGAGCGCGGCGGCCCGCCCCAGCCCGCCCCGCCCGTGCTGGCGCCCGGGCCTCTGGACGCCGCGGCCGAGGCGGAGGAGCAGGCGCCGGAGGAGGCGGAGGAGGCGGAGGACGCGGCGCCTGTCGTCCCGCAGAGCGGACAAGCGCCGGCGAATGCGACCCTGGCGGCCGCGGTGGCGGCGATGCTGTCGCCGACCCGGCCGGCGGCGGTGGCGGTGCAGCGGCACGGACCGCTGCTGCTGCCCACGGACAGCGCCCTCCTCTCGCACGAGTCGTTTGCCGTTGCGGCCTCGGAGGTCGGCGGATCCGAGGAGCAGCCGCAGCAGCAGCAGCAGCAGCAGCAGCAGCAGCAGCAGCAGCAGCAGCAGCAGCAGCAGCAGCAGCAGCAGCCGCAGCCGGCACGGCCTCCGCCTCCTCCGCCGACCGAGCAAGAGCGCGCGGCTGCCGCCGCCACCGCTCCGGTCCGCAGGCGGCCTCGCCTCTCCTTTAGCATGCTGCTGCTCAACGAGAGGAGCAGCCAGGGCGCCGGGCGCCGCGCGTCCGCTCGCGGCAGCGACGACGCAGCTGCTGCTGCTGCTGCTGCTGCTGCTGCTGCTGCTGCTGCTGCTGCTGCCCCGCGGGGAGCTGCGGCGCCGTCGTGCGGAGCCGGCGGCGCCGGCGACGCGTCCTTGTCAGTCCTGGCGGAGGAGGACGAGCGCGACAACGACGAGCCGCCCGCGCCTGCGCCCGACGCCGCCACCATCGCCCCCGCTGCTGCGGCTGCTGCTGCCGCATCCGTAGAGCGCGGCGGCTGGCGCGGCGGGTGGCGCGGCGCCCGCGCCCTGCTGGACGACAAGGGGCGGCGAGGTAAGGCGGGGGCCGCGGCCGCGGCCGCTGAGGAGACCACGGCCGCTGCTACCGCGTCTGACACGACGGCCGCGGCCGACGCGATCGAGGCCGCGGCCGACTTCACCGAATCGCTTCCCCTCCAGCAGCAGCGGCAGCGGCAGCCGGGGCCCGCCGCCCCGTTTGTCCTCCTCGGCAAGGTGGCCGCGGCCCTCGGGCGCCGCCAGGCCGCCCCGTCGGTCGCCGGCGGCGCCGGCAGCAGCAGCGGCGCCGCCGGCAGCAGCAGCGGCGGCGGCGCGAGCGTCGCCAACGGCGGCGCCAGCGCCAGCAGCACCTACGACCCCTTGCCGCCCGACCAGGTCGACGCGCGCCTGGCCGCAGCGGGTCCCCCGACGCCGGCGCGCCTCGCCCTGCTGGCGGCGCTCGCCGAGCAGCTGCTGCGCGAGCTACAGCAGTCGGACCGGCGCTGGCGCCTGGCGCGCGCGGCGGCGGGCGCGGCGCGCGCCGACGCGGCGGTCCCCGCCGTGCTCGCCCTGCGCCGGTGCCTGCGCTCCCTCGAGCGGGCGGCGCGCCTGTCGGCGCTCTGCGCCGCTCCCGACGGCGGCCCTCCCGCCCCAAGTTCCTGCTTTGGCCGCGCCGCCGCCGACCTCTCTGGCCTGTCCCTCGGCGCCGCGACCGCGTTTGCGGCGGCGGCGGCCGCTGACGCCCCGGTTCCGGCCTTTCTGCGCCCCGCGCCCCCGATCTTCTCGGCCTCGTGGTCCCGGAGCCTGCTGGAGGGATCTGCCGCACGCTTGGCGGGCTTGCCCGCGGAGACGCCGCTGTTTGCGGCCGCCTGGGTTGCCCGCGACGGATGGCAGGCGGCGGCGGCGACGGCGGGGCGCCTCGGTGCCGCCGGCCGCTTCCCGTCGAACGAGGTCGAGGCGGCCGTCGACGCGCACCTGGATGAGATCGCGGGCCTCGCCGTCGAGCAGGCCAAGCGCGTGGCCCTGTGGCGCATCGTGGGGTCGGAGCGCGTGCGTGCCGCGACCGCCGCCGCTGCCGCTTTGGTCGCCGGGGCGGCTGCCGCCTCTGCGCCCGCCCTGCGTCCGCTGCCACGGCAGGCCGCCGCCGCTGCCACCTCCGCCTCGCGGCCCGAGGCGCTGCTGCCCGAGATGCTGCCCCTGGTTCTCGACGGCGCGCTCGACCCGCACGCGGGCTTGCTGGCCACTCTGCAGCTGTCCGCGACCCCCTGCAACAAGGACGACGGCGGCGGCGACGGCAGCGCCGCCGCCTTTGCGCCCGAGCGCGTCGCCCGCGGCCTCGCCGCGCGCTCCGCTGCCCTGCTTCGCGCTGAGGCCGCGGCCGTCTGGGAGATGATGGCCGGCGACGCCCTGTCCCTAGATGAGGCGGATCTGCGGGCGCGCGTGCTTGCCGAGGCCTACCGCTGGCTGGGGGGGCAGCTGCCGCCGCGTGCGCTCCGCGCCGCGGTCGCCGAGGCGGCGGCGGCGGCGGCGGCGGCGGCGGCGGCGATGGATGAAACTCACGGCGGCGGCGGCGGAGGCGGCGACGGCAGCGACGGCGGCGGCGACGACGGCTGGCTCGCCCTCTGGGCGCTGGCCGGCGACACCACGCCCCTCGACGCCGACCGGCGTCTGGACGAGGCGGCGGCTACGGCCGTCGCGGCGCTGGCGGCGGGCGCGCGGGGCGGGTGGGTGGACGTCGCGGGGACGATGGCCGTCCGCTTCCCGGCGGCGGCGACGGCGGCGGCGGCAGCGGCAGGGTTCCTGACAACCGCGACAACGATAGCGGCACCGGCCGCCAGTGCAGCGGCTGCCGCCGTCGCGGCCCTGTCCGCGCCCCACCGCGGCGGCTACTTTGGCCGCGCGCACGTGGACGCCCTGCGCTCCCTGTGCGGCGCGCGGGGCGTCGGCGCCGCCTCGCGCGCGCTGTCGGCCCGCCTCGACGCGCTGCGCCCTTCGCTGTCGGCGCCGCTTGCCGCCGTCGCGGCCGCCCTGCCCGCCGAACTCGGATCGCCGCGCGCCTCGCCGGCGGCGGCGGCGGCCCTGGAGGCCCTGCGCGAGGCGGGCGTGCTCGTGGCGCTGCTTGCGACGGTCGGCGCCGCCGAGTCCGCGCGCTCGGCGCCCGCGGTGGCCGCCGTGGCCCCGCTTCTCGGCGTCCGTGCGTCTCTGGGGGGGGACGGACTGCGGATGCCGCCTCCGCCGCCGCCTCGCGACGAGCGCTCCGACGCCGACGGCGGCCGCGAACGCGAGGAGGGCGCGCGCTGCGGCGGCAGCCGTTTCCAGCGCCTGCTGCTGGGCCCCGACGCCGCCGACGTCGCGCGGGGCCTGCCCGTGCTGGTGGCGGCGGCGGCCGAGCTGCACGCGTGGCGGCAGGTGGCCGCCCCGCGTTCTGCCGGCCCGCCCGGGGCCTTTGAGGCGGCCGCCGGCCTCGCGCTGGGGATTGTTGCCGACCTGGGCCTCGGCATTGGCGGCGTTGGCGGCAGCATCAGCATCAGCAACGGTGCGGACGGGCCGCCGGCAAAGGCGCCTGCCGCCGCTGCCGCTGCCGCCGCCGCTGCCGCCTCCGACGCCTGTCGGCCCGACTCGCCGGCGGCGGTGGCCGCGCGGTCGCCGTCCCGCCTCAAGAGCGCGGCGGCGGCGCGCGCGCTCCGCTCGCCGCGCCCGTGCGCAGCGCCCGCGAGCAGCAACGACGGCGACGACGACGACGACACGGGCAGCGCGACGGCGTCGGCGACGGCCCCCGCCTCCCCGCCTTGGGGGCGCCTTGCGGGCGACCAGGGCCTCTGCCGCTTGGGCGGCGGCGCGACCGCCGAGGCCGCCGCAGCCGCGGCAGCTGCTGCTGCTGCCATTGCTGCTGCTGCTGCTGCTACTGTAGTGCCGGCTGCTGCGTCGCGCGCCGCCGCCGCCGCCGCCGCCGCCGCCGCGCCCGAGGCTTGCAAGGGCGACGGCGAGGCGCTCTTTGCGGCGGCGCTGCGCCACAGCCTCGGCAGCGGGGGCGCCGGCGACGACGGCCGCGCGGCCGCCGCCGCCGCCGCCGCCGCCACGGCTTCGTTCGCGGCCGGCGCCCTCCTGGCACTCGCCGGCCCCCGCGCCCAAGCCCTGGCGGGCGCCGCGACCTGTCCGCGCGCCGGGGCGTCGGGCGACGAGGCCATCGACCGGGCGTGGCGCCTGGGGGCGGCCGTCGCGGGCGGCGGGCGGGCGGCGGCGGCGGCGGCGCTCGCAGCGGCGGCCGGCAGCGGCGCCGGCGCGTGGGCGGCGCCCGGGCGCGGGCGCTGAACGCTGACGAGCGGGCCCCCAGCTGCGCGGCCGAGGAGCAGGCCCTCGCGCCGCGCCGCTGCTGCCGCTGAATGTCCGGGCGGCACGGATCGGCCGGTGGCGGTGCTCGCGGTGATCGATCTTTGCGTGTGATTGCGCTTCGCTGCCGTGTGGCGGCGAGGCGCAAAGAGAGGCCCGCCGCCTCGACGGCGGCGGCGACGGCCTTTCCTCGGTTTCGGCCCAATCTCTTCGCGCGCGCACGCGCCCTTCGTTCCCCCTCATCCCTTCGCGCGCGCTTGAACGCCACGTGTAACATCGCATGCTGACACACCTTGTCTCGAGTCCCAGGTGGATGCGTTTGTGCCGAGAGGGAGAGCGAGACGGGAGACGGGAGCAGAAAAGGAGCCGCATCAATCGGGGAGCTCCGATTTTCTCCTCCGGTGTCTCCAGCCTCGCTCGCCCCCGAAAACCCACCAGCCTTACACACTATCACACCAAAACACGCGCCCTCTCTCCATCGTCCGCATACACACACAAACACGCACGCGCCTTTCCTTGCTTTCTCGAGAGACTCCCCTCCCCTGCAGCCGAAGGGCGAAAAAAAAAAAAAGCACCCGAGCGCGCCGTTCTCTCCGCACCCCATCGCCCGCACGCCTCCCTGCCCGCCCCCGGCGCGGCTTGGCGTGCCTGAGCGCCGCTCGTCCCCGACCGCCCGCGCGCACCCTCGAGCCCCCTCGCATCGAGGCCGGACGTACGTGCGAGGCGGAACAGGAGAAAGAGGAGCGATAGAAAAAGCCTTTCGTTCGAATCGTCGTCCGCGCGTTTGCTGCTCCCCACGGCCCGCCCCCCGCGCGCGACGCCCGCGCTAGCGGCACCTAGGGCGCATCTGCCACGCGTCGGACCGCCCGCCGCCAAAGGCGCGACAGGCGGCGCGCTCTGACGGACAGAACGAGCGCCGATTGGGCTTCCTTCCCCCCCCTCAGAGGCCCCCCTTCCTCCTCTCTCCTCCCCTTCCTCCTCCCTCCGGCGCCGCCCGACCACCCCCCGGCCAAAACCCCAAACCCAAAACCCAAAGCAAAGCTGGAGGTCGAGATCCCCCAGCAGCACGAGCCGCTCCAGCGGCCGCCGCCGCAGGAGCAGGCGCTCGACGGCGCGGCAGCGGCCGGGGCCCCGAGTACCTCGCCCACCGACGCGCGCGGGCAGCGCGACCAGGACCAGGACGCGGCCGCCGCGCCGCCCGCCAACGGCGGCGGCCCGGCGGCAGAGGCGGGAGGGGCGCGCCCCCCGCCCGTCTCGGCGGCGGCGGCCGCGGCCGCCGCCCCTCTTCTGGCCGAGAACGGCGGCGGCACAACTCTCGCGCGCACCCTCGCCGGCGGCCCGCCCCCGCTGCCCCCGGCCGCGGCGCGCCGCTCCCGCAAGAACCCGCCTCCCTCGCAGCAGGCTTACCACAACGCGATGGCGGCCGAGCAGCAGCAGCAGCAGCAGCAGCGCGGCGTCGTCGGCGGCGGCGGCGGCGGCGGCGGCGGCAACGGCGGCGGCGGCGGCAACGGCGGCGGCAACGGCGGCGGCGGCGGCGGCGGCGGCTCTGGCGACGGCGCCGACGGCGACGGCGGCTTTGGCGGCGACGGCGGCGCCGCGCAGCGCCAGTCAAAGCGCGCGCGCAAGGCCAACCGCCGCTACGAGTCGTCCGACGATGGCGAGGAGCAGCCCTACGGCCGCCGCGCCCTCCGCGCCAGCCGCGGCGCCAGCTCCGCGGAGCCAGACGGCGGCGGCGGCGGCGGCGGCGGCGGCGGCGGCGCCGGCGCCGGCGCCGGCGCCCCAAACATGAGCCTGCGCCCGCGCCGCGGCGGCGGCGGCGGCGGCGGCGGCGACCGCGCCCGCCACGGCTCCCTGGGCCCCGGCGGCGGCGGCGGCGGCGGCCATCCCCGCCCCGGCACGCCCCCGGCCCCCGACGTCGGCGCCGACATGGCCCTCCTGCGCAACCGCCGCGCGCTGGCCGAGGCCGCCCGCCGCGCGCTGGGCGGCGAGGCGCTGTCGCCCGATGCCGTCACGCTCGCCTCGCTCGTGCAGCGCCTCTTGAAAGCCGGCGTCCTCGCAGGAAAAGTCGTCGAGTACCGCCGCCGCTCCCGCGGCGTGGGGCCCAACGACCACAACCGCGGCGTGGTCACGCCCGCGGGCCTCATCCGCTGCCGGTGCCACGGCATGGACGTCACGATGAGCGAGTTTGAGACGCACAGCGGGTCCCAGATCCACAGGCCCGCCGAGTACATATTCGTGCGGGCGGTCGACCTGTCGCTCAAGCAGTTTGCGGCCCTGGTCATGACCTACCCGGCGCTCGCCAACCTGGGCTACTGCCTCGCGTGCCTAGGGCCGGGCTGCGGCGTGGCGCACGGGCCGCCGGGGTGCGGCGGCGGGGGCGGCGCGGCCGGGGGCGCGCTCGGCGGCGGAAACGGCGGCGGCGGCGGCGGCGGCGGCGGCGGCTTCGCGGGGATCGAGGAGGAGGACGAGGCGCGTCGCGGCCTGCTGCCGGCGGCCGCGCTGGACCCGTCCGCCCCTCCCTTACTGCTGTGCGACGGGTGCCCCGCGGCCTACCACCCTGGCTGCGCGCAGGAGGCGGCGGGCGGCGATGCGTCAGCGGCGGCGCCGCGGGCCGGGTGGGAGTGGTTCTGCCCAGAGTGCTCGGCGCAGGGGCGCGAGCCGCAGCCGCGCGCGCAGGCGGCGGCGCAGGCGCAGGCCGTGCAGCACCACCACAACCAGCAGCAGCACCAGCACCAGCAGCTGCTGATGCAGCAGCAGCAGCAGCAGCACCAGCAGCAGCAGCAGCAGCACCTCCACCTGCACGCGCGCCAGCAGGCGCACCAGCACAACCAGCACCACCAGCACCAGCACCAGCAGCACCAGCACCAGCTCCAGCAACAGCACCAGCAGCAGCAGGACGAGGACATGGCCGCCGCCGCCTCTGCGGCCGCCGCCGTCACGGCCGCCGCCCAGCGCGCGCACGCGGCCGCGCTGGCGGCGGGCGAGACGGAGGAGGCGGCGCACCAGGCGGCGCAGCAGGCGGCCGACCGCGCGGCGGCCGAGGCGCAGGCGCAGCAGCAGCAGGAGCAGCAGCACAAGATGCTGATGGCGGCGGCGGGGTCGTGGCGGCCGCCGCAGCCGCTGGCTCGTCCCGGCGGCGGGTGGGCGGACGACGGCGGCGCGGGCGCGGGCGGCGGCGGCGGCGGAGGCGGCGGCGGCGCCGACCACGCCCAAGTGGCCGCGCTGCTCGCGATGACGGCGGCGGCGGCCGACCCCGCGGGTGCCGCCGCGGCCGCCGCGGCCGCCTCGGCCGCCGCGGCCGCCGCGGGCGGCAAGCGGCGCTACGGCTGCCGCCCTGGCGGCGGCAGCGCAGGCGGGGGCGCCGCGCCCTTCCCGCCGCTGCCGCAGGCGCGCCGCGGCCCCGGGCGCCCGCCGGGCTCGCGCGCGCCGCCCTCCCACCAGCAGCAGCAGCAGCAGCACCGCGGCACGTACGGCGGCGGCGCGCCCCCAGCGGCGCCCTCGCCGCCCGGCTCGCGCTCGCAGGTGGTGTCGCCGCACGCGGCCGCGATGCTGGCGGGCGTCGCCGCCGCGCTCGGCTCGCCGCCGGGGGGCGCCGCGCCGCTGGGCGGCGGCGGCGGCGGCGGCGGCAACGGCGGCGGCAATGGCGGCGGCGGCGGCATGACGCCTCCCTCGGCGACAGCCGTGGTCGCCGCGCTGCGCTGCGCTGCGGCCATGCACACGGCGGTGCTGGAGGCGTCGACGCTGGCGGGCGCGCGCCGCGCGCACACGCAGGCGTACGCGGGCCTGGTGGCGTCGCTGACGGGGCTGCTGGCGCAGGAGCCGGAGGACGACGAGGAGGAGGACGAGGAGGACGAGGCGGGGGACGAGGCGGGCGAGGACGACGAGGGAGCGGCGGGCGGCGGCGGCGGCGAGGAGGACGAGGAGGGGCACGCGGCAGCGGCGGCGGCGGCGGCGGGCGCGAGCGACTCGGCGGGCGCGGCGGCAGCCGCCAGCGCTGCTCCGGGTGATGCTCCTGTCGACGGTGATGCTCCGGCTGCTGCTCCGGCGGCTGCTGCTCCGGCCGCAGCTGCTGCTGCTGCCGATGCTGACGCCGCCGAGCCGGCGGCGGCGGCCGCGGACGAGGGCGAGGCCGAGGCCGAGCAAGCCGTCGCTGCCGCCGCTGCTGCTGCCGCCGCTGTCGACAGCTTTTTGAAGAGCGAGGACGCGGCCGCGGAGGAGGACGTCGCGCCCGCCGCGCGGGCGCAGTCGCCCGAGGCGCAGGCGCGCGACGAGGAGGCGGAGGGGTAAAGCTCCTCGGCGTCAAGACCCAATGCAAGCCACAGAGCAAAGAAAGACAAACAAAAACATAACGCCGACGCCCTTTTCTCCTTCCTTTGCGCGCGAGCCCCCATAATGAAAGTCGGAAACACGCGCACATGCCGTTCCTAGGGGACGACGCCGCCCCCTTGCCCTCGGACGATGCATCCGACCTATTGGTCCCCTTTAAAGACACTCGAAAAAAAAAGAACAAAATCACAAAAAACGAAGAAACACAAACGCTCAAAATCGCGCGCCCGGCGGCCGAAGCACGCACGTCGCCGCCGCCGTGGCCGTCCCCAGCTCGGCAAAGAACAGGGGCTTGGAGTCGTCCGCGACGGCGGCGCGCCGGATCACGACCACGTGCGGGGCCCGCCTCCGCCGCATACGGCGCGGGGGCTGGTGCGTTTGCTGCTCCGGCGAAAGCGAAGCGCGCTGCCGCTCGGCCGCCGCTGCCGACAAGAGCCGCCTTTGTGTCGCTCCGACTCCTTTTCGTTCGGGCGGTGACGCGGGTCCTGCGGCTATTCCTGCTGCTGCTGCTGCCACTGCTGCTGCCGCGTCGCGGTTCTCCTCGAGCGGTGCCGGCGGTGATGTGGCGCGCGCTTCATCCGCGTGTGCTCCTCCTGCTCCCTTGAGCTCCTGCTCCTGCTGCTCCTCCTCCTGCGCCTGCCAGGGGTCGCGGCCCGGCTTTTGCTGCTGATGCTGCTGCTGCTCCTGCTGCTGCTGCTGCTGCTCCTGATGATGCTGCTGCGCGGAGGTTACGCGCGTCGGCGACAGCACGCATCCGTCGTCCATGCTTTGAGAGGATCGCGCAGCTGTCGTGGTCTGTTGTCTTTCCAATCGAGCGCGCCTTGGCTTGGTGGGAGATTGAACGACAAGTCATGGTCAAGGCGCGTGTGCGCAAAGCTTGCAGGTCGCCGTGATTCGTGAAGTGGAGGCGAGACGCTCGGGTTCAAAAGCAGATTTTGGGACGGCGCCGGTGGCGAGCGTCGAGGCGGCGGTGAGCGGTGTGAGCAGCCCCTCCCGCCGACGAAAAAAACCGAAAGCGAAACTTCCAGGCCGTTAAAAACCGCACTGCCCATACAAACACAAGCGCCCCAATCCTCCCACCGACGC